>Ga0209286_1000068_pt1 | contig 20549 bp, 21 predicted proteins | sample PPLLak1March2015_2_FD_187250 | JGI IMG/M metagenome (GOLD analysis project Ga0209286, IMG submission 187250) | Freshwater sediment microbial communities from Prairie Pothole Lake near Jamestown, North Dakota, USA - PPLs Lake P8 Core (3) Depth... | ecosystem: Environmental > Aquatic > Freshwater...
CAACCGTGCGCGCGTCCCTGCCCGCAGAAATCGCTGCCATCCATTGCGTCCTTGCAATAGTGCGTTGCTGCAAGCCCGGAATTGAGGTTACCTCAATCTCGGTTTGCTGTTTTTACCCCAGAGGCTTGTCCGCCCCAGTTTTTGCCAGACGGGATTGGGCAACTCGGGTTCCGCTGCTATGATAAACTCAGTAAGCGAGATTAGGGGGCGTTGCTGCGGCCAATCGACGCCTTCTTGTCGAGGGCCAGAACGCCCGAACTTAAACGAGGTGCTCCATGGCCACGCCCAAGCAAGCCGCGAAAGAGTTGATCGAGCATCTGCCCGACCAAGCCTCATGGAATGACATCATGTACGAGCTGTACGTGAAGCAGAAGATCGAGGAAGGATTGGCGGACATCGAAGCCGGGCGCACGATCCCGCACGAACAGGTCAAGGCCGAATTGCTGGGTAATGGCCGTTGAGTGGTCGGCCCGCGCCCGCACGGATATACGGGAACTGCACGCCTATATCGCACAAGATTCCCCACACTACGCGCGACGGTTTGTGGAGAAGATTTTCAATGCCGTCGAAGCGCTCACCGATCATCCCCGGATCGGACGCAAAGTACCCGAGGCCGATCGCGACGACATCCGGGAACTCATCTTTCAGAACTATCGCATCATCTACCGGATCAAACCCGAGCACGTTTACATCGTCACTGTGTTGCACGGCGGCCGTGAGGTGAGCGGGCAGGCGACGAAGCCGTGGGATGTCGGATAAGCCATGGAGGCCACTTCATCTTGCGTGCATCATTCCTACTTTCGTCACGCAGCGGGTTACGTGACATGCGTTCCAGCGAGTAGTCTGGAAGAAGCGATACACAAACCGCGGAACATCTGTCACAACATCCACATCAAGGAAAACCGTCGTCTTCAGCATACGGTGATCCCGGAATTCATTTCATCCAGGCCATTCTTGCTTGATTCAGCAGTGTGGCGCGGCCGGGTGGGGCCAGCCCACACGGGGCGGGCAAAGGTCTCGATCTCTGGTCGATGCAGGGCGAAGACGGCAAGACCCATGGGCTCAGCAAGGGCATCAATGCTTCGCGCGGATTGCTAGACTGCACGCGATGAACGCCACTCCCCTGCTTTCCGGCCGCGGACTCTCCAAGGTATATCCCATGGGCGCCGAGCGGGTGCACGCGCTGCGTGGCGTGGATGTCGATGTTTTCCCGGGTGACTTCCTGGCTTTGCGCGGCCCATCGGGCAGCGGCAAGACCACGCTCATCAATCTGCTCGGTCTGCTGGACATGCCGGACCAGGGCACGTTGCGGCTCGATGACCGCGACACCGCCACGCTCAGTGAGAACGAACGCGCCGACACGCGCCGCGACCGCTTCGGCTTCGTGTTCCAGAGCTTCAACCTGATTCCGGTTCTGACCGCCGCCGAGAATGTCGCCTACCCAATGCTGCTCAAACCGCAACCGCCTCGCGAAATGCAGGCGCGCGCCGGCGAACTGCTCGCCGCCGTGGGCCTGGCCGGCAAGGAACACGTGCGCCCCGACCTGCTTTCCGGCGGGCAGCGCCAGCGCGTGGCCATCGCCCGCGCCCTGGCCAACCAGCCAGCGGTGATTTTCGCCGACGAGCCCACGGCCAGCCTCGATTCGCACACCGCCGACACTATTCTCGATCTCATGAAGCAACTGAATCAGGAGCGCGGCGTGGCCTTCGTGCTGTCGACCCATGACCCGCGCGTGGTGGAGCGCGCCGCGCGTGTCATCGCCCTGCACGACGGCGCCATTGAGCCGGGGGTGGCATGAATCGCCTGACCATCGCCTGGCGCAATGTCACGCGCAACCGCCGCCGCAGCCTGATCACCGGCGGCATCGTCGCCTTCGGCTTCGTGTCGTTCGCGCTCGCCGGCGGCTTCATGGCGCAATCGTTCGACGGCCTGCGCCAGAGCGCGATCCGCAGTGGACTCGGCCATGTGCAATTCGCCGATGCGCGCGCGTTCGAGAAGAGTGAAAGTTCGACGCTCGAATTCGGCATCCGCCGGGCGGGCGCCGCGCTCGCCGTGCTGCGCAGCGGCCAGGATGTCGACGTGGTCATGCCGCGTCTGGAGTTCTATGGGCTCGTCTCCACCGGCGGCACCTCGATTCCGTTTGGCGGCACCGGTGTCGATCCGCAGGCCGAAGCACGTGGCAGCGATATTCCCAAGACCGTGCGCGACGGCAAGTGGCTGCGACCAGGTGAGCGCACGGTCGTCATCGGTCGCGGGCTCGCGAAGCTGTTGAACGCCAAGGTCGGCGACAACCTCACCCTGCTGGTCACCACGCCGGATGGCACGCTGAATGCGGTCGATGCGACGGTCGGCGGGATTGCGGACATCCTGATCCGGGAACTGAGTGAACGTTATCTCGCGCTGCCACTGCCACTCGCCCAGGAACTGCTCGCCGCGCCCGACACGGTCTCGCGCTTCTCGCTGATCCTGCGCGACGGCGCCGAAGAGTCCGCGGTGGCCGCCAGTTTGGGCGACGCGCTGCGCCAGGCCGGGATCGACCTCGGTGCACGGCTGTGGCGCGACCTGGCGTTGTTCTATCAGCAGGTGCGGGTGCTCTATATCGGTATCTTTGGTTTCATGGGCACCGTGCTGGTGGTGATCGTGTTCCTGTCCACGTTCAACGCGACGCTGATGTCGGTCACTGAACGGACGCGCGAGATCGGCACCCTGCGCGCGCTCGGCGCGCGTTCACGCCGCGTCATCACCGGCTTCGTGCTCGAAGGCGCACTGCTCGGCATCGCCAGTGCCATCGGCGGCGCGCTATTGAGCCTGCTGATCACATTGGTCGTCAATCTCTCCGAGATCCACATGCCGCCGCCACCCGGCATGGCCAAGGGCATTGTCATTCACGTTCAGGTCATACCCGGCGTGTATTTGCTGGCGGCCCTGGCCATGATCGTGACGCTGGCCATGGCCTCGTTCCTGCCGGCACGGCGCGCGTCGCGTGCGCCGATCGTGGATTCGCTCGCCCATGTTTGAAGCCTTGCTGCTGGCCGCCGCGCTCGCGGCCGACCTGCCCGATGCCGCGACGTTGCTCCACGGCGCCGACGCCCCGCGTCGCGCCCTGTTGCACAGCGTGATGCGCCTGCGTGCCACGGTGCAACCGGACGATGGCCCGGCCCAGACCGGCGAGTTCGACCTCTATCTCGGCGGCGATGATGAACAGCTGGTCGTGTTCCGCGACAAGAGAAACAAGGGGCGCAAGTTCCTCCTGCGCGGCGACAAATCCTGGCTGATCGTGCCTGGATCGAAAAACCCGATTGCGATCACTGCCAACCAGCGCATGCTGGGCGCGAGCTCGTTCGCCGACCTCGCCCGCGTGCGTCTTGCCCAGGATTACACCGGCAGCCTGCGCCCGGGCGTGGAACCCTGCGGCCAGCCAGCCCAGCCCTGTCGGGTGGTTGAGATTGCCGCCACCACGAAGTCAGCACCTTACGCCACTGGCACGCTCTGGATCGACGCTGCAGGTCTCTTGCAAAGGGCGGTCTATCGCCTCGCCTCCGGTAAGGCCGCCAAGGAAATCGTTTACCGCTATCGGGACAAAAACGGCCGGAGCCTGCCGGCCGGCCTCACCCTCGAGGATCTCCTACTGCCGAGCGGCAAGACCACGCTCGAATACCTGGAGTATCGTCCCGCCGAACACCCGGTGGACTGGTTTAATCCCGAGTCCCACATCAAACGCTGATTCAGTCACAATCCGACTCCCTGCTTTTGTCAACGCAGGATGAAGGTGGTATGGTTTCCGGCACTTGCGTCACCCATCCATTCATGCACTTGCACGAATGAACGGGCAGGCGCACAACGCATTCCCGCCGAAGCTGGTGCGCCAACTCCGGGGTGCCGGAATCGCGAAAAAGCGATAGCTTGGGGAGGATTCTTCAATGTCGAACAAGAAAATCGTATTCATCAACCCGCCCTACGAACGGATCGCCAAGGGCTATGATTTTGTAAAACACATCACCAACAACTCGCCCTCGCTTGGCTTGTTGCATCTGGCCGCCGAGGTACGCCTGCACGGCTACGTACCTAAAATTATCGAGAGCGACATCTTCGATATGTCCATCGATGCGGTGATGGAAGAGGTTGAGAAAGAGACGCCGGCCTACGTCGGGATCACGCTGTTCACCGTCGGGGTGTGGAATGCGCTCACCATTGCGCGGGAAATAAAAAAGCGCCTGCCGAAAACCGTCATCATCGTCGGCGGCCCGCACATCTCGTCCATGGGCAAGGAAACCATGGAGCGTTTCCGCGAGTTTGACTACGCGGTTGACGGCGAAGGCGAAAAAATCCTGGTCGAACTGCTGCAGGTTCTGGAGACCGGGGGCAATCCATTCAGCGTGCCGGGCATCATTTTCCGCAAGGGTCCCTTTGTTCACCAGACGCAGGGTAAGGCGATCAACAAGGATCTCGACGATCTTCCCATGCCGGCCTGGGACCTGCTGCCCGATTTCCCGCGCGCCTACATTCCGGCCATCTACGACTACCCGCGCGGACCGGTGGCCACGATCGCGGCCTCGCGCGGCTGCCCGTTTCACTGCAAGTTCTGCGATACCTCTACATTTGGCGCCAGCGTGCGCTTTTACTCGCCGAAGGTCGTGTTTCAGATGATGAAGCACCTGCGGGAACAATACGGCGTGCGTCACATCATGTTCGTCGACGACCTGTTCGTCGCCAGCCGCCTGCGCGTTACTGAACTGTGTCGGTTGCTCATCGAGAGCGGGCTGAATTTCACCTGGTCGTGCACCTCGCGGGTCGACACGATCAAACCGGATACGCTGGAGCTGATGAAAAAGGCCGGCTGCTGGGAAATCAGTTTCGGCCTGGAAACCGGCTCCGATGTGTTGCTGAAGAAGATGGACAAGGCCGCCGAGGTGGAGAAATCCGAGCAGGCGGTGAACTGGACCGCCGCGGCCGGCATCCGCACCAAGGGCCTGTTCATGCTCGGCTACCCGGGCGAAACCCGGGAAACCATCGAACAGACCAAGGCGTTCGTGCGGCGCATCCCGATGACCATCATGAATCTGACCAAGTTCACGCCCTATCCGGGCTCGCCGATCTATCGCGATCTTTACGGCACCAACATCCGCGACGATCACTGGGAACGCATGAACGGCATGAATTTCGTGTGGTCGCCGGATGGCATGACGGTGGATGAACTGGATCGCCATTACCAGAATATCCTGACGGCATTCTACAACCGCCCGAAGATGGGCCTTTATTACGCTTCCCTGTCGATCCGCTATCCCCATCACCTGTTGCGGCTGGCGCGCTTCGGCCTCGGCTTCCTGGCCGCCAAGATCCGCAGCTATGCCCAGGGACGGCACGGCCTGCTGGTGCAGCCCGGGGCTTCACCGCATTGATTGAACTGGTGTTCGCGCGACCGTGACCAACACCCTTGCCTGACCGGTGGTAACTGCCATACTTGGCCGGGGAAAAAATGGGGGCCGGACAGAACGAGTCACGGTCCGGCCGGGTCAGAACACGCATGCCACGATACCGTATTGTTGTACTGCTCGCCGCCGTGTTGCTGGGCGGCTGCCAGACGGCGGCCGTTGAACCGGCGCCGGCGCTTGCGCAGACCTGTCGTTTCCTGCTGACGTACGACGACGGGCCGAGCGCAAGTCGGGATTACAATCCGACACTCGACATCCTGCGCCAGCTCGAATCGAACGATGTCCAGCCGCAGATCAAGGCGCTGTTCTTCGTGCAGACGCGCAACAAGGATGGCGGCGGCAACGAATTCGGCCAGGCAGTCCTGCGCTACCAGCATGCCACCGGTCATGTCCTTGGCCTGCACAGCGGCACGGAGCGCGGCCACATTCGGCACACCAAGATGACGCCGGAGGAGCTGGGGCAGTCGCTGCGCGACGGCCGCAGCGATCTGCGCGCCATTACCGGCAATGATCCGGCTTTCATCCGCCCGCCCTTCTGGGGCTACAACGACCAGACGCTGGATCTGTACACCACGCACGATTTAAAGATGCTGCTCACCGACGTCAACAACCGCGACGGCATCCGGCTTCACAACTTCGTCGGTTTTCGCAAACGCATCCGCACGGAACTGCTGCGCGCGCGACGTGCGGTCGAACGCGGAGCGCTGCCGCAGCATCGTGGCCACGTTCCTTTGGTCGTCACGTTCCACGATCTGAACACCCTCACCGCAGCCAACATGACGGCATATCTGCGCATCCTGGTGGACGAGGCCAGGACCGTCGGCCTGCCGCTCGCCGATAAGCCGTTCTATGACGATACCACCGAGATCATCGCGGCCGCGGCACTGCGCGCGGTGCCGCCGAAACCCGCGTCGCCCGCCACGCAGCAATCAGAGGAGCATGACGACCACCCTTCCGGGACGGATCAGGTGACGCTCGCCGGGCAGGTTAATCCGGCGGGGCCGGCGCACATCCACTTCAGTCCGGATCATGCTGCATCCACCCTGCGTTGAGCCGTCCTGGGTTTCTAGTCCAGATACCTCGCCTGCCAGGAAAGATACAGGTTATACACATACTGGTTGTACTCTTCCTTGCTGCTGAACTGCTTTGGATCGATGGCGTCGTAGACGTAGTAGTTGGCGCGATTGTTCTCGGTCGTCATGAAGTGCCACAACTTCTGCGGCAGGGTTTGCGGTTGGCGCCACTCGAAATCATCCTGCGCTTCGTAGTGCAGGAACACCGGCAGAATGGGAATTCCCGTGCGCAGTGAAACATCGAAGGCACCGAAGCGAAACGAGCTGAAGATGCGCCGCCCTTTGCAGCCGCCTTCCGGGTAGAGGGCGACATTCCGGCCGTTCGCCAGTTCCGCCTCGAGTTGCTCGGCGGCAGCGCGACGCGAGGCGGCCGACTCGCGCTGCACGAACAGGGTGCCGGCGGCGAGGTTGATACGCCCCGCCCACCACCATTTTTTGACCTCTTCCTTGGCAAGTGAATACACCGGAAACAGCGTGGGGATGGCGACATCCTCGACGGCCGATGGGTGGTTAGCGATCAAAATGTACTGCTTCGGCAGCAGCCGGGTATTTTTCTGGTGCAAGCGCAGCTCGACCCCGAGTGCGTGCACAAAGAACCGGCACCAGAGGCGAAACAGCGGAAAATACCAGGGCCGTAACCAGGTGTGCGGAAGAAACGACAGTACATAAAGGAAGGCAGTGAGAACCGCGAGTTCAATCCAGCACCAACTGAGCCAGACGACACGCGCCAGAAATTGAACCACACCGCCCCCCGTATTGTGTGAAATTGCTCCTGGCTCCAAGTATAGGACGGAATCCGCGTCACCTGCCGCCAAAGGACTCGGATTCCGTATAATGGCGAAACACACCCTCCGGTCGACCAAATACATGAACGCAATTCCGATTCGACGCATCCGGGTCTGGAGCGGCGCCATGCGGATTGGCCACTGGACTCTGGCACTGTGTGTTCTCGCCCTGCTGTTTTCCGGCTGGGCGCTCTCGCTCGGTCTGGATAAGCCACAGCCGTGGCGCGATGTGCATGTGACCGCCGGCTCTATTCTCGGCGTCGTGTTGCTGTTCCGGATCGTGCTGCTGTTCGCCGGGCGTGCTCCGACCGACCGCTGGCGCGATTGCCTGCCACTCACGCGTCAGCAATGGCATGGTGCGCGTGCCATGCTGGTGTTCTACCTCAGCCTCGGACGCGTACCGCTGCCGGCCTGGTACGGCCACAATCCGCTCTGGGGACCACTGTATCTGCTGCTGTTTGCGCTGCTCGGCCTGAGCGTCGCGACCGGCCTGCTGATCGCACGGCACGACCCGCCGTCGCTACAACAGCTCGCTGCGACACCGTGGTGGCTCGGCTGGACGCTGCCGGAGTGGCACACCGGCCTTGCCTGGGTCATTGGCGGCTTCAGCGTCGCGCACGTGCTGAGCGTGTTCCTGCACGATGCACGCGGTACCACCAGCGAAATTTCCGCCATGGTCAACGGCCACAAGATATTTCTGCCCGCGCGCTCGCCGCAGGATCTCACCGCCCAGATCGACGACGCCAGGAATGGCGTCCGGAGACAGAGTCGGGAGCATACGGTCGAAGTGCGGCCGCGCAAACCGGCCGGAGAGTGACGCATCTCTTTGTGAAGGCACCATGACCGGATATGAAATCGCGGGTTGCGGTGCGCATGGAAACCGATTAGTTTTAGGCATGTTCACAAATCGCGCGTACGGCGCGCCGCCACAGACAAAGGCTCGGATGATTCGGTCGTTGCTCGCGCTGTTCCTGATCGTGCCGCTTGCCGGCTGTGCCAGCATGATGTCCTCGGCAACCGGCCGCCTGGCTTCCGATCTGTCCGATGCGATCCTTGAACAGAACGATCCGGAAACGGTCGAGGCCGGTGCGCCGGCCTACCTGCTGCTCATCGACGGCCTGATCCGCGACAACCCGAAGAGCGGCGACCTGCTGCGCTCGGGCGCCAAACTCTATAGCGCCTATGCCGGCGTGTTCGTGAAAGACGCGGAGCGCGCCCAACGCCTCACGGACAAGGCGCGCGCCTACGCGGAGCGCGCCCTGTGCCAGCACCGCACCGAGTTATGCGGGCTCGACCAGCGCCCGTATGACGATTTCCGTGCTGCCCTCGCCGGCCTGAACAAAGACGATGTGCCGACACTCTTCACCTACGCGTCTGCCTGGGCCGGCTGGATACAGGCACACAGCGGCGACTGGAATGCCGTTGCCGACTTGGCCAAGGTGCGCGCCGCCATGGAACGCGTGGTCGCGCTCGACGAAACCTACGAGCGCGGCAGCGCGCATCTCTACCTCGGTGTCATGACCACTCTGCTTCCGCCGGCGCTGGGCGGCAAACCGGAGGAAGGGCGCACCCACTTCGAGCGCGCCATCGCCCTGTCACAGGGCGATGATCTCATGGCCAAGGTGGAATACGCGCGCCGCTACGCGCGCCTGGTGTTTGACCGGCCGCTGCACGACCGGCTGCTGAACGAGGTGTTGCAGGCACCGGCCACGGCACCCGGGCTCACACTCAGCAACACGCTCGCACAACGCGCCGCGCGCGAGTTGCTGAAGAGTGCTGACAGCTATTTCTAGAGAGGAAACTGAAACATGCGAAGCAGAATATTTCCCGGGCAGCTGCAAATCCTGCTGCTCACAGCACTGTTGCTCGGCACTGCGCCGAGTCAGGCACTCGACATCAAAATCGCCACGCTCGCCCCGGATGGCACGCATTGGATGCAGGAGATGCGCAAGGGTGGCGAGGAAATCGCGCGTCGCACCGACGGGCGCGTGGTGTTTAAGTTTTACCCAGGTGGCAGCATGGGCAGCGACCGCAGTGTGCTGCGCAAGATCCGCGCCGGACAATTACACGGCGGCATGCTTACCGGCGGCGCGCTCAGCGACATCTATCCGGATAGCCAGCTGTATGGCCTGCCGTTTCTGTTCCGTTCTTATGACGAACTGGACTATGTGCGTGCGCGTATGGACAAAACCATCGCGCAGGGTATTGAAGAGCGCGGGTTTGTGACCTTCGGTATCACCGATGGCGGCTTTGCCTACATCATGTCGAGCGTACCGAACCGGCGTGTGGAGGACCTGAAAGGTCAAAAGGTCTGGGCGCCAGAAGGTGATGACATCACGCGCGCCATGTTCGAGGCTCTGGGCGTCTCGCCCATTCCGCTTCCGCTCACCGACGTGCTCACCGGTCTGCAGACCGGACTCATCACTACACTCGGCGCCACGGCGGTCGGCGCCATCGCCCTGCAGTGGCATACTAAGGTCAAATACATTGCCGATGCACCGGCCATGTACATATTCGGCACGCTCGCCGTGGACAAGAAAACCTTTGGCCGGCTGAGCACCGCCGACCAGTCGGTGGTGCGTGAAGTCATGGTGCGCGCGTTTGCCGCGCTGAACCGCCAGACGCGCATCGACGACCGCAGCGCGCGCGACGCCCTGCGCAAGCAAGGCATTCAATACCTGACGCTCGCGCCCGATGAGCTAGCCAAGCTGCACAGCGCGGCAGATCGGACCATCGTGGAGCTTGGCAAAAAGGGTGCCTACACACCGGCATTGTTCAAGATATTACAGGGACATCTCGACAGCTACCGCCGCCGACCCGCGGCCGCGGTGCGCTGACCGGCATGCCGACGCGCCACCTGCCGCCGGCGCTTGCCCGCCTGATCCGCATCGTCACCTGGATCGAGAACGCGCTGCTCATCGCATTGCTCGCGCTGATGGTGTCGCTGGCCGGGGCCCAGATCCTGCTCCGCAACCTGTTCGACATGAGCATCCTCGATGTGGACCAGTTGCTGCGCCTGTTGGTCCTGTGGGTCGCCATGCTCGGCGCGGTGGCGGCCAGCCGTGAAGGCAAACACATCCGCGTGGACGTGCTGGCGCGCTGGCTGCCGGGGCGCATACGCGCCGGCACGCAGGCACTGACCGATATATTTACCATCGCGGTGTGTCTGGTGCTCGCCTGGCAGGCGCTGCGCTTCATCCGGGCGGAGGTCGGCGTGACCGCATTCGGTGTGTTGCCCGGCTGGGCCGCCGAACTCATCCTGCCGGCCGCGTTCGCACTCATCGCACTGCGCTACAGCCTGCTGCTGGCGCACCACGTGCGCCAGAGCCTGGGGCGCGAAGAGATTCCATGATCCTCACCGGCCTCGCCCTCCTGCTCCTGGTGCTGCTCGGTACCCCGCTGTTCGCCGTGATCGCGGCCAGCACGCTGCTGGCCTTTTCGCGCACCGATGTCGACCTGACCGTCGTGGTGATCGAGGTCTACCGGCTGGCGGAAATGCCGGTGCTGCTCGCCATCCCGCTGTTCACCTTCGCCGGCTACCTGCTCGCGGAATCGCGCGCGCCGCAACGCCTGGTGCGCATCACCAACGCGCTGCTCGGCTGGCTGCCCGGCGGGCTGGCGGCGGTGGTGCTGGTGGTGTGTGCCCTGTTTACCGCCTTCACCGGCGCCTCCGGCATTACCATCGTGGCGCTCGGTGCCCTGCTCTACCCGGCCCTGTTACAGGCCGGCTATCCGGAACGCTTCAGCCTCGGACTCATTACCACCTCGGGCAGCATCGGCCTGCTGTTCGCGCCGTCGCTGCCGCTCATTCTGTATGGCGTGGTGGCGCAGCAGCTCAACATCGGCCAACCGGTGTCGATCGGCGATCTGTTCATCGCCGGCATTCTTCCCGGGATACTGATCATCGCACTGCTGGCCGTCTGGGGCCTGTGGCAACGGCGCGGCCACGAGATTCCGCAGGCGCCGTTCTCCGCACGTGAGGCACTCGCCGCGGTGCGCGAGGCCGTGTGGGAACTGCCATTGCCGGTGATTGTGTTGGGCGGAATCTACAGCGGCTTCTTCGCCGTGTCCGAGGCGGCAGCGGTGACCGCGCTCTATGTGCTGATCGTGGAGGTATTCATCCATCGCGAGATCCGGCTCGCCGACCTGCCCAAGGTCATGCGCGAATCCATGGTGCTGGTCGGGGCGATCCTGATCGTGCTTGGCATGTCGCTCGCCTCCACCAACTACCTACTGGACGCGGAAGTGCCGGCACGGCTGTTTGGCTACATCCGTGAGCACGTGCACGATGCGTTCGGCTTCCTGCTGCTGCTGAGCCTGTTCCTGCTGGTGCTCGGGATGATGCTGGATATCTTCTCGGCACTGGTCATCATGGTGCCGCTCATTTTGCCGATCGCGGTCGGTTACGGCATTCACCCGATCCATCTCGGCATCATCTTCCTGGCGACCATGGAAATCGGTTACCTGCTGCCACCGATCGGCATGAACCTGTTTATCGCCAGTTACCGCCTCAATCGGCCGGTGCTGGTGGTGTTCCGTTCCGTTCTGCCGTTCATCGCCATCCTGATCGTCGCCGCGCTGGTGATTACCTACTGGCCGTGGCTGTCACTCGGCCTGGTGCAACGCTGAACCGCCGGATCAACCCGGACTGCTCGAGACAATCGCAATCACGTCGCCATCCGAGATCTTCGTCTCCGGCGTGGAGAACTGTTTGTTGACCAGGATCTGGACTTTGTCCTCGGCCAACGCCTGGTCCCACACGCTGCCGCGGGCACGCAGTTGTGCGAGCAGGCCGCGCACATCCTGCACAGCGGCGGGCAACACCAGATCTTCCTGCGCGCGACCAAGTTTGTCCACGAGATAAGCGAAATAGAGAATGCGCGCCATCGGTTTTTCCTGTTGCAATATTCAAGCTTGTTTGTCTTGCGCCCGAGCTGTTGGGTCCGTGACGCAACGATGCCTCAATCTAACCGCCCCGGGCGCATCTCTCAACCGCGCAAAGGATATGGCCATCACCGCGCCGCGCCGAGTGCGCACCGATGCCAGCCCCGGGCATCTGCTATAATCGCTGCGTCGTTCAGACCTCTCACGTTTCGCGAACCGCATGTCTTCCCGTCCGGAATTTCCCATCGGTGTATTCGATTCCGGCATCGGCGGGCTCACGGTGACGCGCGCCCTCATGCAGCGCCTGCCGCACGAGCACATCCTGTATTTCGGCGACACCGCGCGCGTGCCATATGGCGTGAAATCGGCCGACACCATCGCCCAGTACGCCACCCAGATCACCGATTTCCTTCTGGAGCGCCAGGTAAAGCTGCTGATCGTGGCTTGCAACACCATGGCGGCAGTAGCGGCCAGTGCGATCCGTGCACGTTCGCCGGTTCCAGTGCTGGACGTCATCGAGGTCGGCGCACAGGTAGCGGCGCAGCACACGCGCAACCGCCGCGTCGGCGTCATCGGAACGCTCACAACCATCGGCAGCGGCGCCTACGACACGGCCATCCGCAGCCACGATCCGGCCATTGCCATCCACTCCCAGGCCTGCCCGTTGTTGGTGCCGCTGGTGGAAGAAGGCTGGCTCGACCACCCGGTGACCTTGCTGACCGCGCAGGAATATCTCGCCCCGGTGCTGGCGCAACACATTGATACCCTGGTACTTGGTTGCACGCATTACCCCCTGCTGCGGCCACTGCTTGCGGGCGTTGCCGGAAATGGAGTGCGGCTCGTCGATTCGGCGGAAACCACCGCCGCTCAAACCGCCGAGCTGCTGGCCCGGCTCGGACTGCTCAACCCCGGCAACACCCCGCCTACGCATCAATTCTACGTCACCGATGTCCCGCAGCGCTTTCGGGCCGTGGGAGAGCGCTTTCTCGGCCAGCCACTTGCCGATGTCCAGGTCGTAAAGTGGTGATCCCCCGTTAAGGCCAGACGAACAGGGCCCGCACGCCGATGAGCGCGCGGGCGCATGGTAGCGCACCATCTAGACTTGATTCTGTGTTACCGATCTCTTCTACGGAGGGAAGATGAAGCAAAGCAAGCGCCCGCCTGAAAACGACACCCCTCGGCTCGTGGATACGTTGATCCGCTGCGATTACCGCGACTTCCAGCATTGCGATATCCGCGATCTCGATATGCATGGCGTCTTCGTGCTGGGTCGCGACGGCACGCTCACACGCCTGCCCAAGGACGCACCGGTCGATATCGCGCTAAAACTGAACACCAATGGCAAGACCCGCACGCACGTGCTGCACGCGCGTATCGAAGGGAAGAGCCGTGATGGCACGAGCCTCGTGTTCACCGGTGCCGACATCGATACCTACAGCGCGTTGCTGCACCTGAACCTGGACGAGCCTCAAGGCACCAAAAGCCGTTAGGCGCGGCGGTCAACGCGCCACGCTAAGCCGGCCGTGCTTCGCATTCCAGGCCTCCATCGCCGCACGAATCGCCGGTGCGGCCTGCTGCCCGGCCTCTATGCCGGCCTGCATCAAGCGCTTCTTCTGGGTAAAGTCCATCATTGCCACGCTGCCGACTGCCGGTGAAATCAGCACATCGGCGTCGCGCCGCCGCTGGCTCACGTTCTCGCTGAACATGATGTGCACCGCCTGCAGAGTGACATCCACCAGGTTGGTAATATTGTAGTTGGTCACGTTCTGGCTGATGTCGACGGCGATCACAATGTCGGCGCCCTTCTCGCGCGCCACCGCCACCGGCAGGTTGTCCACCGTGCCGCCATCCACCAGCAGCCGGCCCTGATGTTCAACCGGCTGAAATACGCCGGGAATGGCACAGCTCGCGCGGATGGCGCGCGCCAGAGGCCCGCGGTCCAGCACCACGCGCGTGCCCCGATTGAGGTCGGTCGCGACTGCCGCGAATGGAATCTTGAGACCCTCGATGTTTACAACCGGTATCTTACTGTTCACGAACGCCTCCAGGCGCTCGCCCTTGATCGGCCCCATGCTCGCGGACAGCAAGGCGTAATCCAGCAGGTCGTCCTTCTCGAGCGAAAACGCCGTCCACTCAAGCTCGAAACTGTTCATCTCGTGCGCGTAGAGCGCGCCGATCAGGCTGCCCACGCTGGTGCCTACGATCAGGTCGATCGGAATCTTCTCCTGTTCGAGCGCCCGGATGACGCCGACATGCGCAAAGCCGCGCGCCGCGCCGCCGCCCAGCACCAGTGCCACCCGCGCGCGGCTTCCCGTAGCACCGGGATCAGTCGGTACCGGTTGCGTCACGCAGCCGGTGAACAGGACGAGTATCACCACGATCAGCCATACAGATTTCCGATTCATTATCCTGTCCAGATACTCTTCCATGCAGGCCTGCCCCGCACGGGAACAACTCACTATAGCGACTCGTCTCCAGCGCCTCCATGCCACAGACCTGCCGCAGGTCGGCCCGTTCGCTCACCGTAACGGCGCGCCCCCGTGTCGCATCTCCCTAAAACACTACCCGCGACCGAAAGATATTTGGTCATCACGTTGCCATTTATTTTATTGATAATCATAGGAAATATAATACTTGACTGCATTGATATGTTATTGCATATTAGCAATCACTGATGTAGGCATTGGGTGCATTTATCGGCGCCCTTCCTTCAACACTGACCAGGAGGTAACCCATGAACCTGATTGCCGGATTTCCCAACGACGGCGTTGTCACCATCAATCGCGTCATTCTCAAACCACAATTCACGGTGGATGACCTGCAGGAGCGGGTCGCCGTGCTGTGTGAAAATGTCAAAACCTACCATTCCGACACTGGCTTCGTCGGTGGCTTCGTGGCACTCAACAGCGGCGCCATTTCCAACGAAGGCTCCACGATCGGCCAGACCGTGGAAAGTCCTTTCAAGGGCAAGGAAGCGCTTATCGTGACTTTCTGGAAGACCTTCGAAGAACACGAGAAGTCCCACCGCTCGGAGACCTTCCAACCGCTTTTCAAGCAGGTGCTGGAATTGTGCGAGAACGGCAACGAGGAAATTGCCTACAGCATGCTCTGGTCCGGCAAGGCCTACAGCGAGGAGGAGGCGAAGGCAGCGCGCGAAGCCAAGGCACGTTACGCTGCCTGAGGCATCACTCTCCCCTACGAGGCATCCGTCCGGAATGGACGGATGCCTTTTTTTACGCCACCCTCAAGTGGCGAATATCCGCTCAGGCCATGCACGGATGTCGGCCCTTTCTGCCTGGGTCACCGTTTGTTGCACTCCTCTTATACAAAAAATTGTTACTTCGCCCACAGCCTGAGAACGACAACGTTCTCGGCTTCAGAGAACGTGATTGATCGGGAGGCGGTGGCGCCAAATGCCGGAACGATCGAGAGCACGCCGCCAGACGACCGGCGCAAGCATAATCTGCAGTACGCGGGACAGGCAAAGTTCGCAACCAATGTGTCCACGGAGCTCACCCGCCCAGAGCGGTGATCCCGGATCCTACGGGCGCAATGTTCCGGAGCCGAAACCAAGTAACCGCAATGATTATGGAGGTTTGGTATTCTCGCGTGCTGCTTTAGGCGTATTGTGATGTTGTGTTGGGTATCCGTTACAGGGTCGGCAGCCCCAGCTCCGCAGGAACGCGAGGCGCCCAATGAAAAACAAGTTCTCGATTCGCGCTTATCTGCTTATTCTGGTGCTGGTCATCATGGCGCCATTTCTCACCCTGCATGCCTATTTGCTGTACCAGCACGCACAGCAGGACCGGGAAACGGCGGAGCAGTTGGTGGTGGGCCTCGCCAACATCGCGGCCGGCGATACCGAGCATTTTCTGGTCGATGCAAAAACGGCGCTGCAGCGTGTCACCCGTCAGCCTGCGATTCGTTCGCTTGATCCCCGGCAGTGCGATACCTATCTGCGCCTGTTCCCCTGTGTCAACCCGAACTTTTGCAGTATCAGCGTTGTAACCCGTGCCGGGCAACCGGTGTGCTCGGAGGCTGAACTACCAGCGCGTGCGGTCGATGTTTCAGTGGAGAAGCATTGGCTGCGAAGGGTAATTCAGGCGAACGGGTTCATCGTGAGTGAACCGTTTGTCGATCCGAATAGCGCCCGCCAGGTAGTCGTGCTGGGCTATCCGATCCACCAACAGCCGTCGACGATCATCGGTGCCGTGGCCATCGCCGTCGACCTGTTGGATTACGACTCCGTACACTACAAGAGTGCACTGGCGAATGCCCGCCTCCCGCCCGGGTCGGTGGTCACCATCGTCAACGCGACCGGCAAGGTCATCGCGCGTTGGCCGAATGCACCGGACTGGGTCGGAACGCAGGCGCGCGACGTCGACGTGGTGCGCCGCATTCACACGGAGCCGGTGCAGGCGGCCTTCCAAGCGCGCGGCATGGACGGCGTCGAAAAGCTGTACGGATTCGTACGTATCGCGAATACCGATTGGTCACTGTATGTCGGTATTCCCACGACCGTGATCGTTTCGCCGGCGGTCGCTTTGCTTACCCGCCATGCCCTGCTCGGCGCGGGCGTTGTGCTGCTAGCCGCCATCCTGGCCTTCTATTTTAGCGGCCTGATCCGCGGACCGATCCGCCGGCTGTCCGCGGCGGCCGGCGCGGGCGCCGAAGGCCGCCTGGAAGTGCGCGTACCGCTGCGCGGGCCGCGCGAGTTGATCGAGGTCGGCGCGCGCTTCAACGATATGCTGGCCGCACGTGCGCAGGCGGAAGAGGCGCTGGCGCTGGAGAAGGAACGCGTCGAGGTCACGCTCGCGTCAATCGGCGATGCGGTCATCACCACCGATGCGGCCGGCAACGTGACCTATCTCAATCCGGTCGCCGAGCAGTTGACCGGCTGGCACCTGGCGCAGGCGCAGGGCCTGCCGTTTTTCGACATCGTAAACTTGGTGGACAACGACACGCGCATCACCGTCCGCAAGACCCTGGAACAGGCGATCGCCGACGGCTTCCTCGTCAGTCTGGAGGAAAGCACGGTGCTGATCCGCCGGGACGGAAAAGAGGTGCCGGTGGCGGACTGCGCCGCGCCGATTCGTGACCGCGCGGGCAAACTCACCGGCACCGTGCTGGTATTTCGCGACATCAGCAAGGCGCACGATCTGTCGCGCCGGCTCTCCTGGCAGGCCACACACGACGGATTGACCGGGCTCTACAACCGAATGGAGTTCGATCTGCGCCTGGGGCAGGCGCTGGCCGGCGCGCGCCAGCATGGACTGCTGCACGCGCTGCTCTACCTCGACCTGGACCAGTTCAAAGTCGTCAATGATACCTGTGGCCACGCCGCTGGCGATGAACTGCTGCGGCATCTGACCTCGCTGCTGCAGACCGAGATGCGGAGCAACGACACCCTGGCGCGGCTGGGGGGCGATGAGTTCGGCGTGCTGCTGGAGAACTGCCCGCTCGACCAGGCCCTGCGGATCGCGGACGACTTCCGCGAAACGATCCAGGATTTCCGGTTTTCCTGGGAAGGCAAAAGCTTCACGCTCGGGGTCAGCATCGGCGTCGTCCCCATCACTACGCAGAGCGAGAGCCCGCAGCAGATCCTGAGCGAAGCGGATGCCGCGTGTTACGTCGCCAAGGAAAAGGGCCGTAACCGCGTACACGTGTTCCAACCCGGCAATCTCGAATTCGCCCTGCGCCTCGGCGAGATGCAGTGGGTACAACGTATCACTAGTGCCTTCGAGGACGAGCGATTCCTGCTCTATTGCCAGAGCATCATTCCGCTGGGCAAAGATGCGGGGGCTGAAACGTACTGCGAGATCCTCATCCGCATGCGTGGCGAGAGTGGCGACATCCTGTTACCGGGGACGTTCTTGCCGGCCGCCGAGCGCTACAACCTCATGCCAACGATAGACCGTTGGGTCGTGCGCACGCTCTTTGCCATGTTACGTGCCCATCCGCACGGTTGCATCAACCAGATGATCTACAGTGTGAACATTTCCGGACCGGCGCTGAGCGACGAGCATTTCCTGGAGTTCGTAATCGACCAGTTCAGCCAATCACAGGTGCCGGCGGCCCGCATTTGTTTTGAAATCACCGAGACGGCGGCGGTCACCAATCTGGTGCAGGCGACGCGCTTCATCACGGTGCTCAAGAGTATGGGTTGCACCTTTGCGCTCGACGACTTCGGCACCGGCCTGTCCTCGTTTAGCTACCTGAAAAACCTGCCGATCGACCATCTCAAGATCGCGGGAAATTTCGTGCGTGACATTCTCACCGACCCGATCGATCACGCCATGGTCGAGGCGGTCAACCATATTGGCCATGTCATGCAACTCACCACCATCGCGGAATACGTCGAAAGCGACGCCATCCTCACCCAGGTCAAGGCCCTCGGTGTGGACTACGCCCAGGGCTTTGCGATCGACCGGCCGATGCCGTTGGACAAGTGCCTGGGCCGTATGAACACGCTGGACAAGATGGACGCGCTGGGCCATACCTGAATCCGGCCGATTGTCGAGAACGCTATCTCTGGAAATCTCCGGGGATGCAGACCCCGAGCGTGGTCAGTGCTCCTTCGCAGTGTGGTCCTACGAAGAAAAGAGGCGCGGACGATGCACGCGCTTGCATGACAATAATTGATTGAACGAGGACAGGCTCCGGGGCCCATTACTTTGTCGAGCGGCACGTGGCAATGGTGTAAAGAGGATTCAGGAATGATAAAAAATCACCCGCCCGGGAAACATGCCGAGCGTAGCAAAAGAACGGTGGACACTCTGGAACCGGCTACCTCATCGCTGCACATGCCCATGGATGTGTACACTGTTTCGCTCGTGGTGCTGGCGGTGCTCGCGATCGTCTTCGCGCTACACTGGGCCAGGGCGGTATTCATCCCCTTGATGCTGGGTGTGATGATCAGCTACGCGCTTTCCGCTCCCGTTAACTGGTTGCAAAAATGGCACATCCCGCGGGCCATTGGCGCCGCGGTGTTGCTGCTCGCTATCGTGGGCGGGACGGGCTCTGCGGTTTATTCACTCAGTGATGATGCCGGCGAGCTGATCGAATCCCTGCCCGAAGCCGCGCGCAAGCTTCGCTTGGCGCTGCTCAAAGAACGGGCAACATCCGCAGGCACAATGGAACAAGTACAGAAAGCCGCTACCCTACTCGAGCGGGCGGCGAGCGAGACGGGTGCCCCCGTAGCCGCCGCGCCGAGCGGCGTAACGCGGGTGCAGATCGAGAAGCCCCTACTCAATCTCAAAGACTACCTTTGGATGGGAACCAAAGGGGCGATCGGGTTTGCCAGTCAACTCACCATGGTCCTGTTTCTGGCGTATTTTATTATGGTTTCGGGTGACACGTTTCGACGCAAAATGGTCACGATCTCCGGCCCTTCCCTGAGCAAGAAAAAAATGACTCTTCGGGTGCTGGATGAAATTAACGGGCAGATTCAACGTTTTCTGCTGATTCAGATATTCGCCGGCATGGTGGTGGGTGTGGTGACCTGGCTCGCGTTTCTGTGGATCGGCCTGGAGCATGCGGCAATCTGGGGAATCGCCGCCGGGGTATTCAATACCATCCCCTATTTCGGTCCGGTGATCGTTACCGGCGGTACTTCGCTTGTTGCCTTTCTCCAATTCGGAACCCTCAGCATGGCGCTTTTGGTCGCCGGCGTCTCGCTGCTCATCACGAGTCTAGAAGGGTTCCTGCTGCTGCCGTGGCTTACCAGCCGGGCAAGCCGGATGAACCCGCTGGTCGTTTTCATCGGCGTGCTGTTCTGGGGTTGGTTGTGGGGCGTGTGGGGGTTATTGCTGGGCATGCCCATCATCATGACCATCAAGGCGGTATGCGATCGGGTGGAAGGCCTGAAACCAATCGGACAGCTGCTCGGCGATTAGCGCAAACCGGGGCTGCCTGGTTATCGACCGCCGTCCGAGGCGGCGAGTATTCGTCCGAGCCACGCGCGGATATCGGCCACCTCTTCCTGGGTCACGGTGTGATCCATGCGATAGCTGTGCCATTCGATCGACAGGCCGAGCTGTTCGAGCAGGCGGTGCCCGTACTCGCCCATCGGGTAGGGCACAACCTGATCCTGGGTGCCGTGTGCCAGAAACACCGGCACGTGTGCATTGGCGGGATTAAGCTCAGAGGCGATGCGCTCCGGCAACGGCACCGGCATGGACAGCGCCAGGATGCCGGCGAGCGGTTCCGGATATCGCAGTCCGGTGTGCAGAGCAATGGCCGCGCCCTGGGAGAACCCGGCCAGCACGATGCGCCGGCTGTCGATGCCGCGGCCTCGCTCCTCAGCGATCAGACGGCGCAAGGTTTGCTCCGAATCGCGGATGTGCGTCTCGTCCTGACGGAATCCACGCCCATCG
>Ga0209286_1000069_pt1 | contig 20466 bp, 23 predicted proteins | sample PPLLak1March2015_2_FD_187250 | JGI IMG/M metagenome (GOLD analysis project Ga0209286, IMG submission 187250) | Freshwater sediment microbial communities from Prairie Pothole Lake near Jamestown, North Dakota, USA - PPLs Lake P8 Core (3) Depth... | ecosystem: Environmental > Aquatic > Freshwater...
GGCCTACCTCGACCGCATCGAGAACCAGCGCAACGATTCCGCCAAGAGCAGCCGCAGCGGCGGGCAGAACGGCAACGATATGGTTACAGCGGAAGTGTTGTCGTTTCCGCGTTGAGCCGGTCACCCAGGCACTAAAAATAAAAAGCCGCCCCTCGGGCGGCTTTTTATTATCCCTTCGGCATCCCGGCAATGACGACGCCCGGAATCAAAGGGCCGGGCCCGATTAATCCCCAACACGCGCAGGTAACGCCAACACGTATTTTGTGTGGGCTAAGGCCGGTTGCGACCCCGCGACAAAAAGCGGAACATGTGCCGGTAGAAACACATCGTCAGGGAGTCGTAGGCCACCAGGGAGAAACGGCATGGTCGCGCGGCGCACTCATTTCGATTTGATTCGTAACGTCGTCCCCGGCTGACGATCCGCCGACGCCCATGGATGACAAGGTAAACAAGCAGGCCCAAGGCGTCGCGCACAGCGAAGGCTGGCCCGCGCTGCCGCTGGCGGAGTGGCAGGACACCTGCGCCACCCTGCACATGTGGACCCAAATCGTCGGCAAGGTGCGGCTGGCCCGGGCGCCGATGCTCAATCACTGGTGGCAGGTCCCGCTGTATGTGACCGCGCGCGGGCTCACCACCTCGCCGATCCCGTACGGCGACGTCAGCTTCGAGATCAGCTTCGACTTCCTCGACCACCAACTCCGGATACAAACCAGTGACGGCGCCGTGCGCGCGCTGGCCCTGGCGCCGCGCTCGGTCGCCGACTTCTATCGAGAGTTCATGGCGGCGCTGCGCGCGCTAGGACTGGAGATAAATATCTGGACCATGCCCGTGGAAGTGCAGAACCCGATTCCCTTCGACCAGGACGACAAGCATCACAGCTATGTCCCGGAACAGGCGCAGCGCTTCTGGCGCGCGCTGAAACAGGCCGACCGGGTGTTGCAGCAGTTCCGCTGCGGGTTTACCGGCAAATGCAGCCCGGTGCATTTTTTCTGGGGCAGCTTCGACTTGGCGGTCACGCGCTTCTCCGGCCGGACGGCGCCGCCGCACCCAGGCGGCATCCCGCACATGGCGGACTGGGTCACGCGGCTGGCGTACTCGCATGAAGTGAGCAGCTGCGGTTTCTGGCCCGGCGGCGGTCCGGTGCCGGAACCGGTGTTCTATGCCTATGCCTACCCGGAGCCGGAAGGATTCAAAAATTACCCCGTGCCTCCACCGGCGTACTACAGCAACGACATGCACGAGTTCCTGCTGCCGTACGAAGCGGTGCGTCGCGCCGCGAATCCGGACGCCATGCTCATCGAGTTTGCGCAGAGCACCTATGAAGCGGCGGCCGAATCCGCGGCCTGGGACCGGAGCGCCCTCGAATACGCAGCGGTCAATAAATAAATGAGCCTCAACCCGGCCCCTTTGATTAAACATGGAGAAGGCCATGAATATCCTGATTGTCGGCGCCACTCGCGGCATCGGGCGACAGCTTCTTGAACAGGCACTGGCGTCCGGGCATAGCGTAACCGCCCTGGTGCGTGATCCCCGGAGGCTGGCCATGCAACATGAGCGGTTCAGGGTTGTGAAGGGCGACATTCTCGATTCGGATTCGGTTGGGCGCGCGATGGCGGGCCAGGATGCGGTGTGCTGCACCATCGGGATCAAGCTACCGTGGCCGCCGGTGACGGTCTTCTCGGAAGGAACGAAGAATCTGCTTCAGGCAATGAAAAAGACCGGGGTCATGCGCTTGATCTGTGTGACTGGCATTGGCGCAGGCGACAGCAGAGGGCATGGAGGTTTTCTTTATGACCATCTCATTCGTCCTTTCTTGTTCGGACCTGTCTATGCGGATAAAGACCGCCAGGAATCGTTGATCAAGGCCAGCGATGTCGACTGGACCATCGTGAGGCCCGGTTTCCTTACCAACGGCCCGTTAACAAAGAATTACAGGATGCTGACCGACATGACAGGAGTAACGGCAGGCAGGATTTCCCGTGCCGATGTCGCCCACTTTTTCCTGCAAGAGCTTGAGTCGAGGCAATATCTGAGGCAAACACCCTTGTTGACTTCCTGAATTCATGATCTGAACCAACCCGTCATGCAACTGCCTTTATCAACGGTAATTGTTCTCGGGCCCCCGATTTCGCATCTGGCGCGTAAACATTCCTGACCGGGATACTGGGATATTTTAATTCTGGTCAATCTATCCCGGGACAGCAGGGCTAGAATAATCCCACGACACGCGTCGTTCCGGGCAATACGAGACGGCAAACGCTTTCCTGTTAACGGAGGACCCATCCATGAGCCAGACAGTGCAAGCCGACCTCGTGCGCGCCTCCGCGCTGGGCGATGAACTCGACAAATCCGAGGCCGAGGCCCTGGCCGCATTGATGGGCAGCCGCACGCTGAACGACGGCGAAACACTCGTGCGCGAAGGCGGTCCGGAACGCACCCTGTTCGTGCTGGTGGCGGGCCAGCTCGCCGTGAGCAACACCCGCGACGGCACCGAGCAGGTCGCCTACATGATGAACAAGGGCGAGTGCGCCGGCGCGCGCTCGTTCGTCGATGCCATGCCGCGCCGCACCACCCTGCGCGCCGTCGGCCCGGCCACGGTGTACACGCTCGCGCCCGACCGCTTCGAGACGCTCATCGCCACTCACCCGCGCATCGTCTACAAGGTCATGCGCGCGATGTTCCGCATCACCCACGCCAACCTGCTGCGCATGAACCAGGAAACGCAGCAGCTCACCGACTACGTGACCCGGACCCACGGCCGCTACTGAGTCGCCGGCTGCCAAGCAAAACAGTCTGGAATCACCGCGATAATCCACGGACCCGCGGTTTTTTTGTTGTTGCCGCGCGGTGTTTTGCGAAACAATAGGACCGTCATGAAAAAGGCCCGCCAGGTAGCGGCGATTCCGCTGCGCGAACCGCTCTACCGCGGCAAGCGGCGGCTGCGCATCGCGCTCGTGGGTATGCCCAACAGCGGCAAGAGCACGCTCTTCACCGCCGTCTCCAGCACCTCGATCCGCACCGGTGAACTCGGTGGCACGCACCGCGCCTACAACGAATGCGCGGTGCAGATCGGGCTGGACGAAGCGCGCGTGATCGAGCTGCCGAGCATCCAGACGCTGCACGACCTGCCGCCCGATGATCTGGTGGCGCTGCAATACCTGCTGTGGGGCGACGAGCCGCCGCCGGTGAAAGTGCACGAGCCCGGCGCTCCACCGGCCCCGTTTGCCCCGCCCGATGTCATCATCCAGGTCATCGACGCGACCGCGCTGGCGCGGCATCTGGAACTCACCCTGGAGCTCAGCCAGCTCGGACGGCCGATGGTGATCGCGCTCAACATGATGGACGAGGCCTGGAACAAGGGGCTGCACATCAAGCCCGCGGCGTTGAGCCGGCAGTTGGGCATTCCGGTGGTGCCAACGGTGGCGCTGATGGGGCAGGGCATCGCGAAGCTGTTCAAGACGGCCGTCGAAGCGGTGCGCGGGAAGAGCTGTCCGCTGCCGCATCCGGCGAGCAAGCACCTCTGCGAAAAGCTCCAGCCCCTGAGCCAGGCGCTCAACCGCCCGGAGATCCAGACGGCGTTCCGTGTGCCGCATCCGCTGCTGGTCATGCAGCTGGCGCAGAACGACGGCTACTTTCGCGCCGAGATGCAGCAACACTTTCCCGAGCTGCTGCCGCAATTGATGCAGCTGCGCGATGCGGCCGAAAAAACCCTGCCGCGCCCGCTCGCCGAGGAGCTGCACGCCGACCGGCATCACCGTGCCGCCATGCTGTACGAGGCGGTGACCCGCCTCGGCGCCCCCCACGCAGGCCGTGGCTGGCGCTACTGGCTTGACGAACTGTTCCTGCATCCGCAGTGGGGCCTGATCGGCAGCCTCGCGGTGTTCGCCATCGTGCTGTTCGTGGTTTTCGAGGTCAGCGTCCGGATCGATTCCGTGACCTCGGCCAGGCTGGTCGAGTGGATTTCGGTGTGGCAGCCGCAATCGACCGGCGGCGTGATCGGGCGCGCGGTGGCGGACGGCCTCATCGGCCTGGTCGGCATCGTCGTGCCGTACATGATCCCGCTGGTGCTGCTGCTGGTGGCGCTGGAGGAGTCCGGGATCATGCAGCGCATCGCCTTCGTCGTGGACCGCGGCTTCCACCACCTCGGCCTGCACGGCGGTGTCGCGGTGCCGTTCCTGACCGGGCTCGGCTGCAACGTGCCGGCGCTTTCCGCGGCATCCCGCGTCACCCGCGGCCGCGAGCGCCTCATCGCCTCGTTGTTGATTACCTTCGTGCCGTGCTCGGCGCGCTCCGCCATCATTCTCGCGCTCGCCGGCAAATATCTCGGCGGACTCGGTGTTTTCGCGATCTTCCTGCTGAGCATGATCGTGATCGCGCTGCTGGGGAAGGCGCTGACGCGCCGTTATCCCGAGAGCGGTCCCGGCCAGGTACAGGAGATTCCGTCCTACGCGCTGCCGCGCTGGCGCTCGCTGCTGCCCGCGACTTGGGCGCGGACCCGCGACATTCTCACCATCGTCACGCCCCTGCTCGTCGGCGGCAGCGTGGTGCTGGCGCTGCTGGCGCATGTGGGCGCCGACGACGTCATCAATACCGCGTTCACGCCGATCACCGTCTGGTGGCTCGGCCTGCCGGCGCTGCTCGGCGTGCCGATCCTGTTCGGCGTTCTGCGCAAGGAGCTGTCGTTGCTGATGGTGTACCAGGCGCTCGGCACCTTCGACGTCGGCGCGCATCTGGACTGGGTGCAGATCATGACGTTTCTGATCTTCCTGACCTTCTACTTCCCGTGCGTGTCGACCTTTGCGGTGATGCTCAAAACCATCGGCCGCCGGCAGGCGCTGGCGTCGGTGGCGCTGTCGGTCGGCGTGGCACTGGTGGTCAGCGGGATCGTCCGGTGGGTGCTGGTCGGGGTGCAGCAGGTCGGCGCTTGAGGCCGGTTACGACACAGAGAAACAGGGAGCAGACCTGTAATTAAAATGGGGGGCGAGTCAGACGCTGACCGCGTGCGAATCATCGAATCAAGAATGATATCTAAAGGTGCATTACTAATGGCGTGCGCCAAATACGTTGTTATAGATGATATTTGTGCATTTCGTGTCGACAGGGCTAAACTAGTTAAGGTAATCAGTGAGGTCTGGCAATGAATGCGAAACTGAAACAACTACCAGTAGAAGAGAGAATCAGGCTCGTTGAAGATCTGTGGGACAGCATCGCCGCTGATCAACAGGCGCTCCCTCTCACCGTGGAACAAAAGGTCGAACTCGACAAACGCCTTGACGCCTACGAGATCGACAAGAACCAGGGACGTTTGGCGGCCGATGCTGTGGCTGATATTCGCCACAAATTATGACCTTTGAGGTTCGGCTCCGACCGGAGGCAGAGCAAGACTTATCAGATGCGGCAGTTTGGTATGAGGAGAGACTGTCTGGGCTGGGCCACCAGTTTCTCGACGAAGTTCTGGCAGTAATTACCTCGATAGCAGAAACCCCACTCAGATATCCAGTCGTTCACCGAAATACCCGGCGAGCGTTAATACGCCGGTTCCCATTTGGCGCATACTACAAAATTGATAACAACATCATCGTTATTATCGCGGTAATGCACGGCAGCCGCGACCCGCGCCGGTGGAAAACACGCACGTAACCAGCCATCCCACAGAAGCTGAGGAGCTGTGGTCAACGTGACCCGGGCTATGCTCCAAGCTTGGGCGCGGCCGGCTTGCTCTGTTAAAGTGCCGGCAATACCCCCAGCGGAGGATATTCCATGAAAAAAATCACTCGCACCTTCCTCACCGGTCTGGCCGTGACGCTGCCGGTGGTGTTGACCCTTTATCTCCTGGTCTGGGTGACGCTCACGATCGAGCGCGTCCTGGACAGGGTGCTGCACCTCGTGTTGCCGGAGGCGGTCTATGTCCCCGGCCTCGGGCTGGTTCTGGGCGTGGTACTGATATTCTTCGTGGGCCTGCTGATGCGCACCTGGGCCGCGCGCAATATCTTTGCCTGGACCGAGAAGCAGATGTACCGGGTGCCGGTGGTCAAGACGGTCTACGGGGCACTGCGCGATTTTACCAACTTCCTGTCGCGACCACAGAAGCAGGACCTGCAGCAGGTGGTGCTGGTGCGCCTTGGCGACACCGACCTGCGCGTCATGGGTTTCGTCACGCGCGATGATCTCGCCGGCCTGCCGCCGAATATGAGCGAACCCGGGATGATCCTGGTGTACCTGCCCATGAGCTATCAGGTTGGCGGCTACACCGTGCTGGTCCCGCGCGCCTCGGTGCAGCCGGTGGACATGTCGTTCGAGGAAGCCATGCGCTTTACCCTGACTGCGGGTCTCAGCGTTCCCGCCGCCAAGGGCGCGTGATGATCGGGCATTAGTCTTGCGACAGAGAACAATCGGGGTCGGGTCATAGTTTTTTTGTGTACTAGGAAACTGTGATCTGCCTGTCGTGACGTTCAATTCCGTTGTATTTCGGGCCGTGCTGAGACGCATGCCTCCTGCTCCGTGAACCACCGCTAGTCCAGTCCATAAAAAGATATTGTTTTATTGATATATCTCAAAGTCGATCGCAGCCGGGACGTGTATCTTGACCGGCAATAAAGAGGCGAACTCGGCCAGCTTCACAGCCTCACATAACCAGCCCATGTTTACCCACACGTTCTAGAACACTCCTGTCCCGGGAAGGGGATGGGAGCGCAGTAACATACGCGGGGACACAAAATGAATTTACTAACAATCCCAGCAGGAGGTGTGTCATGAAAACCCCAAAGAAATTCCAGCCAATGCAATTGGCTGCGGCACTATTGATTGGTTTTTGCGTAGCATGTGGTGGTGCATTCGCCGCGCCGGGTGGTGTCTCGGGTCCGGGCGGTGGTGGAGGTGGCGGCGGCGGTGGCGGCGGCCCGGATTTCGGTGACCTTTTCGTCCTTTATCGCGACGCGGACGGTATTCCCATCCTGACTGCTGACGCTTGCCAGCAGCCCCTCGCCGCTCCCGGTGTAAGCTTGCCAGCGGTTGGAACGATACCGGCGTGTGTGCCGGCACCTGGCGAGTCATGCATCATTCCGGTCGATCCCGCGACCTGTGGCGTCGTGGTCGGTTATGAAACGTACACCCAGGAGATCGAGTTCGGCCGCACCAACGTGGCGCGTTCGCCGGCATCGGTGTTTGCGCAGCAGTTGGAGGACGTCGTTATCAGGCTGTCCACCGCCGACTGCGTCACCCGGGATGCCGCCGGGCGGATGGTCACCAGCACGGTCACGGACGGCGTTGTTACGTCGGCAGCCATTGACTCGCCGTTGCAGAACCTGGCGATCTACAAGCAACTCATGCTGACGGGCTACCTGGGCGCCGCCAGCGCTCCGATCGCATTGCCCGCGGCTCCGCTCGACATCGCCGCCGTGGGGATTGGCGCGGCATCCGACAAGACGGGCAAGGTCACCGTGGACATGGTGGTCTACCTCAACCAGATCCTCGGTCTCACGGACGAGAGCGTGACGACCCTGTTGTCCAAGAAATGCATCGAGGTCAAGGAAGAGGTGATGGGAGTGATCCAGATGGTCCGGAAGTGCTTCCTCGACTACGGACCCACGGGTGGAAACTTTGCCTATAGTCGCGGATTGCACTTCGGGGCGCTGCCCGCTCCGGCCTACATTCCCGCTGCCGCGCCTCAGGCAGGCTGGTCCGAGTATTTGGCTGTGTTGGATCCCACGATACCCACGTTCGGGATCGGCCAAGGCCCGACCCTGGTCATAGTTCCTGAGCTCGTCGCCAATCCGGGTTGGATGGGGGTGAGCATCGGTGGTTTCACCGTGGCGGCCGACGATGCCCGTGGGGTCATCGAGTACCTGCACAGCTGGCCGCTGCCGGAAGTCTACGCGACCCCGCTGACCTGCGCCGCTTCTGGCGACACCAACTATGACGTCTCGATCAGTGGCGATTCCGGGCTGCAGGTGCCGGTGCGCATGGTGGCCGGCACGGAAGGCAGGGAATTCACCCTGACTGTCGCGAACGCGGGTCCTGATGCCGCGACGGGAACCGTCCTGCTGACGGCCATGGATGCAAACGGGGCCTCCATCCCGACCTTCCCGCGGTCCTTCAGCTTCACGCTCGTTCCGGGGACCAATCAGAGCTGGACCGAGTTGTTCAGCATTAACTATGCGACCACGATCACCTGGACGGCGACCGCCACAGCCGAGTTCGACGTGAACCCGAGCAACAACAGCGTCACCGAGACCACTAAGGTGACAGGACGAGGTGGTGGACAGGGCGGTGGACGTCGGTAAGACGCGGTGACGGCGGCAGGGTGACTGGCGCCAACATCAAGAAAACGCAGTGACTGAAGGTCGGAGGAGGCAGTAAGACCTCCTCCGACCTTGCCTGGGTCAGGAGGTTACCAATATGAATCGCTATGCCCGATACGCAGCGCCGCTGGCGCTGATGATGGTGATTGCCGGGACGGCCTCTGCCGCGCGCCCGGAAACATATCTCTTCAGTTGGTCGACCGTGGTCAACAACGGCGACTACATGCCGTCCGATCTCTGCGATCCCGCGGCGCCGGCTGCCCCGCCGTGCGCGAAGTTCAACAGCTACAACCAGCCCTCGGTCAGCGCGGGCCGGCGTGTAGTGATCCGGGCGCGCAGCCGGGGCGGGCACGGGATGGGCGAACCGGTGCACGGCATCTATGCCCGCGACATGGCCGCCGCCGGCCCGGTCGTCAAGATTCTCGACCGCGCGACCCTGGTGCCGCAACCCAACAACCGCGGCACCGTATTCCACGAACCTCCGTCCTTCCCGCGCATCGACATCGGCTCGAATACCCTGGCCACCCGGGGCAATCACCAGCCGGTATTGAAAGTATTGAACGCGGCCGGCGAGATCGTGGAACAGGTGGGAACCACCGGCATCTACACCAACCCTTTCGGTGACCTGATCACCGGCGCCAGCAAGCTCGGCGCCGTGGCGGACTTTTCGTTCTTCGAGGTACCGGAACGTCCCGGCACTCTATTCGATGTATTCCCCGGCGCGCCCGCGGTAACCGATGGCAACATCATCGTGTTCAAGGGCAACTACACGGTGGATCTCGTCGGCAAGACCGGGGTGTATTACCGCGAACTGTTTAACGCATCGATTCCGCTGGCGGACGGCACTTCGCTTGCCCCGGCCGGCGGCACGCTGCCCGTGGTATTGATTGCCAACAACAGCGACAGCTTCATTCCGGGCACGTCCATGGTGTTCGGTTCCACCGCGCCGCCCAGCGCCGCCAACCGCATGGCGGTGTTCGCCGGTTTCGACAACGAAGACAACCCGACGCTGGGCGGTATCTATCTGGTCCCGCTTGCCGGACCGCAGCCGCCGCTCACGACGCTGGTCAGCATCGGCCAGCAGGTCCCGGGCGAGAAGCGCGCGGCCCGGTTCAACCGGCTGGGCGAAGGCGTTTCCTTCGATGGGCGCTTCGTGGCCTTCTGGGGCGCCTGGGGCACGGCGATCAGGACGCGGGTTCTGCAATGTCCAACCGAGGGCAATGCGGACCGCCGCGCGTTCTGTAACGAGCAACACCCCGGGGGTTTTGCCGCGCAGGTCCCGGTGCATCAGGGCATCTTCGTCGCCGACATCCAGACCGGGAAAATCCGGGTGGTCGCCAAGACGCCGACGGACTACGGCGACTTCCTGTACTGGAATTTCTCGGGTCACGTTCCGGGCACGACCGAGGAAGAAGACGGCGAGCCGGCGCGCTGGCGCTCCGCGGCGTTCACGGCCGTCTCCGGGATGGTCGACGGCAACCTGAACGACGCGAATTTCCATGCCGCCTTCAAGGCGCGCACGGGCGAAGTGGTGGCCGGCGCCTACGTGAACCCGGTGGACGGCATTTATCTCAGGCGAGGACCGGGACAGGCGCAGTTCCGCACCCTGGCCGAGACGGGCATGGACGGAACGCGGCTCGACCCCGAGGCGATCGACTCGGAAACGGGCGCGGTGCTGCCGGTCACGGAGATGGGCATCGAGCGCGACGGCTTCCGCGGCAATGCGCTCGTCATCAACGCGAGCATGGGCAGCGAGGAAACCGGCTGGGCCGGGATTTACCTGACTGAAGTGCAGAAGTAGTGCACGGCTTCGGGCGGTGCTGTCAGTTGGCTGCCAATGCCGCCGGTTTCGCTGCGTTCGGTAATTAAAAAAAACCGTGGTCCGACCCCGGGCTGGGCATGTCAGAGCCCGGTAGAGTAATTGAGCCCGGTCCCTTTAATTCTTCCAAAAGCAGTTGAGCCTGGTTTCTTTAATTTCTGATTTTCCGGATTTCGCGGCTGACGGATAAATAATGCTGTAACCTGTAAGGTTGCAATCTGTTACCTCATAGGTTACGCTTGCGGATACATGATCAAGAGCTTCCGGCACAAGGGCCTGGCGGACCTGTTCCATACCGGCAACGCCCGCAAGGTCCAGGCCAAGCACGTGAAGCGCCTGCGGCTGATCTTGACCATGCTCAGCGCCGCCACCCAGGCACGGCAGATGGACGCCCCGGGGTTGCGGCTGCACCCCCTCAAGGGCAAGCCGGAAGGCCGCTGGGTGGTGGACGTGGATGAAAACTATCGCGTGATCTTCCGTTTCGAGGAAGGCCACGCCTGCGAGGTGGACTATGGCGACTATCACTGAGGAGGCTTCGCGCATGCACAACCCCGCGCACCCGGGCGAAATTCTGCGGGAGCTGTACCTGAAGCCTCTGAATATTACGGTGACCCGGGTCGCCAAGGCGCTGGGTGTCAGTCGCAAGCACGTCTCGGCCATCGTGAACGGCCGCGCGCCCGTCACCCCAGATATGGCGCTGCGCCTGGCTTCGGCCTTCGCCACCGAGCCCGAACTATGGGTGAACATGCAGGCACAGTACGACCTGTGGGCGGTGAGCCGGCAGGCGCGGCCCAAAGTGAAGGTGCTGGTGAAGAAAGCGGCCTGAAAGACATTGCATTTGCGGGAGGCGGCTACACCGTGCTGGTCCCGCGCGCCTCGGTGCAGCCGGTGGACATGTCGTTCGAGGAAGCCATGCGCTTTACCCTGACTGCGGGTCTCAGCGTTCCGGCAGCCAAAAGCATGTGATTTTCAGGTTACATGCCTCTTCACTTGGCGCGGGTTGCTTTAGTGGCAAACTAAAACTATAAAAATAAGGGGGGAATTTGAATGCAGCGCTCATTCCGATGCGGCATTGCCGCGCTGTTGATCTTCATGACCAACGCTTGCGTGACCGCTCCGGTCAAGCCTCTTACCGTGAGCGAGCATGCCTTTGGTCAGACCGAAGACGAGAAAAAACTGATCCAGACTGCCGCCAAGGCCGACGCGGAACTACACAGCCGCGGCGTGGTGCTGCAGGACGCGCAGATCAACGCTTACATTCGAGGCATCGCCGAGCGTCTGATACCCCCAGGGACAGCGGATGCGGTCCCTTTTCATTTTTATGTGGCGCGCGACCCGGTTGTCAACGCGTTCGCCTTGCCCAACGGAAGCATCTATCTCTACGTCGGACTGCTGGCGCGCCTCGAAAACGAAGCGCAGCTCGCACACGTCCTGAGTCACGAAATCGCGCACGTGGTGCAGCGCCATTCGCTGCAGAGCAGTCGCAACCGCCGGGCGACAATCGTCGCGGCGAACGTCGCGGACCTGCTGCTGTTTGGTACCTCGATTGCCTATCTTCCTGCCATTGGCTCGCTGGCGGGACATAGCCGGGAGAGCGAGGCGGAAGCCGACCGTCTGGCGCTGGAGTACATGTCGCGCGCCGGCTATCCGCTCGAAGGGGCGGAACAGACGTTCAAGCTGATCCAGGAAGTGAAACAAAAGGAATCGGTATGGGGCTCGGTATACAGCAGCCATCCCGACAACCAGCAGCGCGCGCAGGCCACGCGCGAGATTATCGCCAGCCTCGGCTTGGCGACCAATGCCGGCAGCCCGAACGGCGCCGAGAAGTACCTTGCCATCCGCGGCGCGCTGCTGCTCGAGAACGTGCGCCTCAAGCTCAATGTCCGGCAGTACCAGCTGGCAGTGGAATCGGCGGAACGCGCGCTCGCCCAGGACCCGAAGTCCCCGTGGTGGCACTACTACCGCGGCGAAGCCTATCTGCGGATGGCGGAAGATCCGGCCGGCGCGGCGCGCGAGGATGCCTGGATCAACGACAAAACCTACAACGATGATCTGGTCGCCGAATACCGCAACAAAAAGCAAACGCTGCTGGCATCGGCGCGCCAGGCGTATCAGGAATCGCTGGGTATCGACAAAAGCTTTGCGCACGCTCACCGCGGCTTGGGGTTGGTCGCGTACGCGGAAGGAGAAAAAGAGGCGGCGCGCAAGTCGTTGACTTACTACCTGACCCACGCAAAGGACATCACCGATCGTCCGTACATCAATAACATTCTTGGGAGGCTCGACAGCAAATGAATTCATTCATCCATCGACTCTTGACCGGCGTTGCATTCATCGTTGTTATCAGCATTGTCAGCGGTTGCGCCACGATGACGCCGATACGGCAGCATCCGGATTTCGCGAATGCGGCCCGCAAGGTGCAAACCGTCGCGATTCTGCCGCCTGATGTGGAGTATCTCCGCATCGTGTTCACCGGAGACAACGAGCGCCAGACCGACAAGGAGCAGACCATCACGCAAGAGCTGCAGGAGGGCCTCGAAACGGCCCTGAAGAAGAAGCAGTACACCCTCCGGCCGTGGCTCTCGGACAAGCAAAAAGAGGAAAACAGGAACGCGAGTTTCGACCTGCAGCAGGTGCGCACCGCCTACAACGAGGCGGCGAAGCAGTTGTTCGAGAAACCCACCAACGAGGAGGAGTCGAAAAACTACCGTGTCAGCCTGGGCCCGGTGGTGAATCCGGTCGCGAGCCTGGTGAACGCGGAAGCGCTGTTGTACGTGCGCTATAACGGATTCGAAAAGTCGGGTGGCCAGCAGACCAAGGACATCGTGGCCGGCGCCCTGCTGGGCGTGCTGACCGGGATGGTGGCCGTGCCCGCCGCGGAAGGTTCGGTGCTCGAGGTGGCGCTGATCGACGGCGCGACCGGCGATGTGCTGTGGGCCAATCGCGGCGGTAACCAGGGCCCCGGCGGATTGGGATTCCGGGCGCCGCTCATGGCGGAGAACATCCTGACGCGCCTGCCGGGTAAAGACACCGCGGTCGCTTCCAGCGACGGTAACCCGGCGAAAACCGCCGATTCAGCCGCGCCCGCACCAGCCGCTAAATGAGGTAAAAGGGCCGGAGTGATTTTTTATTGATCCTCCGGTCCCTTCAGAGGGATTGATAAAAAATCACTCTGAGGCATGGTCGGGGATCACTGAATCAACGCTTTTATTTTATGATGTGGTGCACGGGCAGCTTTTCCATGTGCCATTCACCGGTCTTCGCATCGTACCGTGAGCCGGTGAACACGTGCCAGTCGTTGTCGTTGAGCTTCGGATAATCGGCGCGATAATAGTAGCCCGGCCAGCGGGTTTCCTCCCGGAACAGCGTGTGCCGGGTGACGGATTCCGCCGTCCAGACGCGGTGATGGAGTTCCCAGGCGCGCTGCAGCTGGTGCAGGTCTTCGGCGCCGAGGTGGCTGAGGTCCTCCTTCAGCATCGCGAGCAGTTCCAGGCCCCGGTTGAGCAGCTTTTCGCTGGTTACAAACCGGGCCTGGTCGGACAAGCTAAGAATAATCACACAAGTAACAACTGGCATTACTGTTAACTGTTATGTCCACAAACAAATAATGAGGGTAAAATTTTGGCAAGTAATGAAGCGCGGGCCCACTTCACATTGGCGGGCTATCATTTCAATCCCGACCACGTGACACAGCATCTTGGTATACAGCCCACCTCGATCGATGCTTCCGGTGCCAACAGTGAGATGGACAAGCCGGTGCTGAGCTCTTGGGAGTTGTCGACCGAGACGGTTACCGACGATATCGACGTTTACAAGTTGACGGACGAGCTGATCAAGCAAATCGAGCCAGCGAAGGACAAGATCCTGGAAATCTGTAAAAGCCATAACCTGTCACCTAGGTTAGGTGTGGTCCTGGTACTGTCGGTGGATAAGGATGAAACCGTACCCGATGTCGGTTTCGGTGCCAGAACGATCCGCTTTCTCTCCGAAATCGGTGCCTTTATTAATATCGACTACAGGCTTTCGGAACGCATTTAAGCTGCGGTCTATGCGATAAACTGCTATGGCGCAATAATCTGATTATTCGTACTGAGCGTTTCCACCAGGGACCGCGCATGATCTCGCTGTGCCTCGCAGTGCTTGATACACAGGGGCTGGAAAGAACCACGAAAGGCCTCAAGAATCAATTCAAATTCATCAGCCGTCTCATCGGCGATTCTCGCATCTTTCCTTAACTCAGCGAGTTTGCCTCTCGCCGTGGCGATATTGACTCTACCCAGAACCACGAGGTGGATGGGCAATTGCTGTTCCGTGCATACCAGCAACCCGGTTTCGTAGGATTGTATGGCCTCTTCCATGCGATCCGCATTCTCTTCGGATTCAGCCAGGTGATGCAGCACCGCACCGCAATTCATATGCGTCGCCGCCAGTTCCAGCGCATGGTCATCGGCATTGAATACTTTCAGGGCGTTTTTGTGGGCGACCACCGACTTCTGCAAGGTTCGATTCCCTTTCAACAGTAAACCATGGGCATGGAATGAGTTACCCAGCTGATGCATGGTACGGGCCCATTCCTCCGGTGTTTCGTCCCGGGTCCATACCAGCAGGGCATTGGTGTAGGCGTCAACGGCCTGCTTCAGTGATTTCGAGTCGCTTTCCTGCCGGCCGACGGCCTGGGCGGCCGCACCGAGGTTGCACTGGGTGATGGCCCAGTCGGTTGGTGTTTCTTTTTGGCTCAGCACTTCCAGCGCACTTTCAAAGGTTGCCATGGCCTTGCGATACAGGGCCTCGTCGCTCAGCTGTTGCCCCCGGGCCGCCAGAATATTGCCGAGATGGTTCTGTGTCTGAGCCCACTCCAGAGGCGCTTGTTGTCGGTAGTCTTCGGTCAGTTCTTGTTCGAATACCTCGCGCGCCGGATCGAGCAGGGTGGCGCGATAAAGGTGCTGCTCGAAATTTCCCCGGGTGTGGATGAAGTTATCGGGCTCGGTTACCTGAGTATCGGGCCTGATGTGTTCAGGATCGGGGTCAACCAGCTTGCCGACAAAGTGTTGCAGTGCCTTTTCCAGCTGCTGGTTGTCTGGATAGAATACATAATTATTGGAGTATTTCATTGATATCCGGATTGGCACCGACGGCGCTGCCGGAATCGATTTCCTCGTCCGTGGCATCACGCACCGTCAGCACTTCAATGGTGAACATCACATCACGACCGCAAAGCGGATTATTGCCATCCACGGTCACGGTCTTGTCGTCCACTCGGGTAACGATAAAGTTTTTTGTCTCGCCTTTTTCATTTACCGTGGTGATGGTCAGACCCACTTCCCGATATTCCTCCGGGACATTGTCGATATGATCGGTAAACACCAGCGATTCGTCGCGCGGACCGTATACCTTATCCACGTCAATGAGGATGTCGATGGTATCACCGACCTTTTTTCCCTTGAGTTGTTCCTGGACCTGTTCGGACAGGACGTCATTGACGCCATGCACATAGCCCAGGGGATATTCCACCGTTCTTAGAATATCGCCGGTTTTTACATCGACGACGCGGTAGTTCAACTCAACAAACTTGAAATCTTCTATAGTGTCGGACATAGTCAATCAAAAAAGTGTAGCGCCAAAGATTTTAAGTTTATCTTTCTCGTAACCCAGCACCAGCCGGCCGAGCCATTCGCCCTCCAGCTTTTTGTTTTTTTGCTTGTACAGCACGGTGACGTACTCGCCACGACGGATGGTTCCGAGATTGATAATCTCCTCAGACAGGTTCTTGGTCAGTTTGGCCCGGGCAAACTGTTTGCCAATTTCAATTTCATTGGCGCCTTGCATGAACGCGGATGAAAAATTCCGGGTAAAGGCGCCGTAATTTTCTTCATTGGAGTACTTCACGAGATCGCTCCACATGGGATTGGCAATCTCAAACAGCTCCTCATCGGACATTTCAAAAATCTTTTTCATACTTTCCATCAAAACAACGAAGAATAAAAAAAGCCAGCAAATGAACTTGATGGCTTTTGAAATAAGGCGGTTTGGCCTGGACTTTCGTTCAGGCCAAACGCCGTTGTGGCTTTAGCTGGCTTTTGCAGTTTCGTCTTTGTCTTCCACCAAATGATAAAGCGGCGCTTTCTCCATCGTGTATTCACCGGTCTTGCGGTCACGGCGAGAAACAGTCAGGCAGTGCCAGTTTTTATCATCCAGCTTCATGAAGTCGCCGCGGTAGTAGTAACCCGGCCAGCGAGTTTCTTCACGGAACAGCGTATGCTGGAACACGCACTCGGAGGTCCGAATACGATGGTATAGCTCCCAGGCACGTAACAGCTCGTGTATGTCTTGGGCGGCAATTTTCTCGAAATCTTCCACAAGCCAGTTCAGCTTTTTCATGCCGATTTTGAGGAGATTTCCGTTGGTCATGTAGTTCACGCCAAAACCACCACAGTACTCGTCCATCAGTTTTTGCAGACGATCCAGACCCTGTCTCGGGTTGATAAAATTGGGGTTAACGCTACCGGCAACCACTTCGTTGCTGTAAATCCTGTAAGTCTCCAGCGGCTTGTAGATCTTCTCTTTCAGGTCATTAATTTGCTTATCAGAGACTACAATGCCGTTGGCCTTACCGTCATCGATGTACTTGCAAGCGGCCTTGGCGGCCAGACGACCCTCGGTGAAGGAACCGGATGAAAAGGCGTGCGGTGTACAACCGACAGCGTCACCGGCACCGAACAGACCTTCAACGGTCATCATACGGTTGTAGCCCCAGAAGTACTCCGGAGGGGACAGGTCTTCCGGACCGGAGGCCCAACCGCCGCAACCGGTAGCATGCGATCCCATAACGTAAGGCTCGGAGGTCGTCAGCTCGGGGTTCTCGTACTTGGGATCTACGTTGGTAGCGGCCCAAAGCACGGCCTGACCAACGGTCATGCCCAGGAAGTTGTGCCAGCCGATCTCTTCCAGATGAGGATCCTTGAAGGCCTCCATGGTCACCATGTGGATCGGACCACGACCGGCATTGACCTCATTGATTAACGCATGGTTGCGCAAGCAGGTCGGGATGGGTCGATGGGTACGGTGAGCAAGCTCTGGATCCAGATATTCTTTACCTACCATTTTTTGCAGTTCCGGGAACCATTTGGACTCGTACTCTTCACCCAGACCATTTTGTGTATAGGTCTTGAGGTGCAGGAAGTAGGCGCCCACCGGACCGTAACCGTCCTTGAATCGGGCCAGTACGATACGGTTTTCCATCTGGGTCATTTTCGCACCGGCATCGATCATGAGGCCATACGCCGAACCGGATGACCACGGTGCGTACCAGACGCGACCGGCACCTTCACCCACGGAACGCGGCTTGAAGATGTTGGAGGCGCCACCGGCGCCACAGATAACGGTCTTGGATTTGAATACGTGGTAGTTACCGGTACGCACGTTGAAACCCACGGCGCCGGCAATGCGGTTTTCCTTGGCCTCGTCCAGCAGCAGGTGAGTAACACAAATACGGTTGTATACCTTGTCGGCGGATTTCTTCGCCGCCTCGGCAACGATAGGCTTGTAGGATTCACCGTGAATCATGATCTGCCAGCGTCCTTCACGCTGATAGGTGCCCGTCTTCTTGTTTCGCATGATCGGCAGACCCCATTCCTCGAACAGGTGCACGCTGGAGTCCACGTGACGCGCCATATCGAATGCCAGATCTTCACGCACCATACCCATGAGGTCGATGCGCGCATAACGTACGTGATCTTCGGGGTTGTTCTCGCCGAAACGGGTACCCATGTAACAGTTAATGGCGTAGAGACCCTGGGCTACCGCACCGGAGCGGTCGATATTGGCCTTCTCGGCAATAACAATCTTCTTGTTCTGGCCCCAATATCTTGCTTCAAACGCTGCGCCGGTACCACCGAGGCCTGCACCGACGACCAGAACATCGATGTCGTCTTCAATAATTGTCTTGTAGCCCATTAGTAGTACACCCCTTCTTTAAGCTTCAAACCAGCTGTTTTAAGCGAACGTAAATCTCCGTCATCCAGGCGGATGTACTTGGGCTCCTTAAACAACAGTTGGCTGTCACGCATTTGCTTGCTGGGTGCCGGTTCTTCAGCCAGCTTGGGAAACGCAGTGCCCCAAGGCTTGGTCGTGATAGGGGCTACAAGCTCCATGTCTTTTTTGCCGTTACGGAACTTGATGCGCCATGCAATGATTCCTTTTTTTTCATCACGCTTCACACGCACTGAGTGACCCAATGGGGCAAAATCAGCATAACCGCGAACGTCGATAGCGTCGTGCGGGCAGGCCTTTACGCAGGAATAACACTCCCAACACATGTTGGGCTCAATGTTGTAGGCACGTCGAAGCGACTTGTCGATGTGCATGATGTCTGATGGGCAAATATCCACGCACTGCCCACAACCATCACAACGAGTCATGTATACAAAAGTTGGCATGATGTTCTCTCTCTTATCGCAATAGTTGAATAATCGTTTAATAGTGGCTCGGCTTTTCGCGTCGGATACCAAGCCCCATATTTGGTGGGTTTTTACCCAGATATTCCGGGAGATCCGGGAATCTTTTCTGTACTTCAGGATCCGTCAGATCGTAATCAGCGGGCATATCTTCTCTTGAGCCATCGGCTCGGGTAGTACGCTTCTGATAAGCGGCAGCCGGCTTGAAGAACATATGGGCAAACTTGGACCAATACACGCCACCGAACAGCACGACGCCGGAGACGGCGAACAAGATTAAAAACAGGGTCGACCAGCCAGCGTAGCCGTTGTATTCCGTAAAGGACCAGAGCAGCGCGAAGGTTGCGGTCGCGAGCAGGGAAAGGATAAACAGATCCGCTCGCTCCAGGCGCCACCAGGTCAGACCTTCCGCTGAGACGTCAACCCGAATGAAGAACCAGAACCAGTATCCACCCACGGCGAGCATTAGCGCGCCGATATGCCAGAGTTGCGGCAGGATGGTCGGTGCCGGAGTGGTGGAGGTTGGATAACCGAAAATCAGGATTGCGGTCGTCGCGACGAAAAGAATGAAGCCCCACATGGTCAGCAGGTGGGAAAGTCTGCGTCTTACATTGCAGAATTCACCGGAAGTCAGTACTTCATTCGCCAATACCGTCGTTGCAATAACAAGTTTCTCCCCAGCGCCAACCGTGCGTTTTGCGTTCTGTTTTTCTTTTTTCGCATTCAGGAAAAAGTATTTCGCGCTCTTCTTGTGCATCATGTCGAGTATGGTTCCGCCTACTACCAGCAGGACCATCAAAATGATATACCCTTGCATGACGGCAACGGGTATTTGTGCTGAAAGTTCGGCAAAGGGATTGCTCATAAACATTAGAATATCCTCTTACTGTCTACGACTAAATTTTGGTGCTGCCCTGCGCCGGTATGAGGCAGTTCTTTTTGCGATGACGGCGAAAGCATAACAGTCGAAATGTTGCCATTACAACCATGCCAATACTGGGATTTTGGATGAATAAACGTTAATTTCGCTGGCTTCGCAAGGATAATGCACGGTCACGGGCGGCTATTCGCCTTCGGATCCCGCTGGTTTACGCCGTCATCGGCCCGGGCAGCGCGTTCTCGCCGCCAGGGAAGGTATACGGTGAAAAGAATTTGGGTTTATTAATCACTCCGAATTAGTATTCGGACCGGGGCAAGCCGTTGAACAGTGGGGAGGGTTTCGATGGCCATGGAGTTCTGGTTCGAATTCGGAAGCACGTATTCTTATCCTGCCGCATTGCGCATCGAGGCGCTCGCCAAATCGCAAGGCGTGCCCATTGTCTGGAAGCCGTTTATGCTGGGCCCGATTTTCCGCACGCTGGGCTGGAGCGATTCCCCCTTCAATCTCCAGCCTGTAAAAGGACGCTACATGTGGCGCGACCTGGAGCGCATCTGCGCGGGGTTGTCGATCCCGTTCCACCGCCCCTCGCAGTTCCCGCGCAACGGACTGCTCGCGGCGCGCATTGCCTGCTGGTTTGAAGGGAAGCCCTGGGTGCCGGAGTTTGTGCGCTGCGTGTACCGGGCAAATTTCGCCGAGGATCTCGATATTTCGAATGCCGCGTTGCTGGAGAGTTATCTCGATAGGCTGGGCCAACCCGGCGCCGCCCTGATCCAGCAAGCGCAGTCACCCGAGAGCAAGGAAAAACTCCGCGCCCAGACCGAGCGTGCCGTGGCGCTCGGGATCTTCGGGGCGCCGACGTTCATCGTCGGCCCTGAGCTGTTCTGGGGAAATGACCGGCTGGAGGCGGCTTTATCGTGGTACAAGACTCATCCACGAGTGGAACGTTAACCAAAGTTTAATCCTCGCCAGCCTGGCGAGGTAAACGGATCGGAGTGATTTTTTATTAATCACTCC
>Ga0209286_1000071_pt1 | contig 20318 bp, 17 predicted proteins | sample PPLLak1March2015_2_FD_187250 | JGI IMG/M metagenome (GOLD analysis project Ga0209286, IMG submission 187250) | Freshwater sediment microbial communities from Prairie Pothole Lake near Jamestown, North Dakota, USA - PPLs Lake P8 Core (3) Depth... | ecosystem: Environmental > Aquatic > Freshwater...
CGCAAATCAGATAGAGGACAAAAGCCACCGGTTGATACCAAATATTCCAGTTCCAGAACCCACCTCCCTGAAGGCGGACGATCTCAGTCAGCCTCAGGCTTTCTGAGAGAATGAGCACTCCGACGATGGCGATGCCGAGGGCCACTTCATAACTGATCATCTGAGCCGCTGCCCGAAGGGAGCCGGTCAAACCATATTTGTTCCCGGAGGACCAGCCTCCCAAGATGATTCCAAATTCCCCCATGGAGGCCACGCCAAAGATATAGAGAAGGCCGATATCCACATCGGCCAGCCGCAGTTTAACGATCCAATCCGTTCCAGGGATAGTAAACTGGTTCCCAAACGGGATGACAGCAAAGATGCTGATGGCTGCGATGATTGAGATCATCGGGGCCATGACAAAAATGGCCTTATCTGATCCTCCGGGTACAAGATCCTCTTTGAAAAAGGCTTTGACGGCGTCCGAAAAGGGTTGTAGTAATCCAAAGGGCCCGCATCGATTGGGACCATACCGAATCTGGATATGACCCAAAACCTTCCGCTCCAGCCAGGTCAAATAGGCCACGACAATCATCAGACCTGCAAAAACCACTACGCATTTCACAATGATTTCAATGAGAAGGTACAACAGTTGCATCCCACTTCTCCTCTACCCCGCCAGAAAGCCTCGTCCCTTGGGACGAGGATGATAAAAAAATGTTCGAACTCTTTGAAGGCGGGGTCTATCGTCCCAGCTTTTCTAACGGGGTTTACCCTTTCTCTATCCTTCCGATAAAAAGTTTGTATTCAGGTTGTTGACTCACCGCATCGTGTCCAGAGATTAAAAGGTTATTGATAAAAGCAGGGAAAAAACTGGTGGCAAAATAAGCCACCCCCTTGGGAACAGTTCCAGAAATCCGACAAATCGTTTCCACCTCACCTCGGGGTGAAATGACCTTCACCTTCTCTCCGTCTCTCAATCCTGTTTTGGTGGCATCCTCGGGGTGAACTTCGATACTGGAATCAGGAAAAACTTTAGCTAACCCCATGGCTCTCTTGGTCGTCGTCCCAATTCCGTAATGGTAATGAAAACCTCTGGGGATGATCCATAAAGGATATTTGTCATCCGGTTGTTCTGACGCCCCTTTATGTTCGGCAGGTAGGAATCTCCGCTTCCACCCGTTCCTTGAAAGCCATTGGATTCCGCCTTTCTCCAGATTGGAGTAACTGATCCCAGCATAGAAGGGCACCAGAGAGGCGATTTCCTCCATAATCTCAGCAGGGCTTTGATATTCCATGGGATAGCCCAACTTGGTCGAAAGATCGCAAAGAATCTTCCAGTCAGGCCTGGAATCGCCAACCGGTGAAATAGCCTTCCTCACCCTTTGAACCCTTCTCTCCATGTTGGTGAAGGTCCCATCTTTCTCGGCAAAACTCACTCCGGGCAAAATCACATGGGCGTAATTTCCAATGTGGGTCATAAAAATATCCTGAACCACTAAAAATTTAATTTTATGGAGTCCACTCTTCAATTTCTCTAAGTCCGGGAGATTGATGAAGGGGTCTTCACCAAAGATATAGAGGGCTTTGATATCACCTTCCAGAATCTTATCAAACATCTCCGCATAACTGAAACCCGGCTTTTCCGGAATCCCTTTGTCCCAGACTTCCACAAACCTCCTGGTTGCCTTTTCGTCACTCACTTTTTGATAACCGGGAAGAAATTCGGAAAGACAACCCATATCCAAGGCGCCCTGGGCATTATTTTGGGTGAGTAGCGGGTAGACCCCTCCTCCGCCCTCTTCTGTCTCTCCCGTCAACAGGGCTAAGTTGCAGAGGGCTTTTACTATCTCCGTCCCATTGGCACGCTGGGTCACACCAGAGCCAAAAACAATGGCCCTCTTTTTAGTTGCCTTATAAAGATTGGCGATGGCCTCCAAATCTACCGGAGAGATTCCTGTCATCTTCTCGACAAACTCAGGTGAGATTGGATTAAGGGAGAATTGGAATGCCTCAAACCCTTCCGTCTTCGACCCGATATATTCTCTCGAAATAACCCCCTTTCCGATCAGGAGGCGAACCAGACCATTGATCCAGACAATATCTGTGCCTGGCAAAGGTCTCAACCATCGGTCGGCCCATTTTTCCCATTGGGTCTTTCGAGGATCGACCAGGATGATTTTAGCATTATTCTCACGTATGGCTTCTCTCATCTTATTGCTAAAGATGAGGTGATCATCAAAAACATCCGCACCGACGATAAGAATGAGATCAGCCTTGGCGATGTCCTCCATGGAATGCGTCATTGCCCCGCATCCCGTTGAGGCCATCATCCCATAGAGAGAAGACCCACTGGACAGTCGGGCCCCTGTGTCGATATGGTTTGACCCGATGCAAGCTCTCATCCATTTCTGAAATAGAAAATTTTCTTCATTGGTTGCCCTGGAGGAAGAGATTCCCCCGATGTATTGGGGGCCATACTTTTCCTTAATTTCTTGAAAATTTGTAGCGACCAGATCCAAGGCCTCCTCCCAAGAGACCTCGACAAAAACTCCGGATTTTTTTACAAGAGGTTTTTGAAGCCTATCCGGATGGTGAATAAAATCAAAACCGAATCTCCCCTTGACGCAGAGGCTCCCCTGATTGACCCCGGCTTCCCCTTTCGTGGTCACCTTGACCACTTTTCTATCGGCAAGGGTGTTGAGCTCTAATTGACAGCCGCATGCACAGAAAGTGCAGGTGGTCTGTGTTCTGTCCAATTGCCATGTCCGGCCTTTGATGGGGCTGAGATTCTCTGTTAGGGCACCCACCGGGCAGACGTGGAGGCATTCTCCACAGGAGATACAGTTTTCTTTTCGAACGGCCTTCACGTGAGAAGAATATCCATGCTCTGCAACCTCCAGCACATCCGATCCTGGAATATCAATGCAGGCCTGGATGCACCGGAGACACATGACACATCGATCGGGCCATTGACGAATCAGAGGAGTACTATACTCAAAGGATGGGCGTTCCTCTTTTTCGGTAATGAACTCGACGTGGTTGATCCCAAATTCATAGGCGCGGTTCTGAAGTTGACATTCTCCTCCCGCATCGCAGACAGGGCAATCCAGAGGATGGTTGACCAGCAAGAGCTTCAAAGCTTCCAGTCTCATCTTCTCGACGCGCTCTGTGCGGGTGTGGACAACCATCCCCTCCACCACAGGCGTCGCACAGGAAGCCATGGGCATTTCCGCACCCTCGACATCAACCAAACAGATTCGGCAGGACTTGAGCAGGCTTAATCTGGGATGATAACACAGGGTGGGAATCGTGATCCCATTTTCTTTGGCCACATCCAGGATCGTTTGATCCGGCCTTCCGGTAACCTCTTTCCCATCAATCGTCAGCTTCAGCATTCTGTATCATATCCTCCATTCACCCCCACCCTTCCCCTCCCCCATCAAGGGGGAGGGTATTCATATAATTAACTTCACCCAGTAAATCCCCTCTCCCCTGGTGCCTGCCTGCGCGAAGCCGCTTCGGCGAAGGCAGGGGAGAAGGTGAGGGTGAGGGGGACAACGTTACACTGCAAATAGCCCGATCCGAACACATCTCAGACAGCGCTCCGCTTCTTTCTGTGCCACTGGAATAGAAAATCCTTCTTCCACCTCATCGAAGATCCATTTTCTCGAATCAGGAGGAAGCAAGTTCAATGTCGCCCTCTTCTGCCCGCCGGAGATTCCGATCTTTTCGTTCTTGTCATAAACCTTGATCTTCTCAACCATGCCCTCCAGGCGTTCTTCCTCCGATTCTTTTACCTCTCCTCCGCGAAGGAACGAGTCAATCTTCTCAGCCGCTCTCTTACCATGGCCGGCTGCGCGGACTAAAACATCCGGCCCGGTCACGCAATCCCCGGCAGAGAAGATCCCTGGCCGACTGGTCAGGAAAGTTCCTTCTTGGATGGCAATGGTGGACCGTTTCGTCGTCTTCACTCCGTCCTTCTCTTCGAGGAAAGAGAGATCGATCGCCTGTCCAATAGCAGGAATGGCAATATCCGCCTCGATGAAAAATTCTGAGCCCTTGATTGGAACAGGTCTTCGCCTTCCTGATTCATCCGGTTCGCCCAATTCCATACGGATACACTCCATTCCAACAACCTTTCCTTCCTTCTCAACAATCCGGACGGGATTGCACAGGTAATGGAATTTTACACCCTCTTCCTCTGCATCATGGATCTCTACGTGATCGGCAGGCATCTCTTTTTTCGTCCTTCGATAAACCAGGTTCACATCCGCTTTGCCAATGCGGAAAGAAGATCGGACGCAGTCAATGGCCACATTTCCACCGCCGACCACCACAACCCTTTTCCCCTCGGGGTAGGGATCTCTTCCCTGATTGATTTCTAAGAGGTAATAAACACCGGGGATGAATCCCTTATATCCCTTATCTTCTCCCTCAACACCCATGGGTGTATTAGTCTGGGCTCCTACACCGATAAAGATCGCTTTGTAACCTTGCTCAAACATCTGAGAGATGGTGATATCCTTTCCCACCTGGGTGTTATATCGAATCTCGACCCCTAACTTCTTTACAACCTCTGTTTCATATCCAACAATATCCCTTGGGAGACGATAGTCAGGGATCCCCATGGCTGCCATTCCACCGGGCTCTCCCAATCTTTCAAAGATGGTTGCCTGATAACCTTTCAGGGCAAGATAATAGGCGCAGGAGAGGCCCGCTGGACCTGCTCCGATAATGGCCACTTTCTCCGAACGGGTCGCTTCCTTTTTAAGTAGTGGCTCTTTCCTCTTTTCCAACTCATAATCTGCCACAAACCGCTTCAACCATTTAATAGAAATGCATTCATCCACATTTCCCCGACGACAGTTATCTTCACAGGGACGGACACAGATCCTCCCCAGGATTCCGGGGAGGCAGGTCGCCTCTCGAATGAGGGCAAGGGATTCTTCGAATCGTCCCTCTTTGATCAACTCAACATAGTGTGTGATGGGAAGATGGGAAGGACAAGCACTTTCACAGGGTGCGGTCACCTTGACTTTGTATTCCTGCCGAGGAATCTTTTTCTGCAGTTGGATGGCACCGGAGAATTGGTCTTCAAAATGATCGATCGCGTCCAATACCGGCTTTGGACCTGTTTGTCCCAAGTTGCATTTCGAGCTTTTACTGATCATCTCACCCAGATATTTCAATTGGTTGAGGTCCCCCTCCTTGCCCTGTCCGTTGGCAATTCGATTCAGTATGGTCGCCATGACCCGAGTCCCTACCCGACAGGGAGTACATTTTCCACAGGATTCCTTTTGAACGGCTTCGAAATAGGCCCGAATCAAATCGACCATACTCACATCAGGATCTCGGATGACGATCCCATCCCATCCAATGAAGGCTTTGATCTTTTGTTCCTTATCCAATTCCAGGGGTAGATTGAGAGCGGAGACGGGTTGCCTCTCGGCTTCAGCCTTCCCCCGATTATCCGTGATCACCCCACCCCAACTGCTAAAAAGAATATCCGTCATGATTTACCTCTTAACTAACACCTAACGATCAATTTCTCCTAAAACGATGTCAATACTTCCAATGGCTGAAATCACATCAGCAATCAAACTTCCCTCAACCATTTTGGGAAGGGCGCTGAGATTAAGGAAAGAGGGTGGTCGAATCCTCATCCGCAAGGGCCGATTTGATCCATCGCTGACGAGATAGTATCCTAACTCTCCCTTCGACGCCTCCACGCCCACATAGACTTCACCTTTCGGTGGATGAAAGCCTTCGGAGGCAATTTTGAATTGTCGAATCAAGGCATCGATATCTGTGAGAACATTGTCTTTGGGTGGAAGAGCAACCCAAGGATTGTCAGAAAGGATAGGACCTTTCGGGAGCTTTTCCAATGCCTGCTCCACAATCGCATTCGACCATTCCATCTCTCTCAATCGGACAATATACCGATCATAAACATCCCCGACCGAGCCAATGGGGATATCAAAATCGAACTCCTCATAACCCGAATAGGGAAAAGCTTTCCTCACATCGTATTTGACTCCAGAGCCACGCAGACTGGGCCCGGTCATTCCCCAGTTGATCGCATCTTCTTTAGAAATGATCCCAACGCCTTTGGTCCGCTTTAACCAGATCACATTCTTAGTCAGCAGGGTTTCATATTCTTTCATATGGCCAGGAAAGGCCTCGACAAATGCTTTAATCTCTTCTTCTACCCCATCGGGAAGGTCTTTTGAAACTCCCCCAATTCTCATGTAGGTGGGCGTAAGTCTTCCTCCCGAAACCTCCTCAAAGATTCTCAGGATATCTTCCCTTTCCCGAAAGTTGTAGAAGAGGAGCGTCATGGCGCCGATGTCCAAGGCATGCGTTCCCAGCCAGATGAGATGGGCAGCGATCCTCTGAAGCTCAGTCATCATGACTCTCAGGTATTGAGCCCGTTTGGGGACGTCAATGCCAAGAAGCTTCTCCACAGCTAACACATATCCCAGGTTATTCCCCATCGCATTGGTATAATCCAAACGGTCGGTGAGGGGAATGACTTGGTGATACGTTTTACTTTCAGCGAGTTTCTCAACCCCCCGATGAAGGTGGCCGATATGGGGGACGACCTTAACGATCACCTCTCCATCCAATTCCAACACAAGCCTCAAAACCCCGTGCGTGGCCGGGTGTTGAGGCCCCATATTGATGGTCATAAACCGTGTCTCTGCCATTTCAAACCTCGGGGACAAATGGTTTGTCAAAATCCGGTCCTTCGACTGGAAAATCCTTTCTCAAGGGATGACCTTCATAACCATCCCAGAGAAGAATCCTCCTCAGGTCAGGATGGTTAACAAAATGAATTCCAAAAAGATCATAGACCTCCCTTTCTAACCAGTCCGCTGCTTTCCAGATCGATTCTACACTCAATATCGCTTCACCATCGCCAACCTTCGCCTTCAGCCGGAGCCGTTCATTGTTCTTCATCGAGTAAAGAAGATAAACCACTTCAAAGCGAGGCTGTGTGGGAAAATAATCTACACCACAGAGATCGGTGAGCATCTGGTATTGGAGATCAGGGTCCGAATAGAGAAATTTACAGATCTCAAAAATATCTCCCTTCTGGACTGTGACATTGACTTCATCCCGAAATGTCTTAACCTCTAAAACGGAGGCCGGGAATTTTTCTTGTAATTTTTTCACAGCAAGATTGATTTCGGCCATTCCCTTTTCCTTTTATTCATTGATTTCTTGTTCAAGGGGGATTCGGACATTTTTCCGGTCCGCCAGCGTCTCTTTCTCGATCTTCTTCTGGAGTTTGACAAGGGCGGTGAGAAGAGATTCTGGTCTAGGCGGACAACCCGGGACATAGATGTCCACGGGAAGAATCTGATCCACTCCCTGAACGACATTGTAGGTTTTGAATATTCCTCCTGAGCAGGCGCAAGCCCCATAGGCGATGACCCATTTGGGCTCCGGCATCTGTTCATAGATACGTTTGACCATCGGGGCCATCTTCTTGGTCAGGGTCCCTGCTACAATCATCAGGTCTGCCTGCCGCGGGGAGGGCCTGAAAACCTCTGAACCAAATCGAGCAATATCCCACGTCGCCGAACTGGTGACGATCATCTCCAGAGCGCATCAGGCTAAGCCAAAGGTCACCGGCCAGATCGAATACTTTCGACCCCAATTGACGAGCCAATCCAGGGCTGGCATAAAAGGGGTTTTCTCAAGGTAGGTTTCTATTCCCATTCCAATGCTCCTTTTTTCCAGATGTAGATATAGGCAACGAGTAAAATTCCAATGAAGATGGCCATGGAGACGAAGGCAAAGACCTTAAACTGTTTGAAGACCACTGCCCAGGGATAGAGGAAGACCACCTCAATATCAAAGAGGAGAAAAAGCATGGCGATGATGTAATACTTGATGGGTATCCTGCGGAAGCTTGAGCCAACGGTCATCATCCCACATTCGTAGGGCGCTTTTTTAAGGGCTGTGGGTTTCCTTTGCCCGAGTAAGGCTGAGGCCACAATTGCAAAAAGGGCGAAGACCACAGCAATTGCAATATAGATGAGAATGGCAAGATATTCAATCAGCATGCTCCCCCCTTCTCTCGACATAAGAAATAACTTTTATCAAAGCCGGTATGTCGCCCCACGATAGTTTTTAATAATACAGTTATTCGCCTGTGAGGCTCTCTTTGTGAAAAGTTTCTTGTTCCCGCAACAAACTACAAAATTGCCTCTTTTTTGTCAAGAAAAATTTTATAAGAAATTGAAGATAAATTAGTTTTTTTACCTTAACCTTAACCAATTGTTTTTATTTAACAAATTTGTTTTAAGTTTCAGTTTTGCAAAAAACACAAAAAAGTTAGTGAAATAATTAACATTTTTGTTTGTAAATTTCTTTTTTTGACTATCAAGTATTCATTTCGTTAATTATTCAATATGGTCCAACTAATGAGCTGAGGCAGAAGAAAGGATACTTTTATCTGATGGATCTATTTTTTGAATCTTCACTGCGCAAACCTTATACTCTGGGATCTTTGCAATAGGATCGAAAGCGGGATTGGTCAAAATATTCGCCCTGCTTTCGAGAAAGTGGAAAGGCATGAATACTGTTTTTCTTCCAGACACATCTGTCAACTTCACTCGTGTGGGAACAGAGCCCCGTCTTGATGCGATGACGACCCAATCGCCATCTCTCACTTTCAGTTCAACCGCATCTTCAGGATGCATTTCGAGAAAACATTCATTAATTTCTCGTTCCAATGAAGGCGAATTTCTCGTCATCGTCCCGGTGTGGTAATGGACATGAACTCTTCCAGTGGTTAATTGAAAAGGATACTCCTCATCAGCTATCTCTGCAGCGGGTTTGTATTCAATGGCGCTAAACAAACCTTTGCCTCTGGTAAATCGACCCTGATGTAAAAATCTGGTTCCAGGATGTTCGGTATTGGGGCAGGGCCACTGCAACCCATCGCCTTGAAGTCGATCATAAGTGATGCCGCCATAAGATGGAGTGAGCTTTGCTATCTCCTCCATGATGGCTCGAGGAGAAGCATAATCCATGGGATAGCCAAAGCGGCTCGAAAGTTCCTGTATAATCTGCCAGTCTGGTTTGGCTTCTCCAGGAGGTTCCACCGCTTTTCGAAGTAATTGAACTCTTCTTTCGGTGTTGCTAAATGTTCCCTCTTTCTCTGCAAAAGCCGCTCCAGGTAAAACCACATGGGCCAGATCCGCAGTGGGGGTTTTGAAGATATCAATCACCAAGAGAAAATCAAGTGCTTTGAGTGCTTTTTCCACATGGAGGCAGTCTGCGTCACTCACCACTGGATTCTCACCCAGGATGATCAATGCTTTCATTTTACCATCGAGCACTGCCGGAAACATTTCCGTCGCCGTCAAACCAATCTTATCTGAAAGTTTCGCTCCCCATGCCTCTTCAAATTTTTGCCGCACCGACTGATCGATCACGGCCTGGTAACCCGGATAAACATTCGGTAACCCACCCATGTCACAGGCGCCCTGGACATTGTTCTGTCCCCGGAGAGGGTTGATGCCTGTGGATTCCTTGCCAAGATTTCCAGTGAGCATCGCCAGATTGGCAAGGGATTTGACATTATCCACACCTGTCGTGTGCTGGGTAATGCCCATGGTGTAAAGAATCGTTGCCCGCTCGGCCTTGGCATAATATTCCGCTGCTTTTTCCAGATCAGCTACCGGGATCCCTGTGATCTCCGATACCTTTTCGGGAGGATAATTTTCAACCACTTTTTTCAGATCTTCAAATTTTTCTGTGCGCTCATCAATAAAGGTCTGGTCTTGCCATCCATTTTTCAGGATAAGGTGCATCAGACCGTTGATGAGAGCTACATCGGTTCCAAGATTCTGCCGAAGGTGTAAATCACTTTGAAGGACGATCGGAATCTTACGGGGATCGGCGACGATTAACTTGGCCCCTTTGGCTTTAGCGCGGAAGACACGAGTGGCAATGAGGGGATGGGCTATCGAAGTATTGGAGCCAATGATCAAGATACAATCAGCATTCTCGATCTCTTCAATGGAATTAGTCATTGCCCCGCTGCCAAATGCTGCGGCCAACCCGGCCACCGTGGAGGAGTGTCAGAGTCGGGCGCAGTGGTCAATATTGTTCGTCCCGATGGCAGCCCGAGTAAACTTTTGTAAAAGATAGTTCTCCTCATTGGTGCATTTGGCGGAGGTCAACACACCGATACTATCCGGACCATATTTTTCTTTTATCTCCTTCAGGCGTGTGGCGGAAAGATGGAGCGCCTCATCCCAAGAGGAGTTTTCCAACGTGTCGTTCTTGCGCACCATGGGTTTGATCAATCGGTTGGGGCTAATGACAAACTCATGGACGTTCCAGCCTTTGACACATAATTTACCCTGATTCACGGGACTGGTCTTGGAAGGGAGGGTTCCAACGATTTTTCCATCGAGGACCTCCAAAAGCAACCCACACCCACATCCGCAGTAAGGACAGAAGCTCAAAACCGTTTTGAATTCCATGAAACTATTTCACCTCAATGATATTGAAAGGCGATTTTTCATCAACACTAAAGCCCGTCTTATATCCAAATTCTTTGCTGATAATCTCTCCCACCTTTTTATAAAGCGTCCTGAGAGGAATATCAGCGGGGCAGGCCTCCTCGCATAAGCCGCAGTCAATACAACGTCCCACCATATGGATGGCCCGAACCAAATGAAACGTGGGATTAGCAGGGGGAACTGCTCCAGTATCGATCAAGTTAGCTTCTTCAAGCGTACATTCATTGCAGAAGCACATCGGACAGATATTACGGCAACCCAGACATTTAATACAGCGATTAAATTCAGCTTCCCAGAATGTAAATCGTTCTTCTAAACCCATTTTATCAATGGAGGCGACTTTCTCGTTTTCTACCCTGGTTCCCTGTGGACCCTCCAGCAAACTATCAGGAAAGGGTTTTTCACATTCACAAGCCCTGGCTAATTCGTCAGGGCAACCGATTCCGATAAGGATAACCTTGTCTTCTGCCAATTGTTTCCATTTGAAGAGTTCTCTTAATCCCCTTTCATCACAACCCCGAACGAGAATAGCAAAGGTCTCATTTGGATAGGCGATGGCCAACTGGATCATCATCTGATTGAGGGGATACCGAGTATCACCCGACTTTTTCCAATCGCCCAAAGAGAGAGAATCCAGCTCCTTTGGATCGCAGAAGAGGTGTGGCATGATGTTGCCATTCGCCTCTCTGAGTCCGAGAAATCCCTTAATCTTTCCTTCGATCAGAAGGGCTTGAACGGTTTCTTTAATCTTCGTGCTCATTACTTCCTAATCTCGCTTGATGTTCAGGTTTAGGCTAAGGTTGAGAAAAGATTATTCAATCAAGCTCAGCCTTAACCTTTCGCTAAGCGGCCTCCTTGGCTTTGGCTTTCAAAGGATTCGGCCCTAACTTTTTGATGTCCTCTACAAATTCTGAAACCTCATGAACGAATTCTACCGCTTCTGCAGAGGAGACCCACCTCGTCCTCACTCGATCTGGATGGAGGCCAGAAAACTCCAGCAACTTCTTCAAGAAGGTCATCCTTTTATTAGCCATGACATTACCAGACTGGTAATGACATTCGCCGAGACGTCAGCCAGCCACAAAAATACCATCAGCCCCTGCCTGCAAGGCTTTCAGGACATAATGGGGTGAGATCGTCCCGGTGCACATCACCCGGATGACCCGGATCGAGGTTGAATACTGCATTCTACTGACCCCAGCCAGGTCAGCGGCCGCATAAGCTCACCAGGTGCATAGAAAAGCAATGATCTTTGGTCTGAAATCTTCTGCCATAATCTCCTCGCTATGCGCCGAACGCTGAGCATTTAGCGTTTTTTTGTTTAGGCGGCCATAGCCTTTTCAATTTGAGCATAAATCTGTGTGCCTGTGAAGCGTTTGAGCTGAGCGCTGGCCGATGGGCAGGTCGCTGCGCAGGCCCCGCACCCTTTACAAATCACCTCGTTGATCTCGCAGATCCTTTTGTCTTCCAAATATCGAATGGCCTCATAGGGACAAACCTTTAAACATCCCTGACAACCCACACAACTCTCAGGATTGATGAAGGCGACAATCGCATTGCCAAACATCTCTTTCTGGGACAGAAGCGTCACGGCGCGCGCGGCCGCGCCCAGACCATGAGCAATGGATTCATCGATCGGTTTCGGAGAATGGGCCAGACCGCAAACAAATACTCCGTCCGTCGCAAAATCAATGGGTCGAAGTTTGACGTGAGCTTCCACAAAGAAACCATCGTTGTTCACGGGAACCTTGAACAACTTGGCAACGGGATTTTCCTTGGGAGGAATGATGGCCGTGGCCAAAATCAATAAGTCCGGTCGAATCTCGATCTCCCGGTTTAAAACATAGGAGGTGAAGAGAATTTGAAGCTCCTCTTGATCCCTGTTGACGGTTAATTCTTTGCTATCGTCATAACGGATGAAGAGGATGCCTTTTTCTCGCGCTTCCCGATACAGATCCTCGCGAAGTCCATACGTGCGCATATCTCTGTAAACGATAAAGACATCCATCTCCGGATTCATCTCTTTTAGCCTGAGTGCGCTCAGAACGGAATGCGTGCAACATACCTTGGAGCAGTAAGGTCTCTCTTTGATTCGAGATCCCACGCATTGGATAAAAACGGCTGAGCGGGCCTGTTTCAAAAGGGGGTCACGATGGATCAATTGATTATCTAAATCAAGACTGGTTAGAACGCGAGGGTCTTTCCCATAGAGATATTGATCCGGTTTTAGTTCCGACGCACCGGTGGCAATGATGGCAATCCCATGTTCTAATACCTTCTCGCTTCCGTTGATTTGAAGGGTGGATTTAAAATTGCCCACAAACCCTTCGACCTGCTTTAATTCGGTGTTCAGATAGACATCGATCTTTGGATTAGATTGAACCTCTTGAATCAGCTTGGCCAGGTTTTGCTGAACATCCTCGCCTCTCCAGGTTTGGTAGATCTCTTTTGCTTGACCTCCCAGTTCACTGCTTTTTTCGATTAAACAGGTCGGGTAGCCCTGCGTTGCGAGATTTTTGGCGGCGCTCATCCCCGAAAGGCCCCCGCCGATGACGAGGGCGGTCTGGTTGATCTTGATTTGAGGTTCGGACATGGGTTCGAAGAGACCCACTTTGCCCACTGCCATGCGCACCAGATCTTTCGCTTTCTCTGTCCCGGCCTTTGCATCCCCGCTATGGACCCAGGAACATTGATTGCGAATATTCGCCATCTCAAAGAGGTATTTGTTAATGCCTGCATTGACCACCGTTTCCTGAAAGAGAATTTCATGGGTCAGAGGACTGCAGGCAGCGACCACCACTCGGTTCAACTTCTGCTCCTTGACGATCTGGGTCATCTTTTCTTGAGTGTCCTGAGAGCAGCTGAAGAGATTTTCTTCCACATGAACCACCCCCGGTAGAGATCGGGCATATTCAGCAATGGCGGGAACATCTAATACGCCGGCAATATTCGTCCCGCACTTGCAGACAAAGACACCAATCCGTGGAAGCTCCCCCCGTACATCCGTCTCTTCAGGGATGATCTTGGTCTTTGTCATGGACCAGCGGGAATCAGCCAGGGTACTCTCTGCCATGGCAGCGGAGGCGCTTGATTCGATGACCGAGGTAGGAATATCTTTTGGGCCTTGAAAAGCTCCGCACACAAAGATGCCTGGCTTCGAGGTTCGAACAGGTTCAAAGCTGCTGGTGGTTGCAAAGGAATAAGGATCAAGATGGATATCCAATCTTTGGGCCAGTTCCACCGCTTCCTTCGGGACGGCAAATCCCACGGACAGAACCACCAGATCAAATGTCTCTTCAATCCTTTTCTGAGCCTCATCCGTATAGCGGATGAGAAGATCGCCTGTATCGTTCATCGGAAGGATCTGGGTGATTCTCGATTTGATAAATCGCACCCCGGCCTCTTCTCTGGCACGGTTATAATATCTCTCAAAATCTTTTCCATAGGTTCGCATGTCAATGTAGAAGATGGCTGTGTCCAGAGGCTCCTTTGAATGCTCTTTGGCCACGATGGCCTCTTTGATGGCATAGGTGCAACAGACCGCTGAGCAGAAGGCCTTGGCCCCTTCATGGACATCCCTTGAACCCACACACTGAATCCAGGCAATTTTCTTCGGTTCCTTTTTATCGGAAGACCTGATCAGATGTCCCCCCAAGGGTCCGGAGGCAGAAAGCATTCTTTCAAATTCAAGACTGGTGACAATATTGGGGGAACGTTGGTAACCGTAAACATCATAAACCTTCGGATCAAAAACCTCACATCCAGGGGAGATGATGATCGCTCCGGTTTGAATGGTTATTTCTTTTTCCTTATCCTCAAAATTGATGGCCTTGGCGGGACAAAGTTTTTCACAGGCCTTACATCTCCCTTTGGTAAAAAAGATACAATGGATTGGGTCAATGGCATACTTCAGGGGAACAGCCTGTGCATACTTCACATGGATCGATTTTCGCTTGGCAAGACCCGCATCGTATTCATTATCCACCTTGGTGGGGCATTTTTCTGCGCAAAGGCCGCAGGCAATGCATTTCGCAGGGTCCACATAACGCGGGGACTGAACGATTTTGACTTCAAAATTCCCCTCTTCCCCCGAAATGCTTTTCACCTCGGAGAGGGTCAGTAGCTCGATGTTAAGATGCCGGCCGACCTCGACCAGTTTGGGTGAGAGGATTCACATGGAACAGTCATTGGTGGGGAAGGTCTTGTCCAATTGGGCCATGACACCACCGATGGAAGAAGACCTCTCCACCAGGTAGACATAATAGCCTGAATTGGCCAGATCCAATGCGGCCTGCATTCCGGCAATGCCTCCACCCGCCACCATCACTGAACCGAGTCTATGTTGTGCCATCTTTACCCTGCCTTTTAAAAACTAATCTTTGCTTGATTCTTTTTTTTCCGTGGATTCTGGCTGTTCTGCCAATTCTGTCTCTTTTGATAATAATTCCTCAATCCCTGTAATGGGAATTTCATTCATCTCCAGTCCTAAGCTCTTTTTATCGACGCCCAGGCTCAGGCCGAGAAGCTGTGTGTAGAGAATGGATGGAAGAGGATGGTTCACATTCCTCTGAGAAAGGATCCTCTTTTGAACCTGATCGAACTGAATATGGCAGTATGGACAGGCTGCACAGAGATAATCCGCCCCCGATGTCTTCCCATCGTTCAGTTTTTTTAATGTCAGATCCATGGAGAGCCTGTCATTGATTCCCCACAACGGAGCGCCGCAACATTCAAGTTTCATGGGCCAATCAATGCTTTCAGCGCCCGTCACTTCAACCAATTGATCAAAGAGAGAGGGCGCCACAGCATTATCAAATTCCACAACCTGACTGGGGCGTAAAGCGTGACATCCGTAATGGGTAGCCATCCTAAGCCTTTTAAAGGTCCTATCCATTTTCCCTTTAATCGTTTCAATCCCTATATCTTTATAGAGAACAGAAAGGAGATGTTTGACCTTGATCCCCCCCTCAACCTTCAGGCCTTCTTTCTCGAGCGTTGCATTCACTTCCTTCCTTAAAGAAGCATTCTCCTTCATGAGAAAGTCTGCTTTTTTGAGGCTGCCATAACAACATTTGCACAACGTCATAATATTCAGATTCTTCTTTTCAGCCAGGGCCAGATTTCTCGCTGAAGAGAGGAGAAAAATCTTAAAGTCAATATTCCGCAAGGGATATCCGCAGCAGTTAAACTCTCTGATATCGATTAATCCCACCCCGAGTTTCTCGAGAACAGCTCTGGAGGAAGATTCGTACTGGTTGAGACGCGCTGGAATGGTACAACCGAGAAACAATGCGAATTCCATCATTTTCTTTCTATGGGCTCCGGGGTCTTTTCCCTTACTTGTTTGACCGCTAAATTTTTAAGTTCATAGAGCACATCCGTGACGTGGACTCCCTGCGGGCATTGCTCCTGACACTGATAACAGGTTAAACAATCCCACAGCATATTTGACCCAAAGGCAAGATCCCTCAACCCCAAGCCAGCGGCATGCATAATTTGGTGGGGAAGTAGCCCCAGGGCTTCCTGTGGATTTTCATAGTTTCCCACGACAGGACAAACGGTCGTACAGGTCTGACAGCTAAAGCAAGCCGAAAAGGTCTTGGCCTGAGCAGAAAGGTTAAGGCCGCTCTGCAATTTCCTGTTTGTAGGGGTGAGCGCCAACACCTTATCCTTCTTTTTCATTAACTCACACTGGGCCGCTATCGCCTCTCTCGCCTGAGTCAAGGGCTTCTCATAGTCTTTCAGAACGGTTTCTTCCTTCATCAATCCGCGGTAAAAAGAAAGAGGAGAGAGAACGAGAAATTCAGGATATCCCTTCCGGAGAAGAGTTTCTCTGACATTAAACCATAAATCCTGGAGATTGATTCCTACCGGACAGACCACCGTGCAACGATAGCAATTGGAACAGAGATAAACGCCCTCTTGAAGATGCCTCAGTTCCTTTGAGCTCAAGGCATTACCACAGGCAAGGGCTTTGATGGAGCCAATCTTTTCAGAAGGGAAAATATTTATATTCGAAATTTCTTCAAAGGCCATGATGACCGAGCATCTCAAACTGCAAGTTCCGCAGTGGGTGCAGGCATCCAGTTCCATGGCCTGGAGAGTGGCTCTGTTCGCCGGAGCCAATTTTTCTTTTCCAATCACTCCATTAGCGAGGAGACTTACCGAACTGGCAAAGATATGGAACATTTTACTGAATGGAAGATAGGCAAGACCTACGAAACAGGCTAAGATATGAATATACCAAAGCACACTGGGTAAACGAGCCCTATCAATGCTAAGGCCGATTGGGGTGATAAGCTTGGCTGCTCCGTAACCGGTAAAGGCCCACTGGGGCCGAGCATGGCATTCCGCACAACTCGATTGGTGGAGGTCCTTGCCTTTGGTTAAGATTTTTTCATCAAAGGGCCCTTTTATATTTGGAGAAACCGTTCCAAACTCCTTCACCCAATAGGCCTCCAAGGATTTGAGCTCTTCGGGGTCGCTCAAGCCAGAATATTCATCCACCATCCTCTTGTAATCGGAGTAGGCGACCATTTTGGAAGCTTCTAAAAAGATACCGGAAAGCATGATCACTGCCACGATGAGTATGGTATAAATATCCATGGCATTGGTGAACATGCGGGGAACCTTCAAAATGAACCGGCGATAAATCGCAATGAGCACTCCGACGATGACGAAGGCGCCGAATAGATCTCTTAAGAACATAAAGGGATTGACCGTTGAATAATAATTCTTCCAAATGGCAACAGTGATGGTTTTGTCCAGAGCGTGCATCAGGAGGAGAAGCATGAAACCGCCATAGATAAAAATGTGCATGATCCACCTGAGAAAGTCCTCCCTCAATATCCTGAATTGAAGTAACACATCAAGAACAAAGACTTTCAGCAGAGTAAGAATTTTGAAACTGAAAACAGTTGATAAGATCCCCCTGAGGGTAGAAAAAAACCTTGTGGAGGTTGAAATCTCTTCAGCTCCTATCCCAATCTTGTATCGGAACCAGGTCGATACCTTATAAACCAGACCAACCAGGAAAATGACGAGGGAAATGTATAAGGAAACCTTAAGAAACATAAAGTTATATCCCTTGACTCAGTTGAAGAAGGAAGACTATTAAAGAACTTGTGAATTTTTTAATTTGAACGCCTCATTCCTAAACCAAATGTCTCTTTTTGTCAAGCGAAAAATCGCACTTTTGGTAATCCCTTATGGATGCAATTAAGTCGGGGTGGTCTCCCCTCCGAAACCTTGAAAAGCGGATTATCAGAAGTAGGGGTATCGGCATATGGTGCTAAAGGGATCATTTTAAAGGCATCTACCCTTCTGCTTACCTTTTAGGGGTACCGCTTCAAGTTTTCTCCGGAGAGACCACCCCGCCCCTGAGAATAGAATCTCCAACCGTAACATCTGGGGAGGTTGCCACTTTTTATATCATTTTCTTATTGACAATAAGCCACGGATTTACATAATTAATTGTAACTTCCTGTTTATCCTTCTTCAAGAGGGGCCGATGCGGTTTGGGTTCCATATTTCTATTGCCGGAGGGTTTTCAAAAGTCCTTGAGAGAGCCACTGTGAGGGGATGTGAGACCATCCAATTCTTCTCTCGAAACCCCAGAGGATGGAAATATTCTCCTCTGAATAAAACAGAGGCAGAAGTATTTCGATCATCCATTCAATCCTCTTCCCTCTCCCCTGTCTTCCTCCACATGCCCTATCTACCCAATATTGCCTCCTTAAAATCAAAATTTTACAAACGGTCAATCCATTCGATCGCCACAGATCTCCAAAGGGCAGAGCAACTGGGAGCCCATTACCTCATCATCCACATTGGTCATCGAATGGAATCCTCAGAAGATGAAGCGATTGAGACTGTTTCCCTGGGAATTGATCAAGCCTTTGAACAGGTGAAGAATAATATCATCCTTCTTTTGGAGAACACAGCTGGGCAAGGGACAGAGATCGGCTATCACTTTAATCAGATTAAAAAAATCATCGAAGGGGTCCATGACCATCCAAGAATCGGGGTTTGTCTCGATACAGCCCACTCTTTTGAAGCAGGTTATGATCTCTCTAATAAAAATGGGATTGAGAAAACCCTTGAAACCTTCGATCAAACCATAGGATTAAATCGACTCCATCTTCTCCATCTCAATGATTCTAAAACACCTCTGGGATCAAGAAAAGACCGCCATTGGCACATTGGCGAGGGGTATATTGGAATGGAAGGGTTTAAATCTTTGATCAATCATCCTTTACTAAGACACCTCCCTGGAATCATGGAGACTCCAAGAACGGATACGGTGGAGGACCTAAAAAACATGGAAGTGATCCGGAGTCTCGTTGAGTAATAGAAAAATCCTAAAAAGCTGTTGAGAACAAATGAAAGAAAGGAGATAAAGAATGGCAGAAAGTACTTTAAGAGTGGTTGCGAGGGTGAAGGCAGGGTCTGAAAAGGTGAATGAACTCCTATCCATTCTAAGTTCTCTTGTGGAACCTACCCGGAAAGAGCCTGGGTGCATCCGTTACGAGCTACTTCAAAACAATGAAGACCCAACCGACTTCACTTTGATAGAGGAGTGGCAGAACGACACCGCTCTTCAATCTCACTTTGCCACGAAACACTTTAAAGACGCTCTGTTCAAGCTACCTAACCTTGTCGCTGCTGAACCGGATATCCGGCGATATCACCTAATAATTTAAATACCCAGGTTGGGTGGCGTTCCCTTTCCGGTCGTCGAAAAGAAAGACGCTGTTTGCATAATTGGAGTACCCCCTTTATATGGAGCCCCGCGGGCAAAGCCCGTGATACCTCCATAGGATACCCTCCTACGCCAAGGCTTCGAAGGGTTATCCGCCTTCAGCGAAATCCGCCGAAGCAGCGATACTTGAGACCATGAATCATTCTGACATCGTCTACGCATTCATCCACGGGCTAAGCCCGTGGTCTTCTGCGTAGGCGGATAAAATTGACATGATCTTCATCTTTCCCCCTGTTGCTAAACCGTCAGAACCTCCGGCGGGTATAGCAAGGCTTTGCGGTACCCTGAATCAATATGGAATAAAATACAGGGTTTTGGACGCGAATTTGGAAGGCCTTCTCAGCCTTCTCAAGACACCCCCTGTGTCATTGGATACCTGGACCTACCGAGCATCCCGTCATCTTTCCCGACATCTCGCCTCGTTGACCAGTTGGGACGCTTACCAGGATGATGGACGTTACCGCCGGGCAATAAAGGATCTGAACCGGCTTCTTGAGATGAGGGCACGCTCCAGTTGCTTACGCCTCAGTCTGGTGAATTATGAGCATGAAGAACTCTCTCCGGCAAGGAGCAAAGATCTTGTCAGGGCCGCAGAAAATCCGGAGGATAATCCTTTCTACCCTTATTTTAGAAAACGGCTCATCGAGCTTTTAGAAAAAGAACAACCTTCTATGATTGGAATTTCGCTCAATTATTTAAGCCAAGCCCTATGTACGTTCGCAATGATCGGTTTTCTTAGGGGGGAGTGGCCTGGGGTGAAATTGATTTTGGGCGGAGGGCTGGTGACCTCGTGGATGAAAAGGCCTCATTGGCAGAATCCCTTCAAGGGCCTGGTGGACCATCTTGTGGCCGGACCAGGAGAAATCCCTTTGCTTTCACTCATCGGTGCAAGCAGTAAGGGCCCTCTCCAGAGTAACCATTACAGGCCGAATTACGACTCTCTACCCATAAAAGATTACTTTGCCCCCGGGCCAATTCTTCCCTACAGTTCTTCAAGTGGATGTTACTGGAATAGGTGTTCATTTTGTCCG
>Ga0209286_1000072_pt1 | contig 20281 bp, 18 predicted proteins | sample PPLLak1March2015_2_FD_187250 | JGI IMG/M metagenome (GOLD analysis project Ga0209286, IMG submission 187250) | Freshwater sediment microbial communities from Prairie Pothole Lake near Jamestown, North Dakota, USA - PPLs Lake P8 Core (3) Depth... | ecosystem: Environmental > Aquatic > Freshwater...
TGCCTACCATCGTACTGGATAACCCAAATACCACTGCTAATACTGCCGGTACAGCCTCCACCGGTGCAAACGCCGCCGGTGTGACGGCTTCGGGGATTGTTGTCCCCGGTCAGGAATCGCAGTTAGCTTTTGCGTTGAGTGGGCAAATAGAATCATTGAACGTCGCTGTTGGCGATCATGTCGACGCCGGAGAGGTCCTAGCTCGCCTGGCGGGGACTGAACAGCAGCAGGCTGCTCGATCGGCAGCTGACCTTGACGTTTTGATTGCCCAGCAGGCATTGCAGCAGTTGGATGACGACCTGACGGAAGAACAAACAGCTGCACTGCAAACGTATAAAGACGCTCGAGATGCAGTGCGCGATGCCCAGCGTGTGCTCAACGGCTTTAGTGTCCCCTCTGAGCCGATCGATATTCAGGTTGCCAGCTCGAATTTGGCCCTTGCTGAGCGCGCCTTGAATCAGGCCAAAAAAGACTTCAAGCCCTACGAGAACAAGCCGGAGAACAACTTTAAAAGGGCGGCGTTGCTCAACAAGCTATCGGACGCACAGAAGCACTACGACAATGCCCTCAAGCAGCTGAACCGGTTGACGGGTGTCATCGTCCCTGAGTTTGATAATCAGCAGGCCCTGTATGACCTGGAAATTGCTGAAGCCAGGCTGAAACTGGCCGAAGATAGGGTCGAGCTGCTCAAGAATGGTCCAGATCCTGCCGAGCTGACTCTGGCGCGTGCTCGTCTGAAGAGTGCCCAGGATCGAGCGGATGCAGCCCGTGATAGCCTGGCCAATCTAGAATTAAAGGCCCCGTTTGCCGGAACAGTCAGCAAAGTCAACTTCCAGAGCCAGGAATGGGTTGTCGCGGGTCAAACTGTCCTGGTGTTGATCGACCTGGATCACCTGCGCGTCGAAACTACAGACCTGAGCGAGCGCGATATTCCGCAGATTGAAATCGGCCAGACTGCCTCGATCTATATAGAAGCCTTGAATGAGGATGTGCCAGGGCAGGTGCGCGAGATCTCGCCGGTGGCTGACACCCTCGGCGGAGATGTAGTCTATAAAACGACCATCGACTTGAGCGCCAGTCCCCCGGGTCTGCGCGCCGGGATGAGCGTAGAAGTGCAGTTCGATGACGGTTAGGAATCTGGAATTTCTCTGCAGGCAGATCCCGACCTGAACAGATCAAGGTCGAGGCAGGCGCATGCAGATCTTGCTGCCGCTGTTAACCTGGCTATCGATGGCGATTGTCCCACCCTGGTCTTCGACCAGAGATTTAGCGATGGGCAGCCCCAGGCCAAATCCGGGGATGTCTGGATATGCATCGCCGCGGTAGAAGCGGTCAAAGACGTGCGCTAAGATTTCGGGGGGGATGCCGGGACCGTTATCCTTCACACAGATCAGCACCTGGTCGCCCGCCGTCTCTGCGGTGACGGTGATAACGCCCTGGGAATACTTCACAGCATTATCCAATAAAATCAGCAGGACTTGCTTGAGCGCATCCCGGTCGACCAGGGCGGTTACATCCTGTGCAGCCTCGACGATCTCCCGCCCCTGGTCCAGCTGGCGAGCCTGGCGGCAGGCCTCCTCGACTACAGGCTGGACGGCAATTGGCTCCAGGACCAGGCTGCACCCGGCATCGGCGCGCGCTAGAACCAGCAGGTCGTTCACCAGGCGGATCAGGCGGTCGCTCTCTTCTACCAGGTCGGTGAGGACATCCGCCTGCTCGGTGTCAGGCAAGGGCGGGTCCCGGCGCAGGAGCGCCAGGTTGCCGCGCACCGTGGTCAGCGGCGTGCGCAGCTCATGGGAGACGTCGGCAACGAACTGGCGCTGCATGCGGAGGGCCTGGCTGACGCGCTGGTAAGCGTCCTGCAGGCGCGACAGCATGGAGTTGAAAGTGATCGCCAGCTGCCCAACCTCATCGTTGGGACCCGAATAATCCACTCGCCGAGAAAAATCGCTCTCCGCACCGATCTCTCGGGCGGTGCGGGTGATCTGGTGGATAGGGCGCAGGGTGATGCCGGAGATCCACCAGCCGATGCCAAAGGCCAATAAGATCGTCAGCAGGCTGGCGATGACCAGGGTGGTGCCGAGACCAGCCAATGAGCTGTCGCGCTCGGCGAGTGGGCGAGCAGTCTGTACGATTGAGATGACTTCGCCGTTGGCGATAATTGGCCGGTTGTAGATCAGCAGCCGTCCGCTATCGGTCGAGGCGATCTCCCACCAGACTTTCTGGCTGTGCAGCTCCTGGAGTCCGGCTGTGCTGAGCGGCAAAGCATCTTCCTCGACACCGAATGGGCTGGCGACCAATTCCCCATTTGCATCCAGCACGCGCACGATCTCGCGCTCACGTATGCCTGCAAAGTTTGGATCTGCAGTAAATACCTCAAACCTTTCAGGCGGCGGAGTGTCCGGCGCGGGCATCATGAAGGGTGGGCGGCTGTAAGCCCACGAGACAGACGCGGCGAACCGCTCGCCGCTGCGAATCAGCTCCTCTTTCAGGGTACCCAGCGTGGAGCGGGCCTGGATGGTGTAAAGCGCAGCCCCGAAGACGATCAGGGTCAGTGCCAGAATGGCAGTATAAAGCAGTGTCAAGCGCAGTCGAATGGACATCATTCCTCACGCAATACGTATCCCACCCCACGCACGGTGTGGATCAGGCGCGAGCGACCGCCAGCTTCGAGCTTTTTGCGCAGGTAGCCGATGTAGACTTCCAGCACATTGTCATCGCCCCCGAAATCGTACCCCCACACCTCGTTCAAAATGTGACTGCGCTCAAGCACCTGGCGCGGGTGGCGCAGCAGGAGATGCAGCAGGTTGAACTCCGTCACCGTGAGCTCCAACTCCAAGTCGCCGCGGCGCGCCTGGCGCGTTAGCGGGTCCAGGATAACGTCGGCGTACTCAGCCTTCTGGTTCTCGGGCCGGGCTTCTACCCGGCGCAGCAGGGCATGCACGCGCGCCACCAGCTCAGCAGGAGCAAATGGCTTTACCAGATAGTCGTCGGCGCCGCTCTGCAGGCCTTCTACCCGGTTTTCGATGGCATCCCGGGCTGTAAGCATCAGCACCAGCGTCCGGTCCTCTTCGTCCCGTAGTTTGCGCACCACGTCCAGGCCGCTCATCTTGGGCATCATCCAATCCAGGATGATCAGGTCAGCAGTCTGGGCGCGCAGTGTGGACAGCGCTTCCTGTCCATTCGTGGCGGTGAGCACGGTCAGGTTCTCATACATCAGCGTGCGCTGAAGCATTTTGAGCAGCTTGACGTCATCATCGGCGATCAGCACGGTGGGCATACGTTTATCTCTCGAAGCGATATTACCACAATGTCTATGGGCTGTCTCAAAAACAAGATATTTTTGAGATCGCCTCTAATATATGCGAATATGCTGTGAAAAAGCTGTGAAATGAGACCTGTGGAGATATTCTCAGCGAATTCACAGCATTTTCTTGGCTTTCTCACAGGCTGGGATCATAAAATGACATTCGAATCAACAGGATTTTTCCAGGTCTGATAATACGATAGTAAATAGCCATCACCAAAGTTTGGAGGTTAATAATGAAAAAGAAAAGCATTTTAATTACAGCTATCATAGTGGTAGCTCTCGTTGGCGGAGGGTTGGGATACCGGGTTTGGGCCAGCAATCAGGCTGCCGAGGAGGGCCAAGTGCAGACCACGACCATCTCGCGCGGGTCGTTGGAGTCCACGCTGAGCTCATCAGGAACTACCCGTTCGGGTCAGAGTGCAACGATCACCTGGGAGACTTCCGGAAAGATCGGCGAAGTGACCCTCCAGCCGGGCGATAAGGTCCTGGAGGATCAGGTGCTGGTTGCGCTGGATCCGAACACTCTCTCGACCGAGATTATTCAGGCAAAACAGGATTTGATCGATGCCCAACAAGCGCTGGATGATCTCTTGAACTCGAAAACACAGCAGGCAAAGGCTTTGCAAGCTGTTGAAGATGCCCAAAGGGCCCTGGACGAGCTGAAAGTAAAAGCCGCCGAAGCGAGCAGCGCCGCGCAACTGGCTGTGGCTAATGCCCAGGATGCCCTGGATGATGCCATACGCACCCGCAATGCCATGAATTACCCGCATTCTTCTGATGAATTGGTCCTCGAAAAGGCAGAGACCAATTACCTGTTGGCCAAAGCGGACTATAAAGAAGCATCTAAACAGTATAGAAAGTTTGAAAAGAAGAAATTGACCAACCAGGATCGCGTCCGGGCCCTCACCAACCTGTTGGCAACCAGAGATAAGATGGATACAGCCTTCGCCACCTATAACTGGTACCTGCAGAACTACTCCGAGGTCGAGATTGCCCAGGCAGATGGTGAGCTGGCTGTGGCACAGGCCAATCTGGATGTAGCGCAGACCGAATGGGAACGTGTAAAAAATGGCTCCAGCGAAGCAGAAATTGCCGTGGCAGAAGCCACCCTGGCGGATGCGCAGCGTGAATGGGCCCGCGTGAAAGACGGAGCCAGCCAGAGCGATATTGATGCTGCCCAGGCTGCAGTGGATGCTGCCCAGGCGTCTCTGGACAATGCTCAGCTGCTGGCGCCTTTCGACGGGACGATCACCGAAGTGGAGGTCAAAACCGGCGATATCGTCAGCGCAGGCGAGGCTGCCTTCCGCGTCGATGACCTGGACTCCCTTTACATTGACCTGCAAATCTCAGAAGTAGATCTGGCCAGCTTGAAGGTCGGGCAGCAGGTAGTCATTGAATTTGATGCCATCGCCGACAAAGAATATACTGGCGAGGTCACAGAGATCGGTATGATCGGAACCAATTCGCAGGGTGTGGTCAACTATCCGGTTACAGTACGGGTCACGAATGCAGATGAGACCATCCTGCCTGGTATGACGGCTTCAGTGACCATTATCCTCGACCAGCGTGAGGACGTCCTCCTGGTGCCGAACAAAGCCATCCGCACGAGCAATGGACAGCAGTACGTAACGGTGATGTTCGAGGGGCAGCAGATCAGCGTCCCGGTCACGGTTGGTCTGGTAGGCGACTCGATGAGCGAGATCACCAGCGAGCAGCTCAGGGAAGGCGATGCGGTGGTAATCACCGGCAGCACCTCGACGGCTTCTAGCGAATCAGGCGACAGGGTATTTATGCAGGGACCTGTAATAGAGGGTAATTTTGCCGGTGGTGGGATGATGCCTCCCGGTGGTGGTATGCCGTAAATCTTTAGCGGATGACTGGATGGCGCCGGTCGAGCGCCGCCTGATAGGGCACCGTGACCAAGTTTGCATCACAATGCGGGTCAGCGGCAGCACAGGAAAACCGCACTATAACAGGAGATAAAAATGAAAAAAGCTTTGGTAATTATCGGATTGGTTGTATTGGTAGCGCTGGTCGCCGCGGGCAGCTTTTATGGCGGGATGACTTTTCAGACCAGCCGGGACAACCAGGCCAGCCAGATTCGACAGGAATTCATGGATGCGCGTGGGCTTTCCGAAGACCAGGTACCCGGTGGTTCCCAACCCGGGGGCGGGCAGTTCCAGCCAGGCGGCGGCATGGGCTTTGGTGGACGCGGCGTCACCGGTCAGGTGAAGTCCGTCGAAGGCAACGTGCTGACACTCAGCACCGCGCAGGATGTCACGACCGTCAAGCTCTTGGAAGACACTCAAATCGAGATGACTGTTGATGGGATCATCGCCGATCTGCAAGCCGGCATGCGCGTGATGGTGACAGGTGAAAGTGATGACGATGGGGTTATCAGCGCCAGCCAGATCACGATCCTCAGCGACGACATGCCCGCCTTTCCGATGGGCCAGGGGGGAGCTTATCCGCCACCAACGGGAACGGAGCCGTAAGATGATCGAAGTCAAAGACCTGACCAAGATTTACCGCCTGGGCAGCGTGGAGGTGCCTGCCCTGCAGGGTGTATCCTTCCGCATCGAGCGCGGGGAAGTGGTCGCCATCATGGGAGCCTCAGGTTCGGGCAAGAGCACTCTGATGAACATCCTGGGCTGCCTTGACCTGCCCACCAGCGGTGAGTATCTCCTGGATGGCAAGAGCATCGCCGGGATGAACGAAGACGAGCTGGCTACCATCCGTAACCAGAAGATTGGTTTCGTCTTCCAGATGTTCAATCTGCTGCCGCGCATGACCGTGCGCAGGAACGCCGAGCTGCCGCTCATGTACAATGGCGGCAAGCCGGAGAAGGAGATCCACCAGCGCTCAGAGGCTATCCTGAGTGCGGTGGGGCTGGGAGACCGTATGGCTCACCGGCCCACCGAGCTATCCGGAGGACAGCAGCAGCGCGTGGCGATTGCCCGGGCGCTGATCAACGAGCCAGTCCTGCTTTTGGCCGACGAGCCCACCGGCAACCTGGACTCCCATACCGGGGCAGAGATCATGAATCTGCTGCTCGGTTTGAACAAAGAGCAAGGACTTACCCTGTTGATCGTTACCCATGACCCACAAATTGCATCCCACGCTCAGCGGGTGATCCATCTGCGGGATGGGATGGTCGATGGCGGTCAGAATTAGGAGTTCGCCATGAGACTATATCATCTTTTTGTTGAAGCACTCGAAAGCCTAAATGGTAACAAAATGCGATCGATGCTGACTGTGTTGGGCATCGTCATCGGCGTGGCGGCGGTGATCGCCATGCTCTCCATCGGCCGCGGTGCGCAAGCCTCGATAACATCTCAAATCGAGAGCATGGGCACCAACCTGATCTACGTCTCACCGGGCAGCACCAGCGAGGCTGGGGTACGCAGCGCCGCAGGCTCAGCAGGTACATTGACCACTGACGATGCTGATGCGCTGAGCAGCCTGTCGAACGTGGTGGCGGTCGCTTCAGAGACAAACAGCTTCGTGCAGGTGGTTTACAAGAGTGCCAATACCAACACACGCCTGGTGGGCGCCACACCCGATTATGCTGCCGTCAGCGACATGACCCTAGAGGATGGTGAATTCTTTACCGAGGATCAGGAAAACGCCCGCTCCCTGGTGGTCGTGCTGGGCAACTCTGTCGCCGAAGACCTGTTCGGGAGCACTGCCGGTGTGGTTGGGCAGAAGGTGCGAATGAACGGGCAGCCGTATAAAGTGATCGGTGTGCTGGAAAGCAAAGGCGGCACCGGATTTATGAACCAGGATGACCAGGTGTTCATCCCGCTCTCCACCGCCCTGAAACGCCTGGTGGGTGGCTCCCGCTTCCGCGGCGCAGCCGTGATCAGCCAGATTACCGTCAAAGCCAGCGACGCAGATGCTGTCGAGCAGCTGGTGAACGATGTCACCCTGCTGATGCGTGAGCGCCACGAGACGGTCGAAGGGGCGGATGATTTCACGGTCACCAGCCAGGAATCCACCCTGGACGCCGCCACTGAGGTAGCGGATACCCTGACCATCTTCCTGGGCGGCATCGCCGGAATCTCGCTCATGGTCGGCGGCATCGGCATCATGAACATCATGCTCACCACGGTCACCGAGCGCACACACGAGATCGGGCTGCGCAAAGCGGTCGGCGCCAAACGGCGCGACATCATGCTGCAGTTCCTGGTCGAATCGATGGTGCTCAGCCTGCTAGGCGGCTTGATCGGCGTGGCAATCGGCTGGGGCATCGCCCGCCTGATGGGGCAGATCCAGTTCAGCGGCAGCACTATCACCCCGATGGTCGGGCTGGACAGTATCCTGTTGGCAACACTTTTCTCGATGGGGGTGGGACTCTTCTTTGGCATCTACCCGGCTACGCGTGCTGCCCGCCTGCAGCCGGTGGAGGCCTTGCGTTACGAGTGATTATAATTAAATCTAAAGGTCTTCAAGACCTTTGAGATTTTGAAAGTCGAGGTTTTTTAGGAGTTTGAGATGTCTTGGAAGCGCGTATTCTACACTTTGTTGGTAGTGGTCGTTGCCGGTGTCTCCGCCCTCGCCGGGGTGTTGGCGGGTGGACTGGCAGTTTACCGGGCTGTGCGCCAGGGCCAGCTGGAGAGCTTGAATTCACTGGCGCAGCCATTGGATGCAGTTCCCGTTAGCAGCGAAAGCCCCGGGATGACTCTGGTGTACGACACCACTGATATCGAGACCAGCATCACCCAGGCCGTGCAGAATGTCGGCCCGGCAGTGGTCACCGTGGTTGGCACGGTCCCTGGACAGATGACGTTCTTCGGGCAGACTGGCGATTCGACGGTGAGCGGCAGCGGCGTCTTTATCGCGGAGGATGGCTATATCCTGACCAACAACCACGTGGTAGAGGATGCCAGCCAGCTGCAGGTCATTCTCTCGGATGGAAGCCAGCAGGATGTGACCCTGGTTGGTACCGATATCTATGCCGACCTGGCTGTACTGAAGATGGCAGGCGCAGTCCCCGCGGTAGCAGTCCTGGGCAACTCGGAAGTCCTCGACCCAGGCGAGACGGTGATCGCTATCGGCTCGCCTTTGGGCGACTTCAAGAACTCCGTCACGGTAGGCGTTGTCAGCGCGACCGGACGGTCAATCGATAGCGGTCAGGGGTACCAGATCGAAGGCTTGATCCAGACAGATGCTGCCATCAACGAAGGCAACTCGGGCGGTCCGCTGGTCAATTTAGCAGGGGAGGTGGTTGGCATCAATACCCTGGTGGTACGCGGCAGTGGCAGCGGGACGGTTGCTGAAGGCCTGGGATTTGCCCTGCCGGTTAACACTGCCAGGGCGGTCGCCGAGCAGATCATTCAAAAGGGGTATTACTCACGCCCTTACATGGGTATCCAGTGGCAGACTGTTTACCCCTATCTTGCCCGGCGCTACAACCTGCCGGTGGAGTGGGGTGTTTATGTGACCGAGGTGGTCGCCAACAGCCCGGCCAGTGAGGCCGGCTTGCGCCAGGGTGACATTATCACCAAAATTGGAGATGTGTCTATCGACGAGACGAACTCTTTCATCAACGCTTTGTACAAATATCAGCCTGGCGACCGGGTAACCGTGGACGTGGCCCGGGAAAGCCAGACATTTCAGGTAGAAGTCACCCTGGGTGAGACAAATTCAGGATAACAACAGGCCATCTCCTAAACACGGGGTTTTGGGGCCTGCTTCACGGCTTTGCCACCAAGCACACCCCAAACCTTCATGTTCGGCTCTCATTGCCGGGGCGGAGAGCCGCTTCGCCGGTTCGCAAAGACCAGCAGCCCAATCCCAATCAGGACGGCGATTACCCCGTAGATAGCCCACTTAACCTGCCTGGTCATAAAACTTCCCGGCAGGAGATTGATCCCCTGCAGGAACCAGACACCGCCGGCCAGGATGAGCAAGGCTGCCAGTATGTTCAGAATAGGTTTCATTTTATAGTGTTGGGCGGGTGGTCAATAAAACACCGTTTTGTGATGGGTCGGAAAGCAGCAGCCCATCGCGTATTTGACTGGTAGGCACTCCTGCGCCATCCAGGCGCGCCAGGACTTCATCCAGGGCGCGTTGATCCGGCAACTCGACGGTGAAATAGCGCAGCCCGAGCGCATCTGGCGGCGGGGGTGGCGCGCCTTCCCCCTGCCAGTTGTTCAGCCCAACGTGGTGGTGGTAGCCGCCTGCAGACACGAAGGCAGCCCGAAAGGATTTTGCTACGCCCATCACATCAAAGCCGATCAGACCGTGGTAAAAGTCCACCGCCTCATCGATGTTGCGGACATGCAGGTGGACGTGGCCAATACGAGTCTCCGGTGGTACTGGCACATCCAGACGGTCATCTTCCCTCAAGTGGGTGAAAAGCGCTTTAATGTCTAACGGCTCGCGGCCATCGCTTAATGTGCCGTCCGCCCGCCGCGTGACGTATTCACCGCTCGCCATGCTCCAGGAGCCATCCTCCGGCGATTCGGTGTACAGCTCGATGCCGTTGCCTTCGGGATCGTCCAGGTAGGTGGTCTTGGTCATGATGTGGTCGGTGGGGTAGTTGGGATACTCGACGGCAAACAAACGCGCCATGGCGCGCGCCAGCTCGCGGCGATCGGGGAACAAGATTGCGAAGTGATACAGACCGGTCACGCGGTGATAGCGATGGTAGCCGGGTCGCTGCGACAACTGCACCAGGTCGGGTCCACCGGCGCCTAAACCGGCTGATTCGCCCTCTCTCCAGTGAAGCTGGAGGCCAAGCATATCGCTGTAAAAATGCACCTGGCGGTCCAGATCAGCCACGTTCAGGGCGACCGCCCCTATGCGGGTCTCCGGGTGGATAGAGATGCCGGGCTCAGGTCTGGTTTGTATGCTGGGGTTCATTGAATAGATTTCCTCTTCCTTTCACCAATACAAATAACGACTGTAGCTAATACTACAATTGTAGTATAAATTATCCAAGTTATGCATTTCAGGGGAACCTGATTACCCGTTTGCAACTCTAAAATCTCGACTCTTCCCCCTCTCAATCCCCCGATCTCCCATTCTCCAACTTTAGCGTTATCGTAAACATCGCCCCTTCGCCCGGCGCGCTCGCCGCTGTGATCGTCCCCCCATGCGCTTCCACAATTGACCGGGCGATCGCCAGGCCGAGACCCGACTCGCCGTTCGAGCGGCGGGCGCTGTCGCCGCGGTAGAAGCGGTCGAAGATGTGCGGCAGGTCATCAGGTGGGATGCCGCTGCCGCTGTCGCGCACCCGTATCTGCACCTGGTCACCTGCCTGTGTGGCTGATAGGCTGATCTCGCCCCCCGCCGGTGTATAGCGGAAGGCATTCAGTATCAAATTATCGAGCACCTGCGCCATGCGTTCGACATCGATGCCTATATCCGGCAGGCTCTCTCCAGGCTCCACCCGCAGGGTGATGTTTGCCTGCTGGGCAGCGACCGCGTGGCGGGCCGCCACGCGCTCCAGGAGCGAGCGCGGATTGGCAGGCTGCCGGTAGAGCGGCATCTCACCTGCATCCACCAGGGACAAGGTGCGCAGATCATCCACCAGCCGGTTGAGATGGTGGGTTTCCTGGTGCAGGATTTCATAGACCTCCGGTGTACCCTGCAGCTTCCCGTCGCTGAGCGCCTCGGCGTAGCCCGTGATGACGCTCAACGGTGAGCGCAGGTCGTGGGCGATGTCGGCGGTCATCTGGCGCCGCGCCCGCGTGGCTCGCTCCAGGTCGAGACTCATCTTGTTGAAAGATTCCGCCAGCTCTCCGAGCTCATCCTTGCTGCGCACTTTGACCTGCATCCCTAGTTTGCCTTTGGCGATCTCGACGGTGGCAATGGTCAGCTCTCGTATGGGGCGCGTCAGGGTAAGAGCCAGCAGGCTACCTAAGATCAAAGCCAGAGCGGCTGCCACCAGGGCGCTGAACAGGGTCGCGCGGTTGACATTCCTGAGGAACAAATCCTCCGCCGAATCGGGGATCCACTTCGGCGGGGTGCGCGCCAGCAGCAGCCAGCCCGCCGTCTCGCCATCAACAACCAGCGGGACGGCCTTCTCCAGGTCGGCATCGGCCAGCTTTTTGCCGGTCTGTCCTGGCGCTGCGCTGAACAAGACCGTCCGGTCCGCCCCCACCAGGGAGAAAGAGGTCCCTTCTCGGCGAAAATCCCTTCCTTCGATGAACTGCCCTCGCCCCTCAAAAGCAGATTCCAGGCGCCCGATCACACCCGTCCAATCGCGGTTGGTTTCGTAATAGTTAACCAGGCTGTTGACCAGGGCTTGCTGATCCCGGTTCAGGATAAACTCGGTGAAGGCGTTGCGCGTCCGGTGGCGGATGATAACTGCCACCAGGACGGAGCCGGTCAGGCCGATCAGCAGGAAAGCCAGGGTGAGCTTAACGATGATGGAGCGCATGGTGTACCCCAGGGTGGTTATTCACGGGATGTAAAGCGGTACCCGGCTCCGTAGACGGTTTCGATATAGCGCGGCTCTGCCGGGTCAGGCTCGACTTTGGTGCGCAAGTTGCGAATGTGGACATCGATTGTGCGCTCGTAGCCTTCATATGCCGCTCCCTGCAGACGATCGAGCAGCTCAAGGCGTGAGAAGACCCTGCCGGGGGCTGACATGAGGGTTGCCAGCAGGTCAAACTCCGAAGGCGTCAGGTCGACCAGTCGCTCCGCGACGCTGACGATGCGACCCGCCCGGTCCAGGGTGATATCGCCTGCCCGTAGGGTCTCCAGGTCGACGCGCTGCTTTTCCAGGCGGCGAAGCACGGCACGCACGCGCGCCGCCAGCTCGCGCGGGCTGAATGGCTTGGTGACGTAATCATCCGCGCCCAGCTCCAGGCCGAGCACCTTGTCGTTTTCTTCCAGCTTGGCGGTCAGGATGATCACCGGAGTATCCGCCTCGCGGCTGTAGGAGCGCATGAAGTCGTAGCCGCCCATCTCCGGCATCATCAGGTCGAGGATGATCAGGTCAGGCTTTTCATGGCGAGCAACGAACAGCGCCTCTCGACCGTCGCCTGCAGTGACGACGTTAAATCCCTCCTGATCGAGATAGGATTTCAGGAGTGTGCGCAGCTCCAGTTTGTCATCCACGACCAGGATTTTCTTTGCCATGTTCGTACTTTGACCTCGAAGGTTTCGGGTGTGTGCGACGGCGCAGCCGCCGCACACACCCGAAATAACAATTCATCAATCCACTCTACATTATATCCCCCGCCATTGGGTGGCGGGGGATAAAGGGGGAGAGGGATGACTTCACTTATATAGGCTGTGTGGTCTGGATTACCTCCAAATCTCTACACATCAGCATCGGAAGGTGAAGTCTCTGACGGTGTTGAAGGCAGCGCTGGCGCACCCTCATCCCAACCCCCGTGACCGCCATGGCGTCTGCCGAAGCTGCCTGGGCCGTCGAAGCCTTTCAACCAGCCCCTGGCGGACATATTCTCCAGGATCTGGTCCGCCTGCGCCTGGGTGATGATGCCGCTTTCGACAGCCTGATTGACGGCAGCCTCAAATGCGGACTGCATTGCGGAGCGGAAATCCTCGCTGTTAGACAAAGCATACTGTCCCTTCAGTAGGTCGGCTTTTTCCTGAGTCAAATTGCCGTTAGCCACTGCCTGGTCGATGCGGCTATTGAATGCGGTTGCGATAGCAGCCTGCAGTTCATCAGCAGAGATGCCCAGAGCATCCGCCAGGAGCGCCTGGTAATCGATGCCGTTCTCGCTCAGCCAGCTTCCCCAGCGCCCGCCGAAGGGATGAACGGCGCTGTTCTCGCGCATCTCTTCGGCCTGTGCCTGGGTGATCAGCCCGGCTTCGAGCGCCTGCTGGATGCCAGCCACTTTGGCCTGCGCATAGGCGGCGGTCAGCTCATCGACCGTGATCCCCAGCGCATCTGCCAGCCCTTCGCTGTTAGCTCCACTGCCGAAGTCTCTGCCGGTTCCCGGGCGGATTGAGCCGTCGGGACCTTGCGGCTCTGTGGTCGGTGCTTCTGGTGTAGGTGTTTGAGCGCTGGCGGAGCGGAAAGCAAAGGCTCCATATACACCCGCCAGGGCCACTGCCGCTACCAAGACGATCGTTATCAGCTTTTTATGACTCATTTGTATGGTTCTCCTTGTGTGAAATGTTGTATGTTGAAGATGTGATCCTCGGTGGATCTATCTGCAAGCATAACAAGCACCTGTTCAGAAATTGTTAAGAAGCAATTTGGATATTATTTGGTTTTATAACCATTAGACGCTATTCATTTTGGACGAGGAAAAACACGGATTTTACGGAAAAGTCATTTATGTTAAAGAAAAAGGGTATCTGCGGCAGAATACACCGCAGATACCCCAATATCTGTAGCGGAGGTAAGCAAATTCTGGCTACTTGACCGTCATCGACAGGTAGACGGCGTGAGCGTAGATCGTGAATTCTGCCGGATTCGATGCGCCTCCGCCCGGAGCCGGGTTAACCACGGTCACGGCTCCAGACCCGCCAAAGGCCACCTCCAATCCGTTCAGCGTCTCCCACAGGTCGCAGCTGCCATCGTTGGGGTTGTCTGCCACGGCTGTGGTGTTGACGGTGGTCGTGCTGGCATTGGCGGCGTCAGCGCTCAAAGGGCCGGTCTCCTGGTCTGGCGCTGCGCGCGTGTAGGAGGCCAGCCCTAGGGTTGGATAGGCTGCCAGGGAGCCGAGTATCCAGGCAAATAGTAAAGCGGCTGTTAATAATCTAGATTTGATCGATGACATTGGATGCACCCTCCTGGTGGCAATATTGACTTCCCCGCTGTTAATTGTACCAAGTAGGTATTATATAGATAATTAGTCGATTTGCCAATAGCCGTGGGTAATTGGGGACGCGTCCTTAACAAAAAGGGACCGGGTTGTCAATGGCAGGACCATCGACAACCCGGTCCCTTATTATCAGTGCCCTATTGCGACTGCGCGGTATGTGTCAGGCGTATAGTCAGCGACCAGCCCTGGGAGGCCCCTGGGGCGATGCGCATGGCGCGCTCCTGGCGGACGGCGACGACCAGGCTGTCGTAGTAGCCGTTTGAAGGCTCCAGGGCTGCTGCCGGTGCGCTGTTGTAAGCGCCTTCGTCCACCCAGATCCCCAGGTAAGGTAGCTCTAAGGGGGACCATTCCAGTTTGAGCGAGCACCCCGACCGTTGGTGGTTCAGGGCTGCCCAGCGGACAGGCTTCTCAGGCGGCAGGTAGAACTTGCGGCAGTCCCGGCGATCCACTGGTCCGATGCGGTCCAGCTGCCGGAGCTTACCGTCCAGCGACCTGGTTTCAGGCCATCGGTAGCGCAGGCCGGGTTCCCCCCAGGCCGGGAGCGGGAGCACGTTGACCACTTCCGAGACCTCCTCCGGCAGGAGGATCTGGCTGTGTTCATCGGCATTGAGCTGCGGGTGGGCCGCCCACAGGTAGTAGAAGGGCTCACGCCCCGTATTCACCACCTCGTACTTCAGTTTCAAGGCATTGGGCTCGATCAGCGCGGCGCTGCGGTTCAATCGGTAGGGCAGCGCTCGCCCATCCACACTCAGCTTCAGGCAGCCCTGGTCTGCACTCTGCACGCTCCAGGGCAGCGACCATACTTCCCCGTGATCGGGCAGCCAGCGCCCGGCATACGCGCCTGGGATCGGGTAGGAGCAGGGGTTGATGGTGGGGAACATCTCGTCCCAGCCACTCATGTCCCCTTCGACAAAGCTGGCCCCATAGGTGGGCGGCTTGAGCGGCCGCCTCGGCTGCACCAGCCACTCGTAGCCAGCACGTTTGTCCACCAGGGAGATGATCTTGCCTCCCAGCTCTGGGATCACGATCGCCAGCAGGTGCTCGCTTTCCAGCGCCCATGCGGCAAAGCCCTGGTAAGTGGTCTGTTTGACGGCGCTCAATGGGGATCTCCTGCTGGATGAGGCGCCTCAGCTCGACCGGCTGCCTGGCTTTGCATAAGAATATTCCTTGACCGTATTCACCATGGCCCAGAAATTTTCCAGCGGGGTGTCCAGCTGGACGTGATGGGTGGGACCGATGATCAACCCTCCTCCGGCTCCCAGTGTTTCCAGGCGCTGGATGACCTCGCGGCGCACATCCTCCGGCGAGCCAAAGGGCAAGGTGTGCTGCTCGTCGATCGATCCCCAGAAGCACAGGCGGTCGCCGAATTCCCGCTTGAGCCTGGCTGGATCCATCGAGGCGGGTTGGACCGGGTTGAGCACGTCCAGCCCGATCTCGATCAATTCCGGGATGATGGGGTAGATGTTGCCGTCCGAATGGTAGGCGACTTTCACTGCCGGGTTGAGGCGCTTAAGCTCAGAAATAAAGTTTGCCATGCGGGGTTTGAGGTACCTGCGCCAGTGGGCGGGCGAGATCAGCATGGATCTCTGCGCTCCGACATCATCGCCGATCCAGATCATATCCACGCCCATGCGAACCAGCTCTTTGGCTGCCGTGAGGTGGTAGCGGTAGGGAATCTCTAAGATCCGCTCCGCCAGCTCCGGATTCAAGGCGAAGTCCATCAGGAGGCGCTCGTAACCGCGCAGCGCCCAGGCCGTCTCGAAAATGGTGGTGACAGTCACGCCCACGATCCAGTATTCATCCTTGAAATCCCGGATCACCTGTTCTGCTTCCCGGTAAAGCTCCGGTCGGGTGGGATCAGGCGGGCGGTAGGAGTGGATGGCCTTATCGTCTGCCAGGGGGTGACCGGGGAACTCCGTATAGCGCCCGGAGCCGAAGCGGGTCTCATAGGGTATGGATTTCCAGCCAATGCCCCACTCGTCGGTGTACTCGTTCGGCGCCTGGTAGTATGAGTTCGCCCAGCCCACCGAGGTCAGGATCAGGTCTTCATCCAGAAGGCGCTCTAAGACGTAGGTATTGCCCCCGCCGTGGGGATTATGACCCTCCGCCTCTCCCAATCCCAGCTCGATCCGCAGGCGCTCGGCAAACTCGGGCGTGAAGCTGACCTGCAGCGGGCAGCGGTCAGGTGCTTCGTAGTTGAGCGCCATCCAGACCCGGTCGCGGTGTTTCATGGTTTGGAGTGCGTGCTAATAGCGTCCGTAATCGCGCCAGGTCTCCCACATCGCCATGTAGTTTTCCGGCGGTACGTTGGGTTGGGTGTTGTGGACGGTGCCGAATACAAAGCCGCCCCCCGGGGCGAGGGCCTCGATGCTGCGGCGGACATCCTCGCGCACCTGGTCCGGGGTACCGGAGCTGAACACACGCTGCGTGTCTACCCCGCCGCCCCAGAACACCAGGTCATCCCCGTACTCTTTCTTCAGCTCGAACAGATCCATACCTTTGGCGCTCTTCTGCACCGGGTTAAGGATATCCACCCCGGATTCGATCAGGTCGCCCAGCAGCGGGCGGATCGCTCCGCAGGAGTGGAAGAATATTTTCACTGGGGCCAGCTTTTTAATGTAGGTGAACAATTGGGTTTGCCGCGGCTTGATAAAGCGGCGGTAGATATCCGGCGAAAGCAGCAGCCGGTCCTGTCCCGCCATATCGTCGGCTTCGGTGACCACGTCCACATATTCGCCGGCTTCAGCCAGGGCACGCTCCCAATAGGCGATCTTCAGCTCTACCACCTTATCCATCAAATACTCGGACAGGGCGGGGTTGAGGTGGAAATCGGTGTAGTAATTGATATAGCCTCGCAGCCAGGAGTGCATCTCGGTTACGCCAGCGCATAGCCCGCCCAGGATGACGATCTTGCCCTGCTCGTGGGCGGCTTTGGCGCGCTGGCGCAGCCCGGTGAAGCGGTTAGGATCGATGGCATCCGGCCAGGTGTAGCCGGCAGTATCCTCGATCGTGCTGGCACTCGCCAGCGGATGGGCGACCATGTCGTAATAAAAGCCCCCACTTTTCGGCATGCGCCAGTCGATGCCCCATTCGTCGGTATAGGCGGTGTAGTCCCCTTCGTCGCGCAGCTCCAGGTTGTAGATGGCTGAAGAGCGCGGGGCGACATTCTCACAGTCGGCGCCCAGCAGCTCGGCGAGGTCCTTATCCACCGTGGCAAGCTGCTGGATGATATCTTCGGTGCGGATCTCCACATCGGGCAGTCCCAGGTGGCGGCGCAGGTTTGCGTAAGCGGTCTTATGGATGCCGGTTGCCACTGTACCGCCCAGGTCATATGGGATATGGTCTGGTTCCTGATGGTTGAGCGCCATCAGCATTCGCTGGCGTGAGTTCATTATCCACCTCCTTGCGACTTAATGCCGGACTTTTATATGTTCGAAGTTGCGTTGTTCAGGGGAGACTCGGGCTTGCCCGCCTCCCACCAACTGCAATTTTAATTTGGTGGAACCAACATGCACAGAGGGTGCTGTGGCTTTTTGCTAAAAGGAAGGGGTGTGCACGCAAAAGATGTCAGATAGCCAAGGGTAGAGCGGAACGTAGATTGCATAGGGTCTGCCAATGCCCACTGAGCCAAGCCGCCCGTGCTTTTGCGGTTTGGACGGCGCCTGTGATCGTCCACTGAGCTCCTGGCAGCTTGAGCCGCTGAGTAACGATCTGTTTACAGCCACTTTCGACCGTCCCGCTGCCAATCATATACCCAGCCGCTCGGAAGCGGTCATAACGCATCCGCTCTGCATTGGCGTAGAAATAGTGGGCGGCTTTCCGGGCAAGTTCGCAAGAGGCAGCTAGCGCTTTACAGGCAGCGACCACCTGTTCCACCTGACCGTCCCACAAAGCTTGCGTGACCCCTTCCAGCCAGTTGGTTCGATCCGGGTCTTGTGGAAAAGCTGCACTGGCGACAATTTCGAGATGTTCTTCAGCATGATACCAATCCACAATCTGAATGGCGTTGGGGAAATACTTGGCAACCAGGTTCCAAATCCATACCGCCCCATCTCCCAGGAAGATCAATTCTGGGCTCAGGTCAGCTTTGAGATTACAACCCGTGGCCCACAGAAGTTTACCGAAATCGTCTGCGCCGCGAATGTCGCAGAAATAGCGCAGGTTCTTGGCTCGCAGGGCAACCTGCTGGCGCTCGACCTGCTGGCGCTGACGAGCTGAACGTTGAGCGGGTGGCACATTTTCCGTCTCAAACCAGCACAGCACTTTCATGTCTCGCCAATCTTCGTGCTCTTCCGGTGCTTGGCCCCTCTTGGGGCGAGGTTCGATGCGCACTTTCGCCGCATCGATCGAACCGTACAAGCGGGGGACCACCGGGCCTGGCATGCGCTGACGCTCTTGGAGATAGGTTTCATCTTGGCTGCGTTGGATGAGCCCTTCTTCTTGCTTTTCCTGCAAGGCCCCCATCTGCTCGGTTTCCGAACGCACCGTGTTCTCGGAAACCTCAAAGAGCAGATAAGCCTGTAACCATTTCGGGCTCTGATCATACGAGAACTCAATCCCAGCCAAGGCTAAGAGCTGGGCTAACCCCGCCGTCACTGCTCCCGGCTTTAACCCAAACTGCTCGTCAAGTGGTGATTTGCCTCTCTGACAAGAACAGCCAGCATAATAGGCTCGCGTGTAGCTCGTTTTGCCAAATACACTGGTTATGGTCGCCTCCCGCATGCGTTGATAATATAGGGTTCCGCCACATGCACAAGGGATCTCACTCGCCGGTGTTGTTTGCATTGCACTCAAGAATTGACCCAACGCCCGCAATCCGATCTGTCGCAAAACTTCCCGCATGTGGCTCTCGATCTGAGCGATTGCGGGGATGCCTTGTCCTCCTTGTTGTTGGCTTATCACAATGTTTTTGAACATCTCGGCAAGTTGCGTCGCTGCTCTGTTAATCACTTCCGTGTTATAGTCCATTTGGAGCCTCCGGTAATGATGGTTGTCGCAAACTCCTATCTTACCTGAGGCTCCTCTTTCCTGACAACCTTTGCGTGCACACTAAGCAATTAACGCACTTGCAATCTCTTTGAATTCATGATAAGATCATATTGTAACTTGTTAACAGGTAACTATTAACTGTATTTTGGACTTTTATCTCAAATATTGAGAAATTACGCCTACGCAGCCTCGGCATTGAGAAAGGAAATATCCATGGATAGAAATAATGCTCATAATAATGGATTGCTGATTGCACCTTCTCAAAGAACCTTGAGTGATTATGTGGCTGACCAATTACGGCAGGCTATCCTGGCCGGACAATTGAAGCCAAACGAGAGGCTTTTGGAGGAGGTTATCGCCGAGAGCATGCAAACCAGCCGAGGGCCTGTGCGCGATGCGCTAAAAATCCTTGAGAATGAGGGTCTCGTCGATCGCCAATCTCACCGGGGGGCGTTCGTCGCCCAATTGCATCCCGAAGATTTCCTGGAAATCTATACCCTCCGCGAAGCATTAGAAACCTTAGCGATCAAATATGCGATTAAAAATGCAACCGATCAACAAATAACCGTCCTCGAAGACTTGGTTCATTCAATGGAAGGTCTCTCTAAGAAAGATTATTCTCAAGTAGATGCCACCGATCTCGATGTAGAATTCCATCATATCCTGTGTAAAATCTCGGGACACAAGCGTGTTCTAAATATGTGGGAGTCATTGAGCGGACAAATCCGCCTAGTTTTACTGAAACATCGCCTGGTCCATCCAGATGATCTGCGTGTGCGCTCCGTATCATGGCATGCGAAAATTGTGGGTGCCTTGTGCGAGCGCGATACAGAGAAGGCCATTGCAGAATTACGCATTCACATGGCTGCCTCTTCGGAGTGGGTAGCAACCTTACTCCAAGACGAACGCAACCCTGCCTCCAAGCGTTAAAATCATGGTTTAGCGACAATCATTAGCTGGCTTCGCCAGCCCCGATTTTAACCAGGGGGCCAGACGGCCATCAAATTCCTCCGAACCCTCCTGCGCCTTCAAGGGGAATTTAACCGGCCGGCCATCGCGTTGTGACCGATAGATGGCCGTAAACAACTCCACATGTTTGCGCCCCTCTTCGCCGTTAACCGCTGGCTCTCGATCTTCAAGGATGCTCAGTAAGAAGTCCTGCATCTGGATTTTGTGATAATGGGTCATGATATCAATCGTTTTGCTACGGGCTTCATCCTGCTCTTGC
>Ga0209286_1000073_pt1 | contig 20200 bp, 20 predicted proteins | sample PPLLak1March2015_2_FD_187250 | JGI IMG/M metagenome (GOLD analysis project Ga0209286, IMG submission 187250) | Freshwater sediment microbial communities from Prairie Pothole Lake near Jamestown, North Dakota, USA - PPLs Lake P8 Core (3) Depth... | ecosystem: Environmental > Aquatic > Freshwater...
ATATAGGATGTCCCACAAGTTCTTATCGAACGTCCCACAAGTTCTTATGCGCTCTACCGAGAGATGGCTGAGCAAAGACCGTCTTTGAAACTGTTACCATCCCAACCTTTCCATTTCATTTGACATAAAAGGTATTTCTCTTTATATTGTTACTTGTGCCGGAGTGGTGAAACTGGTAGACGCACGGGACTCAAAATCCCGCGAGCCGCAAGCTCATGTCGGTTCGATTCCGACCTCCGGCACCAAAGACTTTGACAATCCTCTTTCCTTCATGTTAAAAATCGGTTGTTAAAGTGGGGCTGTAGCTCAGCTGGGAGAGCGCCTGAATGGCATTCAGGAGGCCGACGGTTCGATCCCGTTCAGCTCCACCATTTGTAAATCATCCCCGATTCACCCATCGGGTTTATTTTTGTTAGGGGGTTGACAGAGATGCAAGAAGAAACCAACCAAAGAGCAGCCTTCGACCCTTTCTATTGGGAGAAACTTTCCAAACTTCATCCCACCGATGTGTGCAACCGAACAGAGGCTACTTACAATCCGACCAAAGAAGGATTCGTTTTGCCTGTTTATAATCTAAGGTATCTGATCCTCCCAAAAACAAAAAAGATCCTGAGGGTTGAATGGAACGATCAACCCGTCGAGGAAGAGCTTCCACCATTCTTTTACCTGATGGCCCTCGCTTACCTCACCGAGGCCAAAGAAATCAAACCCACCCACACCTGGATCAGCGAGAAAGATCTTAAGGGAGGAGCCACCTTCTTCCGGGGTCCGCATCGTCTTCAGGTCGAAGAACTGGAGAATCTCTTCGGGAGGCATTCAGAGGTCTTTCTCAATGCAGGCAGAAAACTGGGCGGAAGTGAAATCCTTTATGGAGATAAGGGGTTCTCCTTAGAAGTATTTCCAAAAGTGCCGTTAGCCTTCATCCTCTGGAAAGGGGACGAAGAATTTCCTCCAAGGATCGGCGTGCTTTTCGATTCCACCATTGAATCCCACTTTGCTCTCGATGTGATCTGGTGTATGGTGGCTGAGACGAGTCGCCGTCTGGCCGCATTTTCCTCGTGAATGGTTTCTTCACTCATTCTGCTTAACCCTATTCACCCTCACCCCTACCCTCTCCCATCAAGGGAGAGGGAGGTAGAGTGGGAAGGGAATTGATTCCTCCGTCGAATCGTGATAGTGAATAACCACTGAGATCAACCCTTCGACTGTCCCGGGTCTAAAGCCCGGGGGTTGCTCAGGGTTGATACTGAGCGGCGCCTTTGGCCCCTTCCTAAAGGCTGGCGTTTGGTGCTGTCGAAGTATCAAGAAGAAGCGAACATGGAGAAGAGCGAAGGGAATTTGATTCCCAAAAGGCTGCTGGGAAAGACGGGAGACATTGTTTCCATCCTCGGGCTGGGAGGGGAAGGCTTACTCAGAACCTATGGCCGGGGAAAGGAGGCCACCTCGCTCATTCATCGAGCCATCGAATTAGGAATGACTTACTTCGAATCCGCTCGAGCTTATGCGGGGAGCGAATCTTATTACGGAATGGCGCTTCGAGAGAGACGGAGGGAGATCTTCCTAGCCAGCAAATCGCATGAGCGGACATCGGACGGAGCTTTAAGTCATCTGGAGGCCACACTTAAGAACATGAAGACCGATTTTCTCGACCTCTGGATGGTTCACGATGTCAGGACCATAAAGGATATTGAACAGATCTTCGGCCCCCAGGGGGCCATCAGGGCCTTTGAATCTGCCAGACGAAATCAATTGGTCAAATGGATTGGAATCTCAGGCCATCGAAATCCAACCATCCTCTCGAGAGCCATCGACCTCTTCCCCTTCGATACCATACTCATCCCAATCAACCCGGCCGAACCCCACTACTGGTCATTCGCCGAAGAAGTCCTTCCTAAAGCCCAAGCCAAGGGGATGGGAATTCTGGGAATGAAAAGTTTTTCCCGTGGGGTCAGCATGAAGATCTTCGGACCTGACTCCTCGGAAAACTTCCTCCGTTTTGCCTTGTCCCAACCCGTCTCCACCATTGTAGTCGGTTGCGATACCATCGAACAGCTTGAGATGAACGCTAAAGTCGCACAGACGCTTCGGCCGATGACAAAAAGGGACCAGAATATCCTCCTCGAAAAAGCCAGACCCTATGCCCGCGAATTGATGTATTACAAGCTGTAGCGGTAATCCGAAATCTTAGCCAAATATATTTGAAATTTTCCCCTCACCCCCTCCCTCTCCCCGGCGGGGAGAGGGGAAGGGCGAGGGGGCATAAAATGTTGGTACGACTCGAAACCGAAGGGGGTGGGGGGGATTTGAAATTCCAACGGTCAGATGTTATTTTTAATTGTTATTAAATAAGGAGACCCCTATGAAACCTATCCTGTTGGAAATTGTAACCCAGGTCCTCACCTCGTATGACCATTGCCGCCATTGTGAAGTCTTCTTTGATCAGGCAGGCTTTGATAAGAAGTTTCATCAAAAAGAGATAAACGAGTATCCTCCCGATTTAAAAGAGGAGTATGCCAAGCTTTGCGAATGGATGAAGGAATTAACACGACTTTATAAACATCGCCTCTTCATCAAGCTCATCGATGTTCAATCCTTTGTTGGAATTTATAAATCCTTGCGTCATGGGATTCGAAGATATCCCACCTTTATCATCGAAGGGAAGGAGGTCTATACAGGCTGGGATAAAAACCAACTCGAAGGCCTTCTGGATAAGTACATTAAAACCTCCCTTCTCCCAAAACACCGAAGGGTTCAGCCGACGCTAACTTAGATAGAGGGGTTGCTAGAAATGGGAAAGGGGGGTCGCTTCGGAAAATATGGGGAACAGAAAAGGCTTGAACGATTGCGCCAGAAACGGCGGCTTTTGCCCTCTCCAAAAAATGTTAGCAAGCTTCCTGAAAGAAAACCATTTAAAAAATAACTCGGGCAAAGGTTAAGGTTTAGGTTAAAAAACCAATACATGTGGGCATATAGCTGCTTAGGACATAGGGGATTAACATACTCCTAAACCTCAGCCTGAACCTTAACCTAACGAAGCCTATAACGTTTTAAGGATCTCTTCCGCAAAATCCCTTAGATCACTGTTTGAGGCAGTCATGGCCAGGATGTCCACCTTGGCTCTGAAGCCCTGTTTCTCCATAGGCGATCGGGCCTCATATAAATTCTTCATTGCTGCCAGGGCTTCGACCACCTTTCCCGGATCGGAGTAATCGAGGAGGAGGGAAAGGGTACTCCAGTCTTCGGGGAGTCCATATTCCTCTAAATAAGATTTCACCACTGTATCAAACTGTTCGCTACCGTGATAGCGATCAATGTCATCACGCGCCTTCTGATGTTTCTTTGTTCCTTTTCTGCCCATAAAGAGTTTATCAACCTCCTTGCGATACTGTCTCTTCATCCACTCCGATTTGCGGGATCTCTGCCGAGGCTGCGGCTCCTCTTTGGGAGCATAGGGACTGCGATCCTTTCTGCGATCAATCTCCCTCCAGGAGATTTGCTCCCTTTCATCTTCATCACGATACCGGACCATTTTCTTCTTCTTTTACCACTCCTTTCCTGGTGAGATTGAGGCTCCCCGGCTACCCCGTTAGGACGGGGCACGTTCCGGTCAAAGACTATTCCTGTGTAGGTTCGGGTAATTCTCGACGGGTTGTCTTTACTCCTTGGGGAGTGAAGATGACGGTAACCACTTCCCCAGATTTCCCAATTTTTTCTAGTCGCCTTTCATTGAAAGTCATTTCGAGACCACCGGCATTGCCAACAACGATCTCGATTCGCTTTGCTGCCCGGTAGGTAAAACTTTCTCCCGGCTGAAAGGTGGCTTCACGCACCGGTTGACCATCGATCTGAATCGCCACCCAGGTCCTTTCCGATGCTTTGACGTCCAGGGAGATCCCCTTTTCTTCCCGAGCAGAAGGTTTCTCACTGACCGGAGGGGGAGGCGCTTGAGGAATGGTTTTTTTTGCCTCCGGCTTGGGCGGGAGAGGGGCAACGGGTGGTTGGGAGGGGGAAAGGAGAAGATAGAGGACGATGAAACCAATGATGATCACCCCTCCAATCGTCCACAGATACTTTCGATTCCACAGCATCCTCCTTTGGGGAAGAACCTCTGGTCGAATGATGGGCTCCCCTTTCGACTCCGCTTCATAACGAAGGATGACCTCATTGGAGTCAAGGCCGAGATATTTCGCATAGGCTGAGAGAAAGCCTTTCACATAGGTAACAGGGGGGAGGAGATCGCGCCGGCCCTCTTCAACGGCTCTCAGGAACGGCTCTCTAACCTTAATCCGTTTTGACACCTCTTTTAAGGAGAGCTTCCGGTTTTCCCGCTCCCTCTTAAGATATTTTCCTAGCGATTCTCTTTCATCCACCAAAGCCTCACCTTAATTCCGGCGGGTTAGCACGGACGGATAGCCCAGTCGATTCAGAGCTGGGGGATCTTGTGTCCAATTCTTCTCCACATTCACCCACAATTCCAAGAAAACCTTCTTCTCCAAGAAGGCTTCCATCGCTTTACGGGCCATTTCCCCGATCTGCTTCAATTTCTGCCCCCCTTTTCCGATGAGGATCTTTTTCTGAGAGATCCTCTCCACGTGAATCGTTGCTTTAATGACCACCAGGTTCTTTTCAGGATGCTCCTTAAACGACTCAATGGTGACCGCTGTAGAATAAGGAATCTCCTGAAAGGTTTGCTCGATGACTTTCTCTCGAATCACTTCAGAAACCAGAAATCGCTCCGTCTGATCGGTGATCATGTCTTCCGGATAATAGGGGGGAGATTCCGGAAGGGCCTCCATGATTTCCTCCAACAGGATCTCTATTCCTTCTCCCGTCATCGCCGAGATTGGGAGGATGGTTTGAAAGGGATGAAGCTTTTGATATTGATCGATGATGGGAAGAAGCCTCTCTTTCCTCACCAAATCGATCTTATTGATGATGAGAAAAGGGACTCCCTGGCTTCCCTTGAGGGATTCGATCGTCTGCCGATCCTCTTCGATGAGAGGAGATGTTGCTTCGATAACAAAAAGGAGGACATCGGACTCTCGGCTTGAGGCAATGGCCGTCTGGACCATTCGTTGGTTCAAGGCGGATCGCCCTTGATGGAGTCCAGGGGTGTCGAGGAAGATCATTTGACCTCCTTCGACATGTTTAATGCCGAGAATCCGGTTTCGTGTGGTCTGGGGTTTTTCAGTGACGATGGCAATCTTTTCGCCCAGGATGCGGTTGAAAAGGGTCGATTTTCCGACATTGGGCCTTCCCAGAATGGAGATGAAACCAGATTTAAAAGAGACCATGACAGGGCAAAAATACTAAATCCGAATATCGAAATCCGAAACAAATCCAAAATTCTAAACTTAGAGGTCAAAACTTTCTTGTTTGGAAAATTGGAATCTGGATATTCGTGCTTGTTTCGAATTTCGTGCTTCGAATTTCGAGTTTCGATCCAAAACTTACCAAAGGAATGAAATCTCCGCGGTTCCACACAGAAATTCAACTACAAGATTCAGGAGGGGAGGGTCAGGTCAATGACCTCTTGGAAGTGTTCCACCAAAACCAGGTTCATCTCCCCCTTGATATAGTCAGGAATGTCACTGAGATTCTCTTCATTCTTTTTGGGGAGGATCACCGTCTTCACTCCCGCCCTTCGTGCCGCCAGGATTTTCTCCTTGATCCCGCCGACCGGAAGGACCCTGCCGCTTAAGGTCAACTCCCCTGTCATTGCAACCTCATGGGGAACGGCCTTCTCCTTCAAGAGAGAAAGAATGGCGATGGCAATGGTAATTCCGGCAGAAGGCCCATCCTTTGGAGTCGCCCCGGCTGGAACGTGGATATGAAGATCGCATTCTTGGTAAAAATTATCAGGAACTCGAAGGGAATGGGCATTGGTTCGGATAAAGGAGAGAGCCGCCTGCGCGGATTCCTTCATCACTTCTCCGAGAGAGCCCGTGAGGATGAGCCCTTTATCCCCTTTCATCTTAGAGGCTTCAATAAAGAGAATATCGCCTCCATTCTCTGTCCAGGCCAATCCGGTTGCCACACCAATACGGTCTCTCTCCTGAGCGACTTCACGAAAGAATTTCCGGGGGCCCAGGAGCTCTTCCACGAGGGCCTCATTCATTACCTCCTTTGAGGCATTCCCCATGGCCACCTCTTTCGCCACTTTCCGGCAGAGGGTGGCGATCTCCCGCTCTAAATTTCGAACTCCTGCTTCCCGCGTATATTCCCCGGTGATTTTATAAACCGCTTCCTGGGTAAAGGTGAGGGGATGGTCCTTCAAACCATTCTCCTCTTTTTGGTGAGGAATCAGAAATTGAAAGGCGATTTTTTCCTTTTCCTCCTCCGTGTAACCTGACAAATGGATCACCTCCATTCGATCCAGCAGGGCCGGGGGAATGGGAGAGAGGGTATTGGCCGTAGTAATGAAGAGGACATGGGAGAGATCGAAGGGCACATCGAGATAATGATCCGTAAAGGAAAAATTCTGTTCAGGGTCGAGGGCCTCGAGAAGCGCGGCCGCCGGATCCCCTCGCACATCCGTACCCACTTTATCCACTTCGTCGAGCATGAACACCGGGTTGGAAGTCTCGGCCCTTCTGATCTCTTGAATGATCCGGCCGGGAAGGGCTCCCACATAGGTTCGCCGGTGTCCCCGAATCTCCGCTTCGTCTCTAACCCCTCCCAGAGAGATTCGGATGAACTTTCTCTCCAGAGCCCGAGCTATCGAGCGTCCCAGAGACGTCTTGCCTACTCCGGGAGGGCCGACAAAGCAGAGGATGGGACCCTTCATGGGATCCTTCAATTTCTTAACGGCCAGAAATTCCAAGATCCGATCCTTGACCTTTTCAAGATCGTAATGGTCCTCATCAAGAACGGTGCGGGCACGGTTGAGATCCAAGTTATCCACGGTCTTCTTATTCCATGGCATGGTGACGAGGTAGTCGAGGTAGGTTCTGGAGACCGTGTATTCCGCAGAGATCGGATTCATCCGCTCCAGCCGATTGATCTCCTTGCTAGCAATCTCTTCCACCTTCTGAGGCATTCCAGCATTTCGAACCTTTTCCCGGAGTTCATAAATCTCTGCCAGACCGGGGTCTTCCTCAGCCATCTCCTTTCCTCCCCTTACGGAGGGACGGAAGACATGGTCCTTCTGGAATTTTCCTGTCTCCTTACCCGAATGGATTAACGGATGAGGCCTGACGGAGAACGACTGGACTTCTCGACTCAAGTGGTCATAGACCTTTTTCAAACGGTCCATGGGATCGATGGTTTCGAAAATCTCCTGCTGCTCTTTGATTCCCAGATGAAGGGTAATGGCAATCAGGTCAGCGAGGCGGCCTGGATGATCAATCTTATCCAGGGTCCTCAGCACCTCCTCGGGAAGCGGCCTTCCCATGGAAAGGGAAATTTTAAAGAGCGTTCCGATACTTTGAACAAGGGTTTCGGAAAGAACGGTTCTCTCCTGGGGTTCGCTCACCTCTTTGATATCTGCCTTAAAAAAATGGGCCTCCTGGGTAATGTTGTGGAGGAAGACCCTTGAAAGACCTTCCACAAAGATCTTCATCCCTTTATTCGGCAACTTGACCAATTGAAAAATTTTACAAACTGTTCCTACGGAGAGAAGGTCTTTGGGCTTGGGATCTTTCACGTTCGGGTCCCGCTGGCCCACACACCCAACCAGGCTGTTCTCCAGGATCACCTTGTTCAACAGGTTGAGGACATCATCCGATTGAAAAAAGAGAGGGGCCACCACATAAGGAAAGATGATGGTCTCTTTGAGGGGAATGAAAATGAGTCGTGGCGGTATGGAATAACTTTCTGTTTTGTAGAGATATTTCACTAAAAACTCCTGCTCGTGACTGAAACACAAAAAATATTATACGAAAAAGGGGGGATTTGTCAACGAAGGTCGAAAAGTTCTGTGACTGCAGACCAAGCCTTTGGTGAAACCCAGTCTCTCTCACCTACCACAATCCCTACGATCAAACCTTCCCGGTTGATAAAAAACGAGACAGGAATCATATTGACTCCATAGGCTCGGGCTGTTTTGGCTTTAGGATCTAACAGAACAGGGACGGTAATTTTCTTATCTTTAATGAGACGCTGGACTTTTCTCTCCTTTTCCCCGTCAATCGCGGCCATGAGGATGACCAACTGATCTTTCCTTCCTTCGGAGAATTTTTCCATCGGTGGAAGCTCTTCAACACAGGATGGACACCAGGTCGCCCAAAACTTTAACAAGACGGGTTTCCCTTTAAAATCACTAAGGCTGACCACCTTCTCCCCATCTAACATTTTCAAGGAAAAAGGAGGGGCTTTCCTCTCCACTTGAGATTTCACCACTCCAAAAGAATCGCAAGCGGAAGAGATTTGAGAAGCTGCGGAAGACTGGTCTCCGGCCATAAGGGAGGTGATGATAAAAGGAACTACCGCTAGGATTACCAAAGGTAGACCGATCCTCTTTCTCACGTCCCTTCTCCTATCAGAGGCACACTAAAAGGCTAAAACAAAATCCATGCTCCGTCAATATCTTCTTCTTGAAATGAGGTTTTAGAAATGGTAACCTGCAGATAGACGGAACGGGAGATGTTCAAAGGGAGGAGGGATTTATGGCTGGAGTGAATAAAGTCATCCTTATCGGTAATTTGGGGGCAGATCCTGAGGTGAAGTATTTAAGCAGCGGGACGACCGTTGCCAATTTCCGAATGGCCACGACTGAAAATCGGGTCAGTCGGTCCGGGGAAAAGACCGCCAGCACCGAATGGCACAGGATCGTCGCTTTTGGTCGATTGGCCGAGATATGCGGGGAATATCTTAACAAGGGGAAACAGGTCTATATTGAAGGTCGGCTTCGAACTAGAACATGGGAAGACAAGGACGGAAACAAGAGGTCAACCACTGAAATTGTCGCAGCTCGGATGCAGATGCTGGGAGCCCCAGGAGGTCCTGCTGAAGCGGCCCTCGTTGAAAAGTATCCGGAGACTGATCAAGAACCACCCCCCCCTGGATCCGACGATGAAGTCCCGTTTTGATTGCGGAATGCAGATTGCGGAATGCGGAATGAAAATCTTTTAACTTAGAAATTTTGAAGCTTTTAATCCGAAATCCGCAATCCGAACTCCGCATTAGAAAAGATATCTCCTCATACTCACATTGAGAAGGAGCCCGATTCCGATGAGAGTAGAAACGAGGAAGGACCCGCCATAACTGAGCAAAGGAAGAGGAATTCCCACCACCGGCATTAAGCCCAGTACCATCGCGATATTGATGAAGATGTGCCAGAAGAGCATGGCCACCACCCCGAAGGAGATGATCGCACCAAACCGGTCTTTGGCCTGGACCGCGATCCGGAGCCCCCACAGAATCAAGGAGAAGTAGAGGAGCACGACGACCAGGGAACCGATCAGACCCCACTCCTCCCCCAGAACAGAGAAGATGAAGTCGGTCTGTTGCTCGGGAAGAAACCCGAGTTTGCACTGTGTCCCTTTCATAAAGCCCTTCCCCACAATCCCCCCTGACCCAACCGCGATCTTTGATTGAATGAGGTGATAGCCAGCGCCCAAGGGATCAAGATCTGGATTGAAGAAGGTGATGATCCGCCTCTTCTGATACTCTTTTAGAAACCGCCAAACGAGAGGCAAGATGGAGGCTCCCACAATGAAGATAGCGAGTAAGGAAGACCAGCGGATTTTCACGAACAGAAGGGTGGAGAAGAGAACCAGCACAAGAATGATGGCCGTTCCCAGGTCGGGTTGTTTCAGAATCAGAATCATGGGGATCATGAGGAGAAGGAAGGGAAAAACCAGATGCTTCAAGGAGTATCCCTCCAGACCTGGAGGCCTATGGAAAAACTTTGCCAAGGCCAAAATGAATGAGATCTTGACCAATTCAGAAGGTTGGAAATTAATAAATCCGATCTTAATCCACCTCTGGGCTCCAGAGGTGATAATGCCATAGGCTAACACCACCACAAGGAAGAACAGCGCAACGGCATAGACGATATAGGCGAAGTCCGAGTAAAAGCGGTATTCGACAAAAGCGATCGTGATCATCAATACCAGACCGATGAGGAGCCACAAGGTCTGTTTGAGATAGACCGGCGTGCCTGACACCTCCCAGTGACTCGTAATGCTGTAAAGGTTGAGGATCCCGATGGAGGCGAGGATAAGGACCAACCCCAGCAGCGTCCAATCGAAGTGAATGAAGAGGCGCCGATCAATCATATGGGTTGATAAGGCTCCTTGAATCTGTCGAGCTTATTGAGTTTCTTGAGTTTATTGAGTTCATTGGGTTTCTCGAGTTCACCGAACACCCATGCATCATGAGCCACCTTGTTCCCTTTCAGTCGGATTCCATCGAACTGCTTGCCGTTATGGAAGGAGCGACCTGTTCCAGAGCGAGATATTTTTCAATCACCCTTTTGGCAATGGGAGCGGCGGCCGCCCCTCCGTAACCTCCATGTTCCACCAAGACCACCACTGCGATGACGGGATCTTCAAAAGGGGCATATACAACGAACCAGGCATGATCCCTGAATTTCAGAGGCATTCGTTCCATATCACCCTTCCTAAAATCCTGCGCCATCTTGATCACTTGAGCTGTACCGGTCTTCCCTGCTGCTTTGCCCTGTGTTAGGACACAAGCCCATCCCGTCCCGCGCGGATCATTCACTGCTCCCATCAAGGCCTGCTGGATGATTTGGAGCGTCTTTTCGGAAATATCCACCCTTCCGATTTCCGATACAGACCACTCTTTTAAGAGGTTCCCATAAACATCTTCAACCTTCTCCACCACTTGGGGAAGATAGAGCCGCCCTCCATTGGCGATGGCGGAAATGAGCCCCAGGAGTTGAAGGGGCGTGGCGTTAATGTATCCCTGTCCAACCGCGAGAGACAGGGTTTCACCACTATACCAAGGAGCTCCTAACCGCCTCTTCTTCCAGGAAGTAGAGGGAACGATTCCTGATTTTTCATGGGGAAGGGCGATCCCAGTAGGACTCCCTAAACCGAACTCCTGAGCATAGTGGGCAATGGCGTCAACGCCTACTTTTAGTCCCACCTGATAGAAATAGATATCACAGGATTCCACAATCGCTCGATGGAGGCTGATCGTTCCATGACCTTCCGCTCTCCAACAGCGGAAGTCCCGATTTCCATAGGGGTAGATCCCTCGGCAGGTCATCTGGGTATTGGGAGTGATGGCCCCCGTTTCGAGACCAGCGATGGCAGTAATGATTTTGAAGACAGAGCCAGGAGGATATTGGCCTTGAATCCCTTTATTCTGGAGTGGAGAAAAAGGATTCTCCATGAGAGATTTCCACTCTTCCGAGGAGATGTTTCTCGCAAAGATGTCAGGATTAAAAGAGGGCTTGCTCACCATCGCCAAAATCCGACCGCTTTTAGGATCCATGGCGATGAGGGCTCCTGACTTTTCCTGAAAAGCCTCTTCCGCAACCTTCTGGAGTTCGAAGTCAATCGTCAGGGTAAGGTTATTTCCAGGGAAGGGCTCCACGCTTCGGAGGTGCTTGATCTCCCGTCCCAAAGCATCCACTTCAATCTGCCGGCCTCCATCCGCACCTCTGAGATAGGTCTCCCATTGATGTTCCACTCCATATTTTCCAATCATGGCCCCCATTCGATAGGGAGATCCCGTAGGCTGTCTCAATTCATTCTCATCCACCTCTCCTAAGTAACCAATGAGATGAGAAGCCAGAGAACCATAATGATACGCCCTCCTGGGCCTCACATCCACAAAGAGCCCCGGGAGATGGACCCGACTGGTCTCAAGTCTGGCTAGTTCATTCCATTCAATATCCGACTTGATCTTCACCGGCCGGAAGGGTGTTCGTTTTTTTTGAGCCTGGAGTTTCTCCTTAATTTCTTCTGGATTCATATTCAACATCTGTCCCACTCTGACCAGAACTTCTGGGTTCTCCTTCAGGTCTTCAGGAACGAGATAGACTTCGAAGGAAGGACGATTATGGGCCAGGGGACGGCCCTTGCGGTCCAAGATCATCCCCCGGGCAGCAGGGTTTTCACGAATCCGGATGCAGTTATTCGTCGACATCTGCCGGAAGTCACTCCCTTTGATCACCTGAAAATACCAGAGAAAGATGACAATGACGAAAAAGGCGACGGCCGCAAAGGCGACGAGATATCGGTACCTTCCTCTGAAATCTTCCATCCTCTGGGTGTTCAATTCCATCATCATCTACCCCCTTTCCCTCGAACCTATCCTCTGCATCTGGGGAAGAGCCAGGAAGATCTTCTGAAGAAAGAAGAAGAGGACAGGGGTGATCATCCCCGTGAGAAAGGACTGGGGGAGGAAGAACGTAAAGAAAGGAGGATAAAGGTTTCCGAGAGGCGCAGGATTGAGAGCGGCTAAGAGGGTTAAGATGAGAAGGCCTTCAAACAGAGCAAAGACAAAGACGAAAAGGGACTGAGACGGGAAACTCTCAAGGTAGAGTCGACCTTTAAAGAGTTGAGCCAGATAGAAGAGGAGGGGCCGGGTGAAGGTGTAGAGGCCGAAGGAATTTCCAGAGAAGAGATCCATGAGATATCCCAAAAAGAGAGCGTGGATTCCTCCTGAGACCGGTGGCAAGGTGAATCCCCAGTAGAGGATGAGCACCAGGATGATGTCCGGACGGATCCTCTGAATGGGGTGGTAGGACAACAACGTTGTCTGGAAGGTCAAGAAAAGGATTCCTAATAAAAGGAGGATGGCATTTCGTTTCATTTCTTCTTCTGACCCGATCGCGGAGGGCTTTTCTTCCCCCTTTTCCCTTTCTCTTCGAGAGGGGGTGGAGGTGCTTCGGGAATGACAAGGACCTCTTCCAATTTCGTCAAATCGACACTGGGGACCAATTCCGCATATTGGAAGATGCCATGCTCCCTCTTCTCAACCTTTCGTATCTCCCCCACCATCAACCCTTTGGGAAAATTTCCACCCAGACCAGAGGTGATCGCCACATCTCCAACGATCACGTCCTCTGACCGGAGGAGATATTTAAGTTGGCACCGGTTCTCCCCTCTCCCCTCCACGATCGCCTTGGCCCTTGTCCTCTGGACAATGGCATCGATGGCACTGCTATAGTCAGTAATGAGCAGAACGGTGGAATGATAAGGCGCCGTCTTCAGGATCTGACCGACGACTCCCTCCGGTGCGATCACCACCATTCCCTTCCGTATTCCCTCTTTCTCCCCTTTATTCAGGGTAATGCTTTTGAACCAGGAAGAGGGGTCCCCTCCGATGACTTCGGCGGCGATGACCGGAGGGGAAATCTTCTCCCGAAACTGGAGAAGTTTCTGGAAACGCTCATTGGCATAGGCCACCTCCTTCATCTGATGATTCTCTTTTTGAAGTTCCGCAACCTTCTGTTTGAGCAAGAGATTCTCTCTCTGGAGGTGGACCAGAACCACATAATTCTGAAAGACACCATGAACCGTCTTGATGAGAAAGGTTGAAGCTCTTTGAAAGGGAGAGACGATCTCCGTGACAAGGGCGTCCACAAAAGTGACTCCTTGCTTCTGTTTCACCCTTAAGGACATCAAGATGAGCGCCGATAAGAGGAGGATGAAGATGAAAGTTGCAAGCGTATATCTTCTGAAGAGAAAAAAGTCACGTATCCTCATCAATCTCTAATATTGGGTCGTCACGGAATGGAGTAGTCGCTCGTTGTCCAAGACCATCCCCGCCCCCAGGACAATGGCAGAGAGAGGGTCATCCACAATGGTAATGGGAAGGTTGGTTACCTCCCGGAGGAGAACATCCAGATTCCTCAAAAGAGCCCCTCCGCCTACCAGAACGATCCCTTTATCCACAATATCCGCGGCCAATTCTGGAGGTGTCCCCTCGAGGGTGATCCGGACGGTATCGATGATCATGTTGATCGATTCAGCCAAGGCTTCCCGAACCTCCTCGCTGTTGATCTCAAGGGTTTTGGGGATGCCGGTTACCAGATCCCTTCCCTTGACCTCGATGGTTTGGGGATTTTCCTCGGGATAGGCGGTCCCAATATTGATTTTAATCAGTTCCGCCGTCCGTTCACCGATGAGGAGGTTATATTTTCTTTTGACGTATTGGACGATGGCCTCATCCATCTTGTCCCCCGCCACCCGGATCGATTGACTCGTCACGATCCCTGAAAGGGAGATGACAGCCACCTCTGTTGTTCCTCCTCCGATGTCGACGACCATATTCCCGGAGGCTTCGGTAATGGGGAGTCCAGCCCCTATGGCTGCGGCCATCGGTTCTTCGATCAAATAGATCTCCCTTGCACCTGCAGACTGAGCCGACTCCCTCACCGCCCTTTTTTCCACCGGCGTAATGCCGGAGGGAACGGAGATGACGACCCTGGGTCGAATGAGGGCTTTTCGGTTATGGACCTTCGTGATGAAATATCGAAGCATCTCCCCGGTGATTTCGAAATCGGCAATGACCCCGTCTTTCATAGGCCGGATGGCAAAGATCGTTCCTGGGGTTCGACCGAGCATCTCCTTGGCCTCCCGCCCCACCGCCAAGATACGTTTCTCTCCCCTCGAATCCCTCTGAACAGCCACGACAGAGGGCTCGGATGAGACGATCCCCTTCCCTTTCACATAGACAACGGTATTGGCCGTTCCAAGATCGATAGCCAGATCAGTCGAAAACAAACCCCACAACGAATCGAAGACCATCCCAATCTCTCCTGTGATTTAATGGAGCCTCACCTCTCGATGCTTCTCTTGAATAACCCCGTGTGGTTAAATCCCGAACCACCCATCCTCTCAATTTACGGTCGGGATGAAGTTTAGATATATTAACAAATACCTCCTATCGAATCAAGAGAATTCACAAGGGATTCCCCTCTTGTCTTTTTTAAGAGGATTGATTAATAATAGTGTACCATGATACATGTTTCATCCCTGTGCAGGCAGGGGTGTTTGAAAGGAGAGGTTTTATGCTGAGAATCTTAAGGGAACATGCTACCTCCTGGATGCTACGGGGCATCCTGATCCTCGTCGCTGTCACCTTTATTTCGTGGGGAGGGTATTCCCTGATCCGGGAGAAAAAATTTACCCACGCCGCCAAAGTGAATGGAGTCGTGATCGAAATGAAGGATTATTCGGATGCCTATCAAGGGGTGATCAAGCAATATCGAGAGGCCCTGGGCCCCTCTTTCTCAGAGAAGATGATCGAAGACCTCGGTTTGAAAGGGAAGGTCTTGGAAGACCTCGTCTCCAAAGTGCTCATCCTGCAGGAAGGAGCGAGAATGGGGCTTGACGTCCAGGATGAGGAGCTCCGGAGGAATATCGAATCCATTCCGTCTTTTCAGATCAATGGCCAGTTTGACCCGCGCATCTATGAACGATTTCTCCGCCTGAACCGGGTGAGCCCGGAGCAGTTTGAACAGATGCAGCGGGAGAGCCTCCTCATCACAAAGGTGGTGAATCTCATCCGACTGAATGGCGGAAAGGTTTCCGAGGAGGAGGTCCTCGAAACCTATCTCTTCGAGAACGAGAGAATCAATCTGGTCTTTCTCAAGATCAATCCGGAAGCCCTTAAGGGACAGGTTCAGGTGAACGAGGTGGAGATAAAAGACACTTACCAAAAACACCAGGAGGAATTCAGAACTCCCAATTTTCTCCAAGTCCAATATCTCATCTTCAGACCTTCCGACTACGAGGGAAAGGTTCAAATCTCTCTTGATGAGATTAAAAGAAATTACGATCTCAGAAAAGAAAGGTTTACGATACCGAGAAGGGTCAGAGCGCGGGAGATCCTGATCAAAATAGACCGGGAGGATTCCCCCCAAAAGGTAGAGGAGAAGAAAAAAAGGGCCGAAGAGATATTAGCGAAGGCCAAAACAGCGAAGGACTTTAGTTCCCTGGTCAAACAGGTTTCTGAGTCCGCGACGGCTTCCAAGGGAGGTGACCTGGGATGGATCCAGAGGGGGACTCTGGGAGAACCCATCGAATCGACCCTCTCTTCTCTGAAGAAAGGGGATGTAAGCGGAGTTCTCAGGGGGAAAGATGGATTCTATATCTTCAAGATAGAGGAGGTGGCGGAGGAGAAACAGAGACCCCTGGAAGAAGTGAAGGATCAGATCCTTCAGGCTCTCAGGAAAGAGAAAGGTAAAGCCGAAGCTTCCCGTCGGGCGGATGATGCCTTCTATACCCTTTTCCGGAGCCGAGACTTAGAGGGGTTTTCGAAGGAGAAAGGGGTTGCCATCAAGACCACTGGACTTTTTAAAGAAGGCGAGGAGATTCCAGAGATAGGTCGGAATCCTTTGTTTCATTCGAGTGCTGTTTCCTTGAAGGTCGGGGAAATCTCCCCCGTGATTAACGTTGCTCCCAACTTTTATGTTCTAAAATTGCTGAATAAAAAAGAATCCCGAGTCCCCTCCCTGGAGGAGGTGAAGGAAGAAGTGAAACGGAAGGCCATCGGATTAAAAGCTGACGAGAAGGCTCGTCAGGTGGCGGAAGACCTCCTCACTCAAATTCGGTCGGGAAAGTCCATCCGCGAAATGGCAAAGGAACGGGGTTTCCAGGCAGAGGAGACAGGATTCTTCACCCGGACTCAAGGAGTGGTTCCAAAAATTGGGCCCGCAGGAGAGTTCACGGGTGCCCTCTCCTCTTTGACCCAGAAACATCCCGTTCCCAAAGAAGTCTTCCAAACAAAGGATGGCTATTTTGTGGTGAAGCTATCCACCCTTGAACAGGCAGATAAGAATAAATTTTCGGCAGCGAAGAAAAATCTGGAAAGGCGGCTGGTCTATCAGAAGCAGGAAGAATTTTTTCAGAATTGGCTGAGCCAGTTACGAGCCAAAGCCGAGATCGAGATCAATAAGGAACTGCTGTAATCCTGTGTGTTAACCAAGAGGTATTGAGGAAGGGATCATGGCCAAATTGAAATTTGATCCTTTCTGGCCGGAAGGTGCCTCGAAACCCCCGCGCTTTGCGTGGGGTGAAGGGGCACAATATATAAAATAATATTACATTGTCCGGTCCTAACGGTGTGGCCGGGGAGCTTCATTTGAAACCTCACCCAAGTTTTCCATGAAGCGCTTTGCCATATTGATCCCTCAAAACATCTTCAAGAAAGGGAACGATTTCCCCTAGCCTTTCCTTGGGGAGATAAGTCTGAGTTTTTATTTGACCTGAATCTCGAAGAGCTTCAAGAGAAACGGGATGGGCTGTGAGCATAATCACTGGAAGTTTTCGTCTCACAGCCAATTGGGCCAACTCCAACCCTCTCAACGCACTGATGTCTAGAATGACCATGTCATAGTTCCGGGAAACCATTCTCTCAATGGCTTCATAATAATTTGTTGTCTTGTGAAATTTACAATTTGGGCAAGCTTCTAAAACCTCTTCCTCCATAACACTTAAGATATCGAGTTCTTCATCCACAGCGAGGATCATCTTGTTTTTCAGTATGGATTCTTTCATGGTAATGACCTCCTAGGCTTGAACGCTTTCGAGTAGCTCCTACAGCTTACCCCATTCCTTCCATGGAAGACCGGTTTCCTCTTCCCAATACGATTCGAATTTGCTATCGAAAAATCCATTCAGCCTTCCTGCAAGATTCATGATCTTAGGGAGACGGGCATATCTCGCCATCTCTTCCTTCAGAACCGAAAACAAAACGCTGTCGCTCAGAGCCAGGATATCTTTTCCGTTAAACAGTGCCCCTTTCACGGGATCACCCCCCTCTCGTTTTTGGATTTTACACAATTTAATAGCAATTAGCATTCCAAAGATATTTTCCGTGGGCCTTGTCTACCTTTCTGGAATCGTTTCCAAATTTTGAATTCAATCTGGTATTTTCAAAATTATCTATAAATTTCAACGAAGTACGGGAGAGGAGAAGTGAAGCTTCAAAGCATTTCCATTAGAAGTATCAGAAAGGGGATCGAGGAAGAATGGAGTGGCAGAAGGGTGCAATAAAAGTTGACCTAATTTTACCGGTCCTTTAATAAGCTATTGAAAAAATAAACTTTTTTTAGCGCAAAAAGCATTGTCTTTGCAAATAAAGTTGCACCCTTCCTGAGAGGTTAGAGTGTTATTGGCTTATCCCCTTCAAACGTTTGTTCAATGCCTGCCTGGTAATCCCTAACATCTGAGCAGCAATGGCCTGGTTTCCCTTGGCCCTCTTCATCGCTTCAGAAAGCAGGAATTGCTCTGCTTGTTTGAAGGTAGGTAATTGTTCAGAAAAAGAGAGCAAGGATGCTTGTCCGGATGGCAACTGTTTTGAATCGATATCAAAAGTGGGATGTTTCTGACGAATATAGGATTTAAAAACCTCCATGGAAAGTTTACCCGATTTATGACTGCTCACAGCATCCAAAATCATGGACTGCAGCTCTCTGAGATTTCCAGGAAAATGATACGTTGAGAGAAGAGCAAACAGTTCCCTGGGTGGCGTGGGTTTCTTTTTCCCAAGGGTTTGGGACGCCGTTTCCAAGAAATAGTCTATGAGGAGAGGTAAGTCTTCCCGTCGTTCGCGCAGAGGAGGAAGATGAACATGATGGGCACAGAGCCTATAATAGAGATCCTTCCGAAACTTTCCCGAAGACTGCAGAGCCTCAAGGTCCTGATTGGTGGCCACAAGCACGCGAGCATCTGAGCGTCTGGCCACATCCGATCCCAGAGGGAAGAACTCCCCATCTTGTGAAAGGCGCAAAAGTTTCACCTGGGAAGCAGGACTTAAATCTCCTATTTCATCCAGGAAGAGCGTCCCCCCAGAGGCTTGTTCCACTAAACCACTGCGCGTTTGGTCAGCTCCGGTAAAAGCCCCTTTTCGATGACCGAAAAGGGTGTCTGCAAAGACATTGTCATCCAGACCCGCTATATTGACAGGCACGAAAGCTCCTGCTCGGCGGCTAAGCCGATGGATGGCTCTGGCAACCAATTCTTTGCCAACACCCGTCTCCCCTGTAATCAGGGCCGGTTGAGGACTGAGAGAAATCGCCTCAATGTATTGGAAGATCGATTTCATGGCTGGGCTGTTGGTAATGATTTCCGAAAAGACCTCGGGATGCTCCAATTTGTCCGATAAGACCTGGGCCCTTAACCATTTATTCTCTCGCTGCAATTCGCGAATTTCAATCGCCCGCTTCACCCCGGAGATCAACCGACTTTTCTCGACGGGCTTGACCATGTAATCGAAAGCTCCAGACTTCATACACCTCACTGCCGTATCTACATCATTCGATCCCGTGATAATGATGACCGGGATTTCCGGAAAGTCATTAGCCACGATCGAGAGAAGCTCTTGACCCGTCATATGAGGCATCGACAGATCGAGGAGCATGACCTCAATCTCTTGGCGAGAAAGGAGAGGCATCACCTCTCGGCTATCTTGACAACGAATGAGATTATTCACGTTGGCAGAACGGAGCACCATCTCGAAGCTATTCAGCGTCTGGACTTCATCATCCACCATCAATACAGCGAAATGAGGATAAGCGGATGTGGTCATTCTCAAACCTCCTCAGCCGTCAGCTAAATCCTATGGAATAGGAAGAATAATTTCGGCTGTCGTCCCCTTCCCGGGTTGTGAGGTAAAGGTCAATGTGCCACCATGCTCCTTTACAATTCTTGAAGAAATGGACAAGCCCAATCCAAGGCCCCCGGAATCACGCTTGGTCGTAAAAAATGGTTCCATAATATGCGGAAGTGCCTTGGGTGGAATTCCCATGCCTTCATCCTGGATGCTGATAAGTATCGATCGTTTCTTCTCATCATAGGAGGTGGACACAGAAATTCCTCTTTGGGAATCCGGCAATGCTTGACAGGCGTTTTGGATGAGGTTGATAATCACCTGCTCAAATCGCTGAAAGTTGCCTTTCAACCTTGGTAAATCGCTAGCGTACTCGATTGAAAATTTTTGGGTAGACTTCATGATCATATTGGAGAGAAGGGTAATCGCAGATTTGATGACTCAATTCAAATCGACCGATTGTGTCATATCAGACGCATCCCTGCGCACGAAGTCCCTCAAATCCTCCACGATCTCCTTGATCCGTCTCGATCCATCAAAAATCCCGGAAAACAAAACGGGGATATTTTCTCGCATTTCCGTATATTTCATCCCACCGATGATAAAATCGCCGTTTTTCTCATAGTACTCCTCAAGGATTGGTCTACTGCTCTCCCATGCCTCCAACAAGAGAGGAGCATTGAGCATAATGAAGTTATTCGGATTGTTGATCTCATGAGCC
>Ga0209286_1000074_pt1 | contig 20160 bp, 14 predicted proteins | sample PPLLak1March2015_2_FD_187250 | JGI IMG/M metagenome (GOLD analysis project Ga0209286, IMG submission 187250) | Freshwater sediment microbial communities from Prairie Pothole Lake near Jamestown, North Dakota, USA - PPLs Lake P8 Core (3) Depth... | ecosystem: Environmental > Aquatic > Freshwater...
GGCTCGCGCTTGAACTGTTCCGCGCACCCGACGACGCCGAGCGGCTGGCCGCGGCGACCGGGCTGGCGCAGGCAAGCGGCCTGCCGCTGGTGGCCGCGGGCGACGTACACATGCACCTTGCGGAGCGCCGCTCGATGCAGGACACGCTCACTGCCATCCGCCTCGGCGTGGCGGTGTTCGACGCTGGCAACGCGCTCCATCCGAACGGCGAGCGGCATCTGCGGTCGTTCAGCGACCTTTCGCAGCTCTACCCGCAGCCGCTGCTCGACGAGACGCTGGCGATTGCGGCGCGCTGCCGTTTCTCGCTCGACGAGCTGCGCTACGAATACCCGGAGGAGCTGGTCCCACCCGGCGATCGCGCGATATCGCACCTGCGCCGGCTGACCGAGGAAGGGCTGCTCAGGCGTTTCCCGACCGGCACGCCGGACAAGGTGCGCGGGCAGGTCGAGCACGAGCTCGCGCTCATCGAAGAACTCAGGTACGAGCCTTATTTCCTCACCGTCCACGACATCGTGCGCTTTGCCCGTGGGCGCGCCATCCTCTGCCAGGGACGCGGCTCGGCGGCCAATTCGGCGGTGTGCTACGCCTTGGGAATCACCGAAGTCAATCCGGCCTGCATGGAGATGCTGTTCGAGCGCTTCATCTCGCGCGAGCGCAACGAGCCGCCCGACATCGACGTCGATTTCGAGCACGAGCGGCGCGAGGAGGTGATCCAGTACCTCTACGCGAAGTACGGCCGCGACCGCGCCGCGCTCGCCGCGACGGTGATCAGCTATCGTCCCCGGAGCGCGATGCGCGACGTCGGCAAGGCGCTCGGCTTCGACCTCGAGCAGGTCGACCGGCTGGCGAAATCGATGGCGTGGTGGGACGGCCGCAAGATCAAAGCCGAGCGCCTGGCGGAGGCGGGCTTCGATCCTGACAATCGAAAAGTGGCATTGCTGATCCGGCTGGTCGACGAGCTGGTGGGCTTCCCGCGCCACCTCTCGCAGCACGTCGGCGGCTTCGTCATCGCGCGCGGCCAGCTCTCGCAGCTGGTGCCGATCGAGAACGCGGCGATGCCCGAGCGCACCATCATCCAGTGGGACAAGGACGATCTCGACGCGCTGGGCCTGCTGAAGATCGACGTGCTTGCGCTCGGCATGCTCTCGGCGATCCGCCGCGCGCTGGATCTGGTGAGTTCGGTGCGCGGGCGGCCGTTCGCGATGAGCGACGTCCCCTCCGAGGACCCGGCGGTCTACGACATGATCGGGCACGCGGATACGGTCGGCGTGTTCCAGATCGAGTCGCGCGCGCAGATGGCCATGCTGCCGCGCATGAAGCCGCGCCGCTTCTACGACCTGGTGATCGAGGTCGCGATCGTGCGCCCGGGCCCGATCCAGGGCGGCATGGTGCATCCCTACCTGCGCCGGCGCGAAGAGACCGAGGCGGTCACCTATCCGAGCGAGGCCGTGCGCGGCGTGCTGGAAAGAACGCTGGGCGTGCCGATCTTCCAGGAGCAGGTGATGCAGCTCGCCGTCGTCGCCGCCGGCTTCACCCCGGGCGAAGCCGACCAGTTGCGCCGCTCGATGGCGGCATGGCGGCGCAAGGGCGGGCTGGAAAAGTTCGAGCGGCGCCTCATCGACGGCATGCGCGAACGCGGCTACCAGGAGGACTTCGCTCGGCAGATATTCATGCAGATCCAGGGCTTCGGCGAATACGGCTTTCCCGAATCGCACGCCGCCAGCTTCGCACTGCTGGTCTACGTCTCGGCGTGGCTCAAGTGCCATGAGCCCGCGGCCTTCGCCTGCGCACTCCTCAACAGCCAGCCGATGGGCTTCTACGCCCCCGCCCAGATCGTGCAGGACGCCCGACGCCACGGCGTCGAGGTGCGACCAGTCGACGCGCTGGCGAGCGAATGGGATTGCACGCTGGAAGAACGCCCCTCTCCCCAGCCCTCTCCCCGGAGGGGAGAGGGCGATCGTTCTAGCGGAGAGGGGGAAGTCGCGACCTCCATCCTCCAAACCCCCTCTCCCCCAAGGGGAGAGGGGGTGGGTGTACGCAATGGCACGAGCCAGCCCGCCCTCCGCCTCGGCCTGCGCATGGTCAACGGCTTCTCCCTCGAAGGCGCCGCGCGCCTGACCGCCGCTCGCGCACAAAAACCCTTCGACAGCGTCGACGACCTCGCCACGCGAGGCGGCCTCGACCCGCGCGACCTCAAATGCCTCGCCGCCGCCGGTGCGCTCACTCGCCTGGCCGGCCACCGCAGGCAAGCCTACTGGGACGTCGCCGGCATCGAGCGCGCCACGCCGCTCGCCATGATGCACGTCGCGGAACCGCAGCCCGACCTGTTTCCGCTGACCGAAGGCCAGGAGCTGGTCGCCGACTATGCCAGCCTCGGCTTGAGTCTTGGCCGCCATCCGCTCGCGCTGTTGCGCGACCGTCTGCAGCGCGAACGGCTCCTCACCGCCGAAGAACTCGGCCGCCTGCCGCACGGTCGCCTCGTGCGCGCCGCGGGCCTGGTCCTCAACCGCCAGCGCCCCGGCACCGCGAGCGGCGTCACCTTCCTCACGCTGGAAGACGAGACGGGGCATGTGAATGTGGTCGTATGGCGCGATCTCGCCGAGCGGCAGCGGCGCGCGCTATTGGGCGCGCGCCTCTTGGCGGTGTACGGCAAACTCGAGCGGCAGGGCGAGGTGGCACATCTCATCGCCGGCCATCTGCGGGATCTGACGCCGCTGCTGGGAAATCTGATGACGCATTCGCGGGATTTTCATTGAAGGCGATGAGGTCGGTGTGCCCGAAGCCCTTGGCGTAGTCGAGCACGGGAGATCACCACCGGTGTCACGCGGAAGATCCGGACTTCCTCCGGCTTCGGCATGGGGATCGGCAAGGGTTCCTGCTGCTGAGGATACTTCTGCATCAGCAGGTCCAAGGCCTTCTGAGATTCGGCCGGGTCGGTCACGTCCTGCGTCCGTGCCGCCATCGACAGGCCGGAGAGGATTGGCCGCGATCCGCCCTGTGCCCGGAATTGTCGGTCCACGCGTCGCGCATCCGTCTCGTTGACCTTGGATGGCCGATATGGAATCCTCGAATGACGGGGCATCGCACTCGATGCACCAAACTTCCGTGAAGTGTGCAGTACAGGAGCAGGTGTGCAGCATGTCGACCATTCCTAGGCAGATCCCGGTGTTTACTGGCTTCGGTTTTCCGGCGCGGCTTGGCACGCTGACGCTGGTCTTGGCGCTGACCTTGCTGACAGGGTGCGCGCATGGTCTGATCGGCGCGCAAAAGGAGCCTTCACTCGCCATCCATGCCTCTGACGCTACCGCGCTCGGCATGATGGCGACGCGCACGCTGCAAGGAAGCGCTGGCGACGATTCCGCCCTGCACCTGATTCCGGGAGGGCTGGAGGCCTTGGCCGCACGCCTCGCGCTGATCGAGCGTGCCGACCGCAGCGTCGATGCCCAGTACTACATCTGGCGCGGCGACGCGAGCGGCGAGATCCTGGCCACCGCCCTCTGGCAAGCGGCCGAGCGAGGGGTTCGTGTACGCATCCTGCTCGACGACTGGGGCACGCGCCCGACCGAGCGCGAGCTGGGGATGCTCGCCGCGCATCCGAACGTCGAGGTGCGCCTGTTCAATCCGCTTCCTGTCCGATGGTCGCTGGTGCTGGGAATGCTCGCCGACTTCGAGCGCGGCAACCGCCGGATGCACAACAAGGCCCTGATCGCGGACAACCAGGCTGCGATCGTCGGCGGACGCAACGTCGGGGATGAGTATTTCGAATCGCACCGCGATTTCGCGTTCGGGGACCTCGACGCGTTGGTGCTCGGTCCCGTGGTGCGCCAGCTCTCCGCGGGATTCGACGAATATTGGAACAGCGCGGCGACGGCGCGGGTGGTCCCGGGCGAGGCACCGGCCTCCGGCCCCGGGAATCCAGGCGTTATCGAGTTGCAGCAGGCGGTGCAGAACAGCGGTTTCGGTCCGCGCCTCGACCGGGGCGAGTTGCGTTTCCACCACGGCCGGGCCGTCGCCCTGCACGATTTTCCGGACAAGGTCGATCCCGGTGCCGAAGGCGGGGGAGCGCCCCACCTGGGTCGGCAGATTGCGGACGTGATCGGCGCGCCGGCTTCCGAACTCCTGCTGGTTTCGGCCTATTTCGTCCCGGGTGCCGGCGGGGTCGAGCAACTCGCGGCGTTTCGGAATAAGGGGATCCGCGTCGTCGTCGTCACCAATTCGCTGGCCGCGACGGATGTTCCCGCGGTGCACGCGGGCTACGCCCGCTATCGCCAGCCCCTGCTCGAGTCGGGCATCGAGCTTTTCGAGATCCGGGCGAAGGGGGAGGGGAAGCACGCGTCCCATGTTCGAGGCCTGCCGGGTTCGTCGCGCGTCAGCCTGCACGCGAAACTGATGGTGGTCGATCGTCAAACCACCTTCATCGGCTCGATGAACATCGATCCCCGTTCCATCGTGCTCAATACCGAAAATGGCATCGTGTTCAGCAATGCCGCCATGGCCGAATCGATCGCAGCGGGGACGGAGCAGGCGATCAAGGCATCGGCGTACCGCCTGGAGTTGGTCGACGGTGAGCTGCGCTGGCGTGCTTCCGGTGCGGACGGCGAGGAAATCTTCGTCACCGAGCCGGATGCCGGTTTTTGGCAGCGCCTGTGGATGGGGGTGATGTCCTGGTTCGACCTCGAAGCCCTGCTGTAGGGCGCATGCCCGAACTCAGGGACGACGTTCGACGGGGTCGACTGGGGTATCGGCCGCATCGACCTCCAAGCGGAAGGCCCGGGGCGAAATGCGATTTGCAGCAAAGCCGAGGTTCGATGGCCGCCGCGTCCTGATCCCGACGCAAGCTTGAGATAATCAGGGTGGGAGTTGACGACTGCTTTCCGGAAAAATTTGCGGTCGAGATGGCCCATAGGAGTGACAATTGGAGGCATACTTTTCCGGGTGCGGGGCAATTCCGCGCTCATTTTTCAACTCAAGTGGAGAGGCATATGGTCGGACGAGGATTATTGGCGGGTGGCGTGCTTGTTGCCCTGATGCTGACAGGATGTGGCGGGACGACAGAGGTTGTTCAGCCGCAGGTGAACGTATCCGTAGGTCAACAGCTGATCGACCTGAAGAAGGCCCGCGATGCGGGCGCGCTGACTGAGTCCGAGTTTCAGCGCCAGAAAGAGCAACTCATCGACAGCATTCGCTAAACCCAGGGGATAAAAATGCAGAAAAGCTATGTGATCCTTGCCGCGCTCATCGGCTTTGCCTCTCTCGCCGGTTGCGGCGGAGGCGACGCCAACGTGAAAGTGCAGGGAACAACCACGATCACGACTGGCCAGGAACTGCAGGATCTGCAGCGCGCATTGGCCGAAGGCGCGATCACCCAAAATGAATTCGACACCATCAAGAAGGCCCTGCTGCGACGGTCCAAATAAGACATGGATTGTGGCGAAGCGGCGCGAACCATCACGCCTGGCTCGCGCCGAAGCGGAGGAACTGCTGCCGGCTTCTCCGGTGGCGGGTAGGGTACGGCGCGCCAAGTGCATCATGCGCCAGGGCGGAAACAATCGTGTTCGAGCCTGTTTGACCCGACCCTGTTTAACTATTTGTCGAACGCCCCCCAACGAAAGCAGGTTTTATTGGAGTTTGGCCGGAACAGGTACTTGTTCAGTTCTTCGCGCTGTCCTAAGCTTGAAAGCAAAAGAATGGGTAGGCACGGTCAGACAGCTTCTTGCATCGATAGGAGCTAAGGAGTGTCAAGGTCGCTGGCTACCCACATAAAGGCGGTCGCGGAGAAATACCAATGGATATGGAGACAGGCTCTGGCCTCACGTCTCTTGCTGGTCGCATCAAATTTGCGAGGGTTAACGCTGGGTTGAACCAGGTCGAACTCGCGAGCCTGTGTGATGTTTCTCCGTCCTTGATATGCGTCCTGGAAAGCGGCAGGATCAAGTCATTGAGACACTCCACACTCATGCGGATGGCAAAGGTACTGGGTCAATCACCAGAGTGGCTTGCTTTAGGGAATGTAAAGGGTAAACCCATTCCTGCCCGTTTGAAATTCGAACAAGAATTCCTGGCCGAGTTGCGAAAGTTGACTGCTGCTGACAGGAAGGTTGTTCTTCGTCTGGTCCAGAGCATGGCGGATCAGAAGGCGAACAAGTCCTAGCGCTGGGTGAGCTGGCTCGCCATCCATCGTCCGGGGGTTGGAAACAATCTCGTCCGACCCTGGTTAGACTAAATTGATTATGAAGATGCGCTCCTAACGACGCCGCAGGTCGGGCATCGGGGGTGGGAATGAAACGTCAATGTCGTTGGCTGGTGTGGCCGCTTCTTCTGCTGTCGCTTGAAGCCGCGGCCCTCGATGCTGCGAATGACATAAAGGTAACGCCACTCGCGAAGGAAACCAACAGTTGGGACGGCACACCTATCACCTATCCGCAAGGGCAGGCCGAAATGACGGCACTGCTCATCGAGATCGCGCCAGGTGCGCAGACGGGATGGCACTGCCACCCTGTTCCCAACTTCGCCTACATGCTTGAAGGAACGCTTGAAGTGACGCTCGATGACGGGCGCGTGAAACTGCTGAAAGCCGGCGATGTGCTCTCCGAAGTGGTCAACCGATCGCACAACGGGCGCAATGTCGGAAGCCTCCCGGCCAGGCTCGTCGTGTTTTATACGGGTGCCGTCGGCATACCTTTGTCAGTCAAGGACAAGGGGTATCTGCGCGAGTGAATTGCGACGGCAGATTAATCAGTGGTCCGCTTGACCGGTCGTGACCGGGTCATCATGCCACCCGCCGTTCAGCCCCTCAGCTCAGCCAGTAGGTTTCGTGTTTTTCTTGTGCCGATAGTCGCTGGCGCAGGAGTTGGTTTTTCCAAGACCCGTACACTTCCTGGAAAGAGAGCCTGGGTCGACCTATCAGCCCACTCAGAAGACTGTCGCCAAGCCAGCCGAGCATGATGAGCAGAAACAGAACCGATGCCAGAAGATTGCGTGTGATCGTCCCCATCATTTCCTCCAGTGCTTGTATCGTCTCGTGCAAGCCTTGAATCGCTGCGCAAATCCGCACCTGCGAATCCGACGCTTACTGGCAATTTGTAGCAGTAAGCGTGCCATTTATTGGCGGACTCGCTGAAGGCATTGCTCCATGCGGTTCTGCAAGACATGAATCTTTCTTTACTTCCGAAAGCGTAAAATTTTTCGACACTGGACTGCGGTGCGGAGGTTTGCGGACGCAGGATTCGGATCGTTGAAAGACGGCTTTCGTAGCCCGATCAGAACTGACGAAAACAACCCATGACCCACTGTTCCTGGTCGCGAGGAGTCCTTCACCGCGACCGTTCGTTCCCCTAGACTCATGCCATGTGCGGCCGCTACGCCCTGACTTCTCCTCCCGCCGTGCTCGCCGAGCGCTTCCATCTGCTGTGGACGCCTGAGGTCGAGCCGCACTACAACATCGCCCCCGGTCAGGCGATCCCGGTGGTGCGCGAAACCGGGCAGGGCAGGGAACTGGCCTTTCTCAGGTGGGGGCTGATCCCGCCCTGGGCCAAGGAGGCGAGCATCGGGATGAGGCTCGTCAACGCCCGCGGCGAGACGCTCGCCGACAAGCCGGCGTTCCGCAGCGCGTACCGCCAGCGCCGCTGCCTGATTCCCGGCAACGCCTTCTACGAATGGAAGGCAATCGCCGGGCGCAAGCAGCCCTACTGCATCCGTATGCGCGACGAGGCGCCGTTCGGCATGGCGGGTCTGTGGGAGCGCTGGAAGGCGCCGGATGGGCAGATGGTGGAAAGCTGCACCATCGTCACCGTCGACGCCAATGCCCTGATCGCCGAGTTGCACGAGCGTATGCCGCTGATCCTGGCGCCGAGCGACTACGACCCATGGCTGCGGGCCGAATCGAAGCAACTGCCGGCCGCCGTCGCGGCGGCGGACATGCGCACCTACCCGGTGAGCCCGCTGGTCAGCAACGCCCGCAACGACGCCCCGGCCTGCCTCGACCCGATCGACAAGGCCTGACGCGGCAGCTTGCCAGGGCACCCTTACTGTACAAAAATACAGTATGCAAAGCCTAGCCCATCCCGCCCTTAAAACCGCGCCCGAGTCCGACCCGCACGCCTATCTGGCCCGCCTCAACCCGGACCAGCGCCGCGCCGTCGAGCACGGCGTGGCGAGCGAGCCGGCCGGCCCGCTGCTGGTGATCGCCGGCGCCGGTTCGGGCAAGACCAACGTTCTGGCGCACCGTGTGGCGCATCTCGTCGCCGAGGGTGCCCATCCCGGATCGATTCTGCTGCTGACCTTTTCGCGCCGCGCGGCGGAGGAAATGGCGCGGCGCGCCGAGCGCATCGTGCGCCAGGTCACCGTCGGCCGGTCACACCTCGCCGGCGCGAAGCTCTCCTGGGTGGGCACTTTCCACAGCATCGGTGCGCGCCTGTTGCGCGACTACGCACCGCGCATCGGCCTCAACCCGGCCTTCACCATCCACGACCGCGAGGACTCCGCCGACCTTTTGAACCTGGTGCGGCATGAGCTCGGGCTTGCCGACACGGGCAAACGCTTTCCGCGCAAGCACACCTGCCTCGCCATTTATTCCGCCGTGGTCAACACGCTCGCGCCGCTGCGCGGTGTATTGCAGACGCGCTATCCCTGGTGCCTGGATTTCGAGGACGAGTTGAAGCGCCTGTTCCGCGCCTACGTCGAGGCCAAGCAGGCACAGCACGTGCTCGACTATGACGACCTCTTGCTGTACTGGGCGCAGATGGCCGGGGAGCCAGCGCTGGCGCAGGAGATCGGGGCGCGCTTCGAACATGTCCTGGTCGACGAATACCAGGACACCAACGCGCTGCAGGCGAGCATCGTGCGTGCGCTGAAGCCCGATGGTGCCGGCGTGACCGTGGTCGGCGACGACGCGCAGTCGATCTACGCCTTCCGCGGCGCGACCGTCAGGAACATCCTCGACTTCCCGGCGCAGTTCGCGCCGCCCGCGCGCATCGTGACGCTGGAGCGCAACTACCGCTCGACCCAGACCATCCTTGCCGCCGCCAACGGCGTGATCGCCGGCGCCGCCGAGGGCTACGCCAAGTCACTGTGGAGCGAGCGCACGTCGAACGAGCGGCCGCAGTTGGTCACCGTGCGCGACGAAGCCAGCCAGGCCGCGTTCGTGGTCGAGGAAGTATTGGCGAAGCGCGAGGCCGGCACTGCACTCAAGGCCCAGGCAGTGCTATTCCGCACCTCGCACCACAGTGCGGCCCTGGAGATCGAACTTACCCGGCGCAATATTCCCTTCGTCAAGTTCGGCGGCCTCAGATTCCTCGAGGCCGCGCACGTCAAGGACGTGCTCGCGTTGCTGCGCTGGATCGAGAATCCGCGTGACCGCGTCGCGGGGTTCCGGGTGCTGCAACTGATGCCCGGCATCGGGCCGAAGACCGCGGCAAGCGTGCTCGATCTCATCGCCAGTGCGGAGCACGTGCCGATGGCGCTGGCCGAGGCGCGCGTTCCAGCGGCCGCAGCGCTGGCCTGGCAGGATTTTCTCGCGCTGGTCGACGCGCTCTACCAGCGCGAGTTGCCGTGGCCCACCGAATTCGAGACCATCGAGACCTGGTACGCGCCGCACCTCGAGCGCCTGTACGACGACGTGCAGATGCGCCAGGGCGACATCACCCAACTCGCGCAAATCGCGCGCACCTATCCCTCGCGGCAACGCTTCCTCACCGAGCTCACGCTCGACCCGCCCGACGCCACCAGCGACGAGGCGGGCATACCGCTGCGCGACGAGGACTATCTGATTCTGTCGACCATCCATTCGGCCAAGGGCCAGGAGTGGAATGCCGTCTATCTGTTGAACGCGGTCGACGGCTGCATCCCGTCGGACATGGCGACCGGCAGTCCGCAGGAGATCGAGGAAGAACGACGACTGCTCTACGTCGCGATGACGCGTGCCAAGGACCACCTGCAGCTGGTCGTGCCGCAGCGCTTCTACCTTACCCAGCAGCAGGGCTACGGCGACCGCCACGTCTATGCCGGCAGGACGCGGTTCATTCCGCCCAGCCTGGAGAAGCTTTTCGAGACCCGGGTGTGGCCGGAGACGGCTGCGGCCCAGGCCACTTCGAAAAGCGCACCGGACCCCGTAGCCAGTGCACTGCTGGCAAGGATGAAGGCGATGTGGAACTGAAGGTATTTGGCACGTTTAATCCTCAAGTGGTTGATGATGAGGTTGTGACAATTATCTGAATCAAAAGGTATTAAATTACATGAATGCACAGAGGAGCAGCTTGGTCAGGCTCGATTCAAAAGTGCAGGAACTGGATCAGCCCATTGAACTGAGGACGGTTCACGCCTTCACCCAGCCTCCACCGAGGGCGCGGTAGAGTTGAACCACCGCCTGGTGGTTCGCGCGGATCGTTTGCGAGAGCGCCATTTCGCTTTCGAACAGCTGGCGCTCCGCGTCGAGCACTTCGAAATAGCTGGAGATTCCCGCCAGATACCGCACCTGGCTCAAGCGTAGCCGCTCACGGTTGGCGATCGCCACTCTGCGGGCCGCTTCACGTTGCTGACTCAGGCGCTCGAAAGCGACCAAGGCGTCGCTGACCTCGCGGAAGGCTTGCCGGATCGTCGCCTTGTATTGCTCGACGAGGATGCGTTGCTGCGACTCGGCGAGTTCGACGCCGGATCGCAGCCTGCCCCCATCGAACAGTGGTACGCCCACGCCCGGCTGCAGCGACCAGGCCAGGCGTCCGCTGTCGAACAGCTGGCTGAGTTCGGGACTGGCAAATCCGAGCAGGGTGGTGAGCGTGAGCCGGGGCAGGAAGGCCTTGCGCGCCGCTTCGAGATTTGCGCCGGCACCCCGCAACGCCTCTTCCGCCGCAAGGATGTCGGGGCGGCGGTCCAGCAGCTCCGAGGGCAGCCCGGCCATCACGCCTGCCGGAAGCGGCAAGCTTTCGAGACGGACGCTGCGTGCGATGGGACCCGGGTTGCGGCCGATCAGCACGGCCAGAGCGTTCTGCGCCTGCGCCAGTTGCCGCTGCTGATCGGCCAGGGACTGCTCGGACGAGGCGAGCAGCGATTCGGCCTGGCGCGTGTCGAGGATGGACGAGATGCCTTCCTCGAAGCGCGCCCGCGTCATCCGCAGCGCCTGTCGCCGTCCCTCCAGGGTGCGACGGGTCGTTTCCAGCTGGTTGTCGAGATCGAGCAGTTCGAGATACAGCGAGGAAACCTGCGCGACCAGGCTGGTGCGCACGCCCTCGGCCAGCGCGGCATTGGCCAGCACGTCGCGGCGCGCCGCTTCGGTATGGGCTGCGAGGCGCCCCCACAGATCGATCTCCCAGGCCGGCATGGCCAGCGCAAAGACCCAGCTCTCCCTGATCTGGTTGTCCGTGGGAAGGACACCCGGCATGCGCTCGCGCACCGCGGCGCCGGTGAGGTCGACGGCCGGCAGGCTCGCTGCACGCTCGAGGCCGTATTGCGCCCGCGCCAGTTCCACGCGCTCGAGGGCGATGCGCAGGTCACTGCTGCCCACCAGGGCCTCGTCGATCAGCGCAGTCAGTTCGGGCACCGGGTAGATCTCGGTCCACGACTGCTCGGCAAGGCTGACCGGCGTCGCCGCGGCGTCGCCGGTCGCACCCTCTTGGTGCGGCCACGCGGCCGGCACCGGCACGTCGGGGCGGACGAAGGGGGCGGGCTGGCATGCCGCGAGCGTCGCCGCCGTGAGGAGGAGGACGGCCGCTTTCATCGCGCGTCCCCCGGCTCGCCCTCGCGGATGCCGAAGAACACCGCGTACAGCAGCGGCACCACGACCAGCGTCAGGCCGGTCGCGAAGATCAGGCCGAACATGATGGTGATCGCCATACTGCGAAAGAATGGGTCGACCAGCAACGGCGCCACACCGAGCACCGTCGTCGCAGCGCCGAGAAATACCGGCCGCGCCCGGCTCGCGGAGGCGTCGAGGATCGCCTGGTAGCGCGGCTTGCCGTCGCGAATCTCGGTGTCGATCTGGTCGACCAGCACGATCGCGTTCTTGATCAGCATGCCGGTCAGACTGAGCAAACCGAGAATGGCCATGAATTCGAAAGGCGCCTGGAATAGCAGCAGGCCGACCGCGACGCCGACCACCGCGAGCGGCACCGTCAGCCAGATCACCGCCGGCTGCCGGAAGCCGTTGAACATGACGATGACCGCGAGCACCATCGCGGCGAATCCGTAGGGCGCCGCCGCGGCGAGGCCGGCGTTGGCCTCCGTCGAGGCCTTGTACTCGCCGTGCCACTCGAGCGCGTAGCCGGGCGGTAGCTCGATCGCCTCGATCTTCGGCCGCAGACGTTCGAGCAGGGGCGCCGAGAGCTGGCCGGCCGGCGGATCGCATTGCGCCTTGATCGTGGGGAAGCGGTTTTCGCGGCGGATGATCGCGTCGCTCCATTGCACCTCGACGCCGTCGACGAACTGGCCGACCGGGATGAACTTCCCTGCAGCGGGGCTGTAGACCTGAACGTTGCGCAGGTCCTCCACCCCTTCGCGCTCGCCGAGGGGAGGGCGGGCAAGGATGGGGATCAGCTTCTCGTCCTCGCGGTAGACGCCGATCTGCTGCCCGCTGAAATTGCGCGCGAGTGCGGCGGCGATGTCGGACGGCAGCACGCCGGCACGCTGCGCCGCCTCGGCCGAGAAGTTCGGGCGCACCACCGGCACCGGCTGCCGCCAGTCGTCCTGGATCGCCACGGCTTCCGGATCCGCCGCCATGATCGCCTTCGCTTCGTCGGCGAGACGACGCAGCACCGCCGGATCCGGGCCCCTGAAGGCGGCTTCGATCTTCTTGCCGCCGCCGCGACCGAGCATGAACTTCCATACCTTGACGTCGGCATCGGGCAAGGCCTGCTGGAGCTCGGTCTGCAGGCTGGCCACCAGGCCGGCGATGTCCTCGAAGCGCTCGACGTCGACCAGCAGCTGCGCGTAGGCGGGGTTCGGATCTTCCGGGCTGTAGGTCAGCATGAAGCGCAGGCCGCCCTGTCCGACGAAGCTGGTGACGTTGGTGACGCCAGCCTTCTGCCGCACCGTTTGCTCGGCCTTGGCGACCACCGCTTCGGTGGTGCGGATGTCCGTCCCTTGCTGCAGGTAGAGATCGACGACGAACTGCGGCCTGGCTGAATCCGGCATGAAGCCGGGGGGCACAAAGCCGAACGCGACAACGCCGGCGGCGAGCAGTCCGACCAGGATGAGTCCGCTGCGACGACGCTGGTTCAGCGTGGCCTGCAGCAGGCGGCGATAGCCCCGCAGCACTCGGCCCTCGCCTGTGGCGGCATTCGGCTTCGCCTTGAGGAAGGCGGCGCAGAACAGCGGCGTCAGCGTGATCGCGAACAGCCAGGACAGCAGCATGGAATACAGGATGACCCAGAACAGCGACCCCGCGTACTCGCCCATGTCGGTCGGCGACAATCCGATCGCGCTGAACGCGAGGATGCCCACTACGGTGCCGCCGAGCAGCGGCCAGGTCGTCGCGCGGACGACGGCGCTCGCCGCGGCGCCGACCGCCTCGCCCTTCTGCAGCCGGACCAGGATGCCGTCGGTGACGACGATGGCGTTGTCGACCAGCATGCCCAGCGCGATGATGAGCGCACCGAGGGAGATGCGCTGCATGGCGATGCCGTCCATCAGCATCGCGATCAGCGTGCCGGCCACCGTCAGCACCAGCACCGCGCCGATGATCAGGCCGCTGCGGATGCCCATGAAGAACAGCAGCACGACGACGACGATCGCGACCGCCGCCACCAGGTTTTCGACGAAACCGTCCACCGCCGCGCGCACCGAGTCCGACTGCAGCGAGATGGCGTTCACCTCCATCCCGACAGGACGCTGAGAGTCGAGTTCGGCGAGCCGGCGCTTGACGGCGTCGCCCATCTCGACGACGTTGCCGCCGAGTACGTTGGAGACACCGAGGCCGATCGCCGGGCGGCCGTCGCGGCGAACCAGCGCCGTCGGCGGATCGACGTAGTCGCGCTTGATGTCCGCGATGTCCTGCAGCCGTACCAGGCCGCTGGTGGAGTCGCCGGCGACGACCAGTTGCTTCAGCGCCTCCAGCGAGGCGACGGTCTCCTCGGGCTGGATCTGCAGGCGGAGCGAGCCGGCGCGGACTGTGCCGGCGGCGGCGACGAGATTCTGCGCGCGCAGGGAGGCGTACACCTGGTCGAGCGGCACGCCCAGTTGTGTTGCGCGCGCCTGCGAGACCTCGACGAAGATCGCTTCCTTGCGCGCGCCCAGCACCTCGACCCGCGCCACCCCTGGCACCAGCACCAGCTCGCGGCGCAGGAAATCAACATAATCGTAGAGCTGGCGCGGGCTGTAGCCGTCCCCGGTCACCGCATAGAAGAGCGCGAACACGTCGCCGAAGTCGCCTTTGACCACTGGCTCCGCCGCGCCTGGCGGCAATCCGCGTGCCGCCTCGGCGATCTTGCTGCGCAACTTGTCCCAGACCTGGTCGAGTTCGCCCTGCGTGCGCGAAAACGCCAGCTTGGCCTCGACCTTGACCAGCGACTCGCCGGCGCGCGAAACCGAGGTGACTTCCTCGATCTCCTGCATCTGCTGGGCGGCGCCTTCGATCAGGTCGGTGATCTCCTCGGCGACCTGTGCCGGGGTCGCGCCCGGATAGGCGGTGACGACGACCGCCTGGCGGATGATGAACTCGGGATCCTCGAAGCGGCCAAGCCGCTCGTAGGACAGGTAGCCGCCGATGAGGACGAGGACCGTCGCCACCCATGCGATCACCGACTTGCGTATCGTGTAGTCAGCCAGATTCATTGTCGCCTCGCTTCAGCGAGCCTCGAGCGGGCGTACCTTCATCCCCTCGCGGAGGCCGCTCACGCCGGCGGCGACGATGCGTTCGCCCGACGCGAGGCCCGAGCGGATGGTCATGTTTCCGCCATAGATCTCGCCGGCGGCGACGCTGCGTCGCGCGACCCGCCCATCTGCCTTCACCACCCAGACGTACAGGCCGCCCTTGGCGTCGCGGGTGATGGCCGTGAGCGGCACGGCGGGAATCGCGCCCTCGGGCGCATCGTCCTCGGCGAAGGGCAGCACGGTGACCGACATGCCCGGCAGCAGGGTGAGGTCGGCCGGCACCGACTCGATCGTCAGCACGATCTGGTAGCTCTGCGTTTGCGGGTCGGCCTCGGCTGCATAGGACTTCAGCCGCAGCGGGAGCCGGTGCGGCTTTTCTCCGTCGAGGATCGCCAAGCCGCGCTGGCGCGGGCGCGCGCTGTGCAGGACGCGTTCGGGCACGTTGATGACGACCTCCAGCGTGCCCAGATCCTGCAGGTCGGCGATCGGCTGCTTGGCCTGCACATTGGAGAAGGGCTCGACCCTGCGGCGGGTGAGCACGCCGGCGAAGGGGGTCTTGATGACGGTGTCGGCGAGGTCCTGTTCGGCCGCAGCCAGATTGGTCCGCGCCGTCTCCAGTCGGCTGCGCCGGTCGTCGACCTCCGAGCGCGCGACGGCCTGTTCGGTCTCCCACAACCGCTGGTAGCGCTCGAGGTCGGTCCGTGCGCGCTCGAATTCGGCCTTGGCTGCATTGAGTCGCGCCCTGAACACCTCGTCGTCGAGGCGGGCGACGACCTGGCCGACGGCAAGCGGCGTGCCCTCGTCGATCGGCAGCACCGTGACGAAGCCGGGGACATCGAACGACAACTCGGCACGGCGGGCCGCACGTACGCGTCCCGGGAAGCGCAGCTTGGCGGTGTCCGCCGCTGCGTCGACGGTGTGAATGAGTGCCGGGTACACGGTTTCGGCGGGCGGGCCACTCGTCTCCGGTTCACCGCAGCCGATCAACGCGGTGACCGACAGCAGGATCGCGAGTCCCGCAGCGGAGTGGGGCGCCGCGAGTGCCCGCGCACGCAACGACGAGACGCTCAGGCAACTGGCCATGCGAGCTGCTCCCGAGGATGTCGACCCCCGTGCCCGGCCGCCCTGGGCCGTGCGCTTGAGAGGCTTGTCTGGGGCTGCGGCGGCGGGGAATCCTTTTGGGTTGCACTTCATGGGCTGATTGCGGCGTGTAAGGGGCGGGCGTCTGTTGCTGGATGATAATGATGTGGCCGCGATCGCAGCAAAGCTGACGGCCCATTTTGGGCCAAGATACAACGCGGCAAGAGCAGCGCCCGGGAGTCCGCCGCGTACGCCTCCATGGTCGGTCGCCGGCGGACGATGCCGGGTGTGCGTTCAGGCCCCCGCATCCGCGTTGGCGGCGGTCGCCGGAATGACGCCGATTCGCGCCTCGGCGAGACGGCGCGCCTGCCGGCGCCAGTAGCGCTCCGGCCAGTGCGCGTAAAGCCAGAGGTCCGCGGGCTTCCACATCGCCACCCAGGCGAAAATGGTCAGGCTCTCTCGTATCGCCGCCGCCAGCCGTCCCGCATCGTCGGGGATGGCCTGGGCAGTGGCCAGAAGCACCGCCAGCACAAGCAGACCGACGACGCTGGTCACGCGGGCATAGCGAAAAATATCCTTGATTTTCTGGGTGTGCTTCTCTGCTTCACGCAGAAAATGTTCGCGCACCGAGTTCTCGGCGTCACGCGTGGCGGTGCTTGTCGCGCCCGCTACCACGAAGCGGACTTCCAGCGCGCGTCCTGGTTCGACGGTTCTGGCCCAGTCAAGCAGGGTCCGGGCGAGCTGCGGAGCGAGTTCTTCTGGTAGCAGGGATGAGTCGGTCTGACGCTTGAGGGCAGACGATTGAAGGGCCATGGCGAGAACGGCTGCAGTGTGCTTCATGGTGTATATCGGTGGGGCTGCGAAAAGTAGACGAACGGGGTTTTGTCGGCCCGATCATGGCGACATCATGTAGCGAAGAGACGGCGATGGGGGAGGAGGGTGGCCCAGATTGGGTCAAAATTCCGGCCGTTCAAACCTGCTACGTCGAGGATTAACGAGGGTTCTCACAAGCCTTCAGGCAAGCATCGAGGTGACGATTGCCACGTCGACCCAAAGTGGTTCAACCAGGAACCCACGACGCTGTTAAGGAGTGCCGCATAGACCCGATCAAAGATTTGTTGCCGGCCTGTTGCCAACTGCCATGCCGTGATCCACGTTGCGAACCCGCCATTCACGCCCGATGAGGAGCGGGCAGTCCTTCAGTGTCCGACCCCGATTCTTTCTTCCTGTGGCTGCGCATGGCACGCTAGCCTCTCAGGGAAGCATCATCCCGCGGATCGTGAAGAACAGCATGGCGGCCATCAAGGCGGAGACCGGAACCGTGATCAGCCACGCAGCCACGATGCGCATGAATGCGGACCGTTTGACCAGTTCCTGACGGTAGATGCTTCTCAGATCCTTGCGTTCCTTCTTCGACAGGTGGCTTTCTTCAACTGCCTCTTTGCTTGACTTCAGTTGCGCGAGCATGGCGCCTTTTTCCTCGAAATCGGCAGCGCGGAATTTTTCCAGGTAGGCCTCGACGATTTCCCGGTCGTGTCCTTCATGGTGTTCCTCGATGGTTTCGATCATCCGTCCGTAATGTGCCTTGAGGTATTCGCGCAGGAAGCCGACGCCGAATATCGCGCCCACGGCGACATGGGTGGAACTGACCGGCAGCCCAAGCTGTGAGGCGAGGATGACGGTAATGGCCGCCGCCATGGCGATGCAGAATGCCCGCATCTGATCCAGTTCGGTAATGCCCGAGCCCACGGTTTTGATCAGTTTGGGGCCATACAATGCCAGTCCGAGCGAAATGCCGATGGCACCCACCAGAAGCACCCAGAGTGGAATGGCGGCCTTGGCGGCGACCGCCCCATGCTCGATTGCTTCGTTGATGGCGGCGAGTGGACCGATCGCGTTGGCCACGTCGTTGGCGCCATGAGCAAAGCTCAGCAGGGCGGCGGAAAAAATCAGTGGCAGGGTGAAAAGGCTGTTTACCCCCTGTTTGGAGTTCACCAGGCGGGAGGAGGAGGACGCCACCCCCGGCCGGGTGATTGCGTAGGTGGCCACGGCGATGCCGAATCCGATCAACGCAGCCGTCCCAAAACCGACCTTCCATATCTGCGCCAGCCCCTTCATCACCAGATAGGTGCTGAAAGCCCAGGCCATCACCGCCAGAAGGATGGGGACCACTTTTCTGGCGGCCTGCAGCATGTCGGATTTGTAGGTGATGGTGCGCTTGATCAGGTAGAGAAACCCGGCTGCGATCATCCCGCCCATGACTGGAGAAATGACCCAGCTTGCGGCGATCCGTCCGACTTCACCCCAGTTGGCGATGCCCAGGCCGCCGGCGGCGACGCCAGCGCCCAGCACCCCGCCAACGATGGAATGGGTGGTGGAAACAGGCGCCCCGGCCGCCGTGGCGAGGTTGAGCCAGAGCGCCCCGGCGAGCAGGGCCGCGGTCATCAGCCAGATGAAGGTTTTGGGGTCGGCGATGGCACCGGGGTTGATAATCCCGCTTTTGATGGTGCTCACCACGTCGCCACCCGCGATGATGGCGCCGGAGGCCTCGAAGATGGCGGCGATGATTATCGCGCCGGTAAGGGTGAGCGCCTTCGAACCCACCGCCGGGCCAATGTTGTTGGCCACGTCGTTGGCGCCGATATTGAGCGCCATGTAACCGCCGATCATCGCCGCGACCACCAGCGAGTAATTGACTTCGCCGCCGCGCATGGACACGAACAGGATGATTCCCACCAGGAAAAGCAAGGCCGTGCCGAGCCGGAACATTTCCTTTCGTCCCTTATTCGAGGCCTGTTCCAGCATCATGAGTTTTTCGAGTTCCATACTGCGGCTGCTTTTCAGTTATCGGATGTAATGGAAATGTAACAAAAGCCGGATGAAAAGGCGCATTGCGAATGGGGCGAATCCGGCTGATCGAGCGGGCCCATGCCAAGGGTCGCGAGGTCGGGCTATGCGGGCAGCCACCGAGTGACCACCCCGGATTCGCCGCGTTTCTGGTCGATGCCGGCCTCGATTCCATATCGGTCAGCCTCGACATGCTCGAACCCAAGGCCAGCAATCAGTTGGAGGACCCGATTGTCCTCCCCAAGAAGGAAGCGGCGATCAACTGGTGTCCCAACGCCACAGACCATGCGCTTAGTGCGGTGAGCCATGGCGTTGCGTGCTGATTCCTCATGACGAGATTGCGTCCAACATAACCTTGTCTGGGTTTGCGGAACGTTTTGGTGCAGCCAATTAAGGGATAACGGATCTGGCAAAAGCGAAGGCATCCGTTCAGGAATTGGTGGGGCAGTCCAACGGGATTTGTGCATCCTATACTTGGAAACAAGATGGTATGAGTGAGTGTGCTCCCTTTATTCCTGATAGGAGATGATGATGAAACGTTCACATGCATTCTTTCTGGCCATTGCGCTTGCAGTACCCTTCAGCAGCGCGCTTGCCCAGGGTTTCCCAACCGCGCCACCCAATATAAAAGAGGCACAGGCACTGGGGTTGCAGCGTTTGACTGCGGAGGAACTCAAGGCATTCTTCCCAGGTGTGATCAAATCCAAGGGGCCAACAGGGCAGCACATATGGATCTACGGAGCAGATGGCTCTATCGATAGGAAGGGGTTTAAAGGGGACAAGCCAGGCACTTGGCGTATAGATGAGTCGAAGGGCGCGCTCTGTAATTCCTTCCAGAGAAAGCAAGGGCCGGCAGAAGCCTGTCTCGCGGTATTTCGTGCCTCGGACGGCATGCACCATTTCGACTATGATCTTCGGGACGGGTTTTATGCACACACATGGCGTCGCGATTCGGCGGAATAAACAGCCCGCGTATTGCGCCTCTGGAAGGCTCCAACTCCGGTCGGAAGATGCAAAGTTGTTGTGTGCTCTCAACCGCTCACACCCTGGAAGACGCGACCACCTTTCTGACGGGTATCCGACAGCTTCCTTCTGGTGAACAACTGTTCGGAACCCACAGCTGGTTGGCAGGTAATCGACCAGAGCGGCCGGTGGCGTTCTGAGCAAATCAGGTCTGCTATGAGCCGTAGACTGGCCGGTGACCAGAAATCCAGCTGTATGTCTGCTTACGAAAACGCCGAACTCACCCTTCCGACCCGTTGCTGCCGTTGTCCTCCGCAGTCCGCAGTCTCACAGGCGGCTCTCGCCTGCGGATTCAACCGATCGACGCAACAAACTGGTTAAAACGTTCAGCGGGTGTTTCATAGTTTAGAGTCTTTCTCGGGCGTGTATTCAATTGCCTCGCCACGGCATTGAGCTTGGCTTGTGAATAGA
>Ga0209286_1000075_pt1 | contig 20097 bp, 17 predicted proteins | sample PPLLak1March2015_2_FD_187250 | JGI IMG/M metagenome (GOLD analysis project Ga0209286, IMG submission 187250) | Freshwater sediment microbial communities from Prairie Pothole Lake near Jamestown, North Dakota, USA - PPLs Lake P8 Core (3) Depth... | ecosystem: Environmental > Aquatic > Freshwater...
CACCATTGCCCCGGAAGCTGGGACGGAACGAATGCGAAGGGTGATTAATAAGGAGATGGATGAGGGGGTTCTCTTCGAAGGTCTGGCCGATCTCTTCTCAAAGGGTTGGAAGGGCATCAAACTCTACTTCATGATGGGCCTTCCATCAGAGCGGGAGGAGGACTTAAGAGGGATCGTCCATCTGGCGAAGGAGATTTCCTCGTTGGGAGAGAAGCAGAAGATCCATCCCAACATCAATGTCAGCGTCTCCACTTTCGTTCCCAAACCTCACACCCCCTTCCAATGGGAGTCTCAGATTCCTCTGGAGGTGATGAAGGAAAATCTCTCTTTCTTAAGAAGTGAGTTGAAGAGGAACACCCTCCGTTTCAAATGGCAGGATCCTCATCTCAGCTTTTTGGAAGGGATCTTTTCTATGGGGGATCGAAATCTCTCTCGGGTCCTGATCGAGGCACATCGGCTGGGATGTCGATTTGACGGTTGGAGTGACCAGTTCCATTACCCCCGCTGGACAGAGGCTTTTGAGAGGGCAGACGTGAAGATGAAGGCCTATACACCAAGAAAGAACTTCAAGGAGGCTCTCCCTTGGTCCTTCATCGATACTGGGATAGAGCCAGCTTTTCTGTGGGAGGAGTATCAGAAAGGCTTGAGGGAGGAGACGAGTCCTTCCTGTGAAGAGGATTGTTATCGGTGCGGGGTTTGCGATGGAGAGTCCATCCAGGTGAGGGAAAGCCATCCTGAAAGGATCCTGCGGACGGAGAAGGGCGGAGAAGGAAGGATCCGGAGGAAGCCCATTAAGAAAAAGGTTCGACTCAGTTTCACAAAGGAGGGAGAGATTCGATTCATCAGCCACCTCGAGCTCGCCCATCTCTTTCATCGTGCGTCTAAGAGGGCTGACCTCCCACTCTCTTATTCGGAGGGTTTCCATCCCATGCCACGGATCATCTTCGCTACGGCCATTCCGGTGGGCATGGAAAGCCGGATGGAAATCGTCGATATGGAATTGGAAGGCCGAATCACTCCACACGAGGTTAGAGAGAAGCTTAACCAAACGCTTCCGCAGGGGATTGAAATCCTCGAAGCCGAGGAGGTTCCTTTGAATTCTCCTTCCTCCTCTGCTCTGACCCCTTCGGTCTATTGGGTCCCTCTGGATCGTCTCATTTCGAAAGAAGAGGCCATACCCCGGATTCAGAAAGCTTTGGAGGAGGAGGAATTCATCCTTCATCAGGAGAGAAAAGGGAAGAGGAGGAGAGTCGATGTTCGGCCATTGATCGAGAAGATGGAGGTAAAAGAGGGAAAGAAGGATTCAGGGAAACCTCCCCCCTGGGGCATTGAATTGATTCTGCGGAATGGAATGGGAAGGACAGCCAAACCCACAGAAATCATCGGAGCGATCCTAGGTTTTGAAGAAGAGATTCTTGCCCAATGCAAAATCATCAAATTGGAATAAATTCCAAATCCGAAATAGCTGGAAGAAGGTAATGTCAAATGTCAAAGCTCAAAGTTCAAATGAAATCCAAAGTTCAAATGACTAAATTGATTAAATAAGAAATTTTGATATTTAGTCATTTTGGCATTAATTCGGCATTTGGATTTTGACATTTGAACTTTTTCCACCGTTGGAGGTTTGTTTCGCCTGCCTGCCGGTAGGCAGGGATTTCGATATTCGGATTTCGAATTTACGACGTTATAGGAGCATGCCATGGCGAACGAGCTTATCATCAATGTGACCCCTCAAGAAACAAGAGTTGCTCTTTTAGAGGATAGGGGCCTTGCAGAACTCTATATCGAGCGGACCAAGGACCGGGGCATCATGGGAAATATCTATAAAGGAAAGGTCGTAAAGGTTCTGCCTGGAATGCAGGCCGCCTTCGTTGACATCGGTCTGGAGAAGGCCTCCTTCCTCTACGTCTCCGACGTCTATGGTGGAATGGAAGATTATGAGGAGATGATTTTCCAGGGGGAGGAATTGCCCAATTATTTCAATTCCTCTTCACAGATTGAAGATCTTCTTTCCGAGGGGCAGGAAGTCTTGGTTCAGATCTCGAAAGAACCCCTCGGCACCAAAGGGACCCGAATCACCTCCCATATCACACTCCCGGGAAGATATCTCGTTTACATGCCTACGGTAGATCATATCGGGGTCTCGAGAAGGATCAAGGATGAAAAGGAGCGGAGGAGACTGAGAGAAGTCATCCTGACCATGAAGCCCCCTTCAGGTGGCTTCATTGTTCGGACAGCCAGTGAGGGTGCAGAGTCTGGGGATATTCGGAACGACATGGAGTTTCTTCTCCGCCTGTGGAATAACATCCAGAAGAAGAAAGAAAGCTCGACAGCGCCCTCCCTCATTCACAGTGATCTGACCATGGTGCTCCGGGTGATCCGGGATATCCTCTCCCCCCAGGTTAATCGAATTATCATCGACTCCAAGGATGAGCATGAAAACATCCTCTCCTTCATCAACACCTATATGCCCAAGCAGAGATTTGAGATCCTCCATTATGAAAAAGAGGGCCCCATCTTTGATGCCTATGGCATCGAGATGGAGATCGACAAAATCTTGGGCAGAAAGGTCTGGCTTAAATCAGGAGGATATATCGTCATCGATATGTGTGAGGCCCTCGTGGCCATCGATGTGAACACGGGAAGGTATGTGGGAAAGAGAAATCTGGCCGATACGATTCTCAAAACCAATCTGGAAGCATCGAAAGAGATTGCCTACCAGCTGAGGCTCCGAAATATCGGTGGGATCATCATCATCGATTTTATCGACATGGAAAGGGAAGGGGATCGAGAAAAGGTCTTCCAGGCCTTCGAGGAAGCCCTCCGGAAGGATCGTCAGAAGACGAGCATCTTTGAGATTTCAGAGCTGGGCCTGGTGGAGATGACGCGAAAAAGAACGCGTGAGAACATCTCGAGGATTCTCAGCGAATCCTGCCCTTATTGTGAGGGAGCCGGGCTGATTAAATCAAAGACCACGGTCTGTTATGAAGTCTTCCGAGAGATCGAGAGGAGTTCGTCTGCTTTGGGCGGCCACAGCATTCTGGTAGAGGTCAATCCCGAGGTGGCCGACCTCCTTTATGAAGAGGAGAGGGGGAGGGTAGAGGAACTGGAGAAGAGACTGAAAAAGAAGATCATGATCAAGGGAAAGGCCGGATTCCACCAAGAACAATTTAACATTATTGAAGTTTGACAACAGCTTAAAAATCGATTAGTATTTTTTGATATTTTAATGTGGAGGCTTCTGATGTATGCCGTGGTGAAGACAGGAGGAAAGGAATATCGAATCTCCCAGGGGGATCTCATCCGAGTGGAGAAGGTGGAAGGAAAAGCAGGGGATCAGGTGACGATGAAAGATATCCTGATGGTATCTCATGAAGGTCAGGTCCAGGTAGGAAATCCCCTCTTGGCTAATGCAGTTATCACGGGCGAGATTGTCCAGCAGGTAAAAGGGAAGAAGGTTTTAACCTACAAAATGAAGAGGAGAAAGAACTACCGACGAACCAAAGGACACCGCCAGACCTATACTTACATTAGGGTGAATGATATCAGCTTAGGCTAGAGGATTGAGGCTGGAGGCTGATTTTTTCTGCCTCAAACCTCCAACCCTAAACGGAGGAAGTCATGGCACATAAGAAGGCAGGAGGAAGTTCTCGAAACGGCAGAGATAGTGCTGGGCAGCGTTTGGGTGTAAAACGATTCAGCGGACAGTTGGTTCAGGCAGGAAGCATCTTGGTCCGTCAGAAAGGGACCCGAATCCACCCCGGAGAAAATGTGGGGATGGGGAAAGATTACACTCTCTTTGCCAGAATCGATGGAATTGTCAAATACGAGACGAAGGGAAGAGATAAGAAGCTGGTGAGTATCCACGCCTCCTGAACCACCTAGGGTTCAGGACTTCGCCCCTACGCCACGTTGGATGTCGACCTCATGCTCTAGATCCTATGTGGTTCAGGGTTAACCCCAAACCTAACATGGTTTGGGGCTTCTCCATTTGGCCTGCATTCAGCAAAGATGAAATTTGTGGATGAAGCGAGAATCCATGTGAAGGCGGGCGATGGGGGCAACGGTTGTGTTAGCTTTCGCCGAGAACGCTTCATCCCCAGAGGAGGACCGGACGGCGGTGACGGAGGAAAAGGTGGGGATGTGATCCTTCAGGTTGATGCTCAGCTTTCTACCCTTCTCGATTTTACCCACCCCAAACAGTTTCGTGCCCAAAGGGGATCTCACGGAAAAGGCAAAGATCAGACAGGAAGGAATGGAGAGGACCTGATCCTTCGCATTCCAGTAGGAACCCTTGTTCGAGAGGATCAAACAGGAGAAGTCCTTCAAGACCTCCTCTTCGACGGCCAATCGTTCGTGGCAGCCAGGGGGGGACGGGGCGGTCGTGGAAATGCACGATTTGCTACCTCCACACTTCGCGCACCCCGTCGGGCTGAAAAAGGGGAACGGGGAGAGGAACGGTGGCTTCGCCTCGAACTCAAGCTCCTTGCGGACGTGGGTCTCATTGGGTTCCCCAATGTGGGAAAGTCAACCCTTCTCTCAAAGATTTCCTCTGCGAGACCGAAGATCGCTGACTATCCTTTCACCACCCTCGTTCCCAACTTGGGGGTGGTGGTCCGGGAGGAAGGCCGGCCTTTCGTGGTGGCCGACATCCCGGGATTGATCGAAGGCGCCTCTCAAGGAACAGGACTTGGATTAACGTTTCTCAGGCATGTGGAGCGGACACGTCTCTTCATTCATCTTTTGGAATTTTCTGGTGATCCCTCACGCCATCCGATCAAGGACTTTCATGCCCTTAACCAGGAGTTGAAGGCCTACCACCCGGTGCTCCTTGAAAAGATTCAGATTGTGGCACTCAATAAAATTGACCTTCCATCGGTCCGGGAAAGGGCAGGGGATTTGGAAAAACAGTTTGAAAAGATGGGGCATCCGTTTTACAGGATCTCTGGGAAAACAGGAGAGGGAATAGAAGAGATGATGAAGGCCGTCTCCCGGGCACTCCAATCCATCATGGATCAGGGAAATGAGCCATAAGGATATACGCAAGAAGACGCTTGCGAAGGCGAACCGGATTGTGGTGAAGGAAGGAGGATTTTTCGATTAAGAGTGCGGCTAGCGAAAGAAGGATTGGGCTATTTGGCGGTACCTTCAATCCCGTTCACTTGGGTCACCTTAGGGGAGCCGAAGAGATTCGAGAGGCCTTCGGACTTCAGGAGGTGATTTTTATTCCGGCTGCGCTACCTCCCCACAAAATGACTGAAGAGATTATTCAAGCCCACCACCGCCTCGAGATGGTGAAGCGAGCCACTCGGAAGAATTCCCAATTCTCCACCTCTGATGTTGAGCTTAAAAGACCGGGGAAATCCTATTCCATTGATACGATCCGATATTTCCGTGAGAAGTTTAAGGACTCCCTATACTTTATCTTAGGAGGAGATGCCTTCGTGGAAATTGAAACCTGGAAGGATTTTCAAAACCTCTTCTCCTTGTGCAATTTCATCATCATGTCCCGACCTGGCTTAATACAAGCTTCCCCCCTCCCGGGAGCCTTGGCTCCCGCCTTTCGATATGACCAAGGAGCTTCTGGGTGGGCACATGTTTCTGGAAATATGATTTTTCTTAAGGAAATCAATTTATTAGATATTTCCTCCACAAGGGTCCGGGAATTGGTGGAGAAGGGAGGGTCCATAAAATATCTGGTCCCTCCTGAGGTGGAGGCCTATATCGAAAAGCATGGGCTTTACCAGAGGGGACAAGTTAAGAGCTATGAGTTAGGAGGTTAAAACCCTTAGAAACTCGGGTTTGAAATTTTCCGTCAAAAATGGCATTTTTATTTATTGAGGACATCATTTTTTTATTGTCATCATCATTTTTTCTGGTATAATGCAATACTCAAATTTCACCTGATAAGGAGGATATGGCCACCGATTCAAAGACCAAATCACTGCTTTGTTTGAAAGCAGCGGTTGAAAAGAAAGCTCAAGATCCGGTTCTTCTGGAGTTAAAGGGGATTTCTTCGATCACCGATTATTTTCTCCTCTGCAGTGGCAGGTCGGATCGGCAGGTTCAAGCCATTGCCCAGGGGATTGAAGAGACTCTCAAGAAGAAGGGGATTCGGCCCCTGGGTCAAGAGGGGATGGCAGGGGGCAGGTGGATCTTGTTGGATTACGCAGACGTGGTGGTTCATATTTTTCTCGATCCCGTTAGGAAATTTTATGATCTCGAGGGGCTCTGGATAGATGCTCAACGGATCGAACTTTAAGAGAGGTAACCTTTGGTGGCAGGAAAATCGGACCCAAAAAAAGAGGGAGTGGATAAGAGGACCCTTACTCGATTTAAAAAGATCCTTCTAAAGGAAAGGGAAGATATCATCGGAGAGGTGAAGCAGATTTCCGAATCCTCGAAGGAGATGGGACAAGACGGGATTCAAGACATCGGGGATGAGGCGGCCAATATTTATAACAAGCAGATCCTGCTCAGTCTGAACGAGAATGAACGGGTGAGGCTTCAGGACGTGGATGAAGCCCTAGATCGGATTGCCAATGGAACCTACGGGACTTGTGAGGAATGCGGTGGACCTATCAGCTTGAAACGACTAGAAGTCCGCCCTGTGGCCAAATATTGTGTCCCTTGCCTGATGAAGCTTGAGAAAGGTAAAATATAGAGATGTTGGCTCGGCTCTTAATTATCATCATTTTAATCGTCATCTCACTCTTCTGCTGGCTTTCCTTCCTCAATCCCCTGGATGTGGAATTTCATTTCTTTGGGAAGACGATCCCGTCGGACCTCTCCACTCTCATGATCTCTTCCTTTATTTTGGGGGTCATGCTGGCCTTCTTCATCACCCTGACCCGGGATGCCAAACGGGCGATTGAAGGCTATCAAAAATCACGCGGGATTAAGAAAGCCCAAACCCTCAAGGAAGAGTTCAATCGAGGCATGGAGGACTTTCTCCGGGGAAATCTGACCAAGGCAAAGACCCACTTCGTGGAGGTTCTGAAAAAAGACCCGTCGCAGATCGATCTTTATTTCAGGCTCTCGGAGATCTCCCTCAAAGAGGGGAGTCAAGAAGAAGCCCTTCATTGGCTAGAAAGGGCTCGGTTGATCGACATCCGGAATGTGGACATTCTCCTCCGCGAGGCAGAACTTTACCATCGGATGAAGCGATACGATGAGGCGATCCAAACTCTTCATCGCCTTATTGGATTGGACGAAGGCAATGTGAAGGCTTTAAAGTGTTTAAGGGAGATCTACCGTGAGAATCGGAAATGGGAAGAGGCCATCAAGACCCAAAAGACGATTCTCAAATTGATCAAGGGGAAAAAAGCAGAGGAGGAAGAAACCTGTTTTTATCTGGGATTGAAGTATGAATATGCCCAGGGTCTGGTAGACCGAGGGGGCGAAGACCACCTGGAGAGTGCGCTTAAAGAGGCAAAAGAGATCGTAAGGGAGCGAAAAAATTTCGAACCCGGGTTTGTTTTGCTGGGAGATATCTACCTCCGCAAAGGAAAATGGGCCTCTGCGGGAAAGGTCTGGGGAAAGAGTTTCACCCGATTCAAATCCATAATCTTCCTTCTTCGATTGGAGGAACTTTATCTGAGCCGAGAGGACCCGGATACCCTCTTTCGAATCTATCAGAGGGCCTTCAGGTACGATCCAGATAATTGGGTGATCGGGTTCTTTTATGCCAAACTCTGTTTGCGGCTGGAGATGTTGGATGAGGCCCTGGAGGAGATCAATGAGATCAGTTTGAGACGGAAGGACTTTCCTGCCCTTCATCGCCTTTTAGCGGAAATTTATCTCCATAAGAAAGACTTCAGCAAAGCCGCCCAGGAGTTTGAGAAGACCTTCGAACTAAGCCGGACCTCCTATCTCCCCTTCGTCTGTTCCACCTGCAAAAGAGAATCGAAAGAATGGGCTGCGTACTGTCCTCAGTGCCATCAGTGGAGCACTTACACGATTGACAAGAGTGAGCAACTCGTCAACTTTCCTACCTATCTCTCTTCGGAAGAATACCCCTTCCGATTGGATGCGACGAAGATCCCTCTCTGAAGTTGGAATGAATGCATCCATTTTTCGAAAGACTTTTTCAGTTTTTTCTTCCTTCTCAATGCCTCTGTTGTGAATCCTATCTCGAAGAAGGACAAAAAAGGATTTGTCCGGACTGCTTTTCAAAAATCCGCTGGATCGCCCCGCCGTTCTGCGCCATCTGTGGGACCCCTTTCGTCTCAACCGAGGTGGATTGCCATCCTTGTGGCGCTTGTGTGACGAAGAGGAAATATTTTACAATGGCGAGGGCACTGGGACATTATGAGGGGCCCCTTCAGGAGGCGATCCATCGTTGGAAATATGAGGGGAAAATCGGTCTCAGTCCTATCTTTGGGGAATGGATGGCGGAGAGGCTTTCTCATTATTGGGATCCTCATTGCTTTGACTTGATCCTTCCTGTCCCTCTTCATCAACAGCGCCTGAGAGAACGAGGATTCAACCAGGCCCTTCTTCTGGTGAGGGAGTTGAGCCGTCGCACTGGCATTCCTTACAGAATGAATGTTCTTCAAAAGAAGAGACCCACCCTTCCTCAAGTCCAGCTCAGCGGCGCAGAGAGGGAGAAGGCGGTGAGAAAGTCCTTTCATATTTTGAGTGGAGAAGAACTGGAAGGGAAGACCATCCTGCTGGTGGATGATGTCTACACAACCGGGGCAACCGTCAATGAGTGTTCCAAAGTATTATTGGCTGCAGGGACAGCCAGGATTGATGTCTTCACGTTGACCCATGCCGTGAAGACGAGGTAAAACGAGATGGTAAATCCGAAGCACGAAATCCCTGCCTTCGCCGAAGCGGCTTCGCGCAGGCAGGCGAATTTCGAAATAAGCACCAAGGTTCAAAATTTAAATGACTGAGACTGGAGTAACTCGAGATATCCCCTCCCCTGGTGGGAGGGGATGATGGGGAGGGGGAAGTTGATTTCGTTCACCCTCACCCCCACCCTCTCCCATCGAGGGAGAGGGGGATGTTTTGTGATTTGGAGAATCTGGATTTGGGAGTTGTTTCGGATTTCGGGTTTTGGAGTAACGCTGAAGAAGGCTTAAAGCAGGATGATGCGTCGTCGCAAAAGATGGGTTTTCCTCTGGATTCTCGTTCCCGTTCTGATCTTAGGAATTCTCGGGTATCTGTTCTTCCATTTTCTCTTCGATCCTGCCCTCTATAAAAAGATCCTTGAAGAATCTTTAACCCAGACCCTCAAGAAAGAAGTCTTTATTGGAAAGGCGAAAATCAGTCTTTGGGATGGAATCGGTTTTGTCTTTGAAGATTTTCACGTCAAAGACCATCCCTCGGGCCCGGACCTCTTGTATTCAAGAAGGCTGATTCTAAGGGTAAAGCTCCTTCCACTGCTGAAGGGGGAGGTGAAATGGAAGCGGATTGTCCTCGACCAGCCTATCCTCCGCCTTCTCAGGGATAGGGAGGGACGGTTTAATCTCTGGGGTGACTTGCTCACTCCAGGAAAAGTAAAGGCGTCACATCAGAAGATGATTCAAAACCTCTCCACCCTCTTTGGAGGCTCCATCACCCTGCGGGATGGAGAGATCTCTTTGTCGGATGAAGGTCTGGGGCCGACACCGCTTATCACCGAAATAAAAGCCGTCCATTTTTCGCTATCAGAGGTCTCTCATCGAAAACCTTTCCCCTTTCGCTTGAGCGGGAATATCGTCCACTCCAATAAAGAAGGCCGGATGGTCATCAGTGGAACGATTCAGAATATTCCTGAGGACATGGATCTCTCCAAAGGAAGCGTGGATGCAAGGGTGGAGTTGAAAGGCATCCAGACCCTCCATTTCTGGCCTTATTTCAAATCCCTTCTCCCGATGGAAATGCTCTCTGGAGACCTCGATGTGGCAGCCCGGTTTCAAGGGGACTTCCAAGGGAGTTTCAAGGCTTCTGCCAACATCAGGTTCAAGGATTTGATCTTCGACTATCCAAAGGTCTTCGCCTATGTCATGAAACCAAAGTGGATGAATGTGAACCTCACGGTGGATTACGATCATGAAGACCTCAGGGTGCCTCTATTATCGATGGAACTGCCAGAGTTATGGGTGAAGGCAAAGGGAAAGATTTACGGAATTGGATCGAAGCAAATGGGCATTGACGCCGAGGCCCAGAGCGGCTCCTTTGATCTCTCGGAGGGAAAGAAGTTTATTCCCTTCCGGATCATCACCCGGGACGTCTCCGAAGCGCTTTTCCGCTCAGAAGGCAATGGCCCTGTCCAAATCCTTTCCGTCAAGCTTTCAGGAAAGATGCCTGAGATCGAGCACTGCGATCAACCCCTTTATGCCCATATCCTGTCTGTAGAGGTGAAGGTAGATGGGATTCGATTAAAACTCCCCTGGGATCTCCCTCCTCTGGAGAATTTGAAAGGTCACCTCACCTATAAAGACGGCGATCTCCATCTTAAAGAGACAGAGGGAAGGGTTTTTCACTCCAGTATTGATCGAGCTAACGGGACGTTTTATCAACTCCTCCAGATTCCTACCCTTCAGACCCACCTGGAAGGCCGAATCGATTTAAGGGACCTGCCTTCTTTCATGAACATCGAGGGACTCAATGGTGATCTCTCAGACATTTTCTCCCCGATTCAAATCGATTCCGGTCGGGCTGATTATCGTCTCTTCACCAAAGTGGTCTTGAAACCCCCTCTCCGTTTCCAACATCAGGGATCTTACCACCTTTGGAAAGCCAGGCTTACCCATCGGCAAATTCCCTTTCCTATTCTGATCGGGGAGGGAAAGATCGATCTTTCCAACGCAGGCGTCCAATGGTCAGGGACGAAGGTTGAGCTTGGAGATTCTTCGTTCCTCATGAATGGGTCATGGAAGAGAGAAGGAGGGGCCACTCCCATTGAAATGACGATCAAAGGCAAGGCCGATCTCAAAAATCTATTCAGCCTCGCAAAAACGCCCCTTTTTTCCGAGGAGATCCGTTCAAAAACAGAATGGATCGAAGAGCTCTCTGGAACAACGGAATTCTTTTTCAAGGGGCAGGGTCAATCTGGCCTCAAATTTTCTTCCTATGAAGGGGAAGTCACCCCTCGAGAGGTTCATCTTCGTCCAAAGGGGATCTCCTCTCTCCTCATCTTTAAAGAAGGGGCTCTCTCCTTTTCCCCTCTAGGGATCCATTTTTCAAAATTTAAGATCTATTCCAATCTTTCCTCCCTGACATTGGATGGGAATATCAAGGACGGGACTATCAACCTCTCCACACGGGGGCTGATTGACTGGAAAGACCTCTTCCCCCTGCTTCAGTCCCCTCTCTCTCCAGACTCGATACGAACTCCGTTGAAGGAGATTCAGGAAATCTCAGGAATAACCGAAGGCCATTTGAGATGGGCCGGGAAAAGGGAAGAGGGGATGGCCCTGTTGAAAGAAGGGGAGATTCGTTTGAGTGAGTTCTCGCTTAGGCATCAGGAAATGATTGCCCCCCTCTCTTCTATGGAAGGATCTCTTCTTCTCTCTCCCGAGCAGATTCGAATCGTCGGGTTAAAGGGGATGATCGGGAATTCTCCAATCTCCTTTTCAGGGACCCTCTCCCGATTGACAGGAGCAGAAAAGAGCTCCGGGGCGAAGGGAAATTTCTTCGCATTCCAACTTAACTCTCCTTCACTTGATCTCGATCCTATCCTTCCCAAAAGAGAGGGAGAAAGTCCTCTCTCTTTTGAGAAGCTTGGGAATTGGCTTTCCGCCTGGTCCCTTGATGGCAAGGTGGAGGTAAGGCAGGGGAGATTCCGGGGTCTCTCTTTTGAAGACCTGAAGGTGGAGATGAAGACCGTCGATGAGAAATTGGTTTTCGGACCTTTTCAATTTAAAGGATTGGGGGGGGACCTCTGGGGTGGAGGATGGATTGCGCCTAATGAAAAGGGAATAAGATTTGAGATCACTCCACGTCTATCTAACATGGAAGCGAAAGCCTTTCTCCGGACTCTCTTACAAAAAGGGGAGGAGGAAAAAATTGAAATTACCGGAAGGGTTCATATCGACAGGCTAGAGTTACGAGGAGAGGGAGAAGATTTCCAAAGGGTGAAGGAGTCCCTCAATGGGACCTTAAGGCTGGAGGTGGAGAATGGGATGATCGAAAGATGGAGAACCCTTGCCAGAATCTTCTCCATTCTCAACGTCTCTCAATTGTTCTTGGGAAGACTCCCGGACCTAAAGACAAAGGGACTTCCTTATCGTCAGATGATGGCGAATATTCAAGTTAAGGATGGGGTCGCGTCTACAGAAGATTTCATAGTGCAAAGCGATGCCATACGGATCACTCTTTTGGGAAAGATCGATCTTGTCAAGAACCAAATCGATGCGACGATCGGAGTCCATCCCCTGGTGACCATCGATATGATACTTAGCCATCTTCCTTTGGCGGGGTATATTCTCACTGGACAAGATAAGGCCTTTCTCTCCTATATCTATGAAGTTAAGGGAGATCTTGACGACCCCAAAATCGAGGCTGTGCCCATAAAAGGGCTGGGAGAAAACTTCTGGGGAATCATTCAGCGCCTTCTTGAAACACCCGTAAGGCCCTTCCAAAAAGCCCCCAACAACAAAGAGAAGAAATAAAACTTTTTTTCACAAAGCTATTTTTTTCTTGACACGCAACAATATCTTGTAGTAATCATCTTCTAACATACTAAATATCGCCCTTCATACAATGCTTTCCATAAACCTTTAACTGAGTAAAAATCCGAAATGTATGGGCTTTTGAAATCTGAAAAATAACGTAGGTTCTCGAACTCTTAGAAAGGATTGCCTATTCTTTAGGCGTGCCAGTGGAAAAGTTGAGGATAATTTTTTTACCCTATTTAAGTACGGAAAGGTGAAACTAAGATGTCAACCGTGATCGAGATGAAAGAAGGTCATCAGACCTTCAGGGAAGAGTTTGAAACAACTGATATGGCTCTCTTCGTCCGAACGTCGGATGAGTCCATGCATGGCTGGGAGCGCCAGAGGATCGTCGATGCCCTCATTCGAGAAACTTATGTGGACCTCGATACGGCAAAGGATATCGCCCGAGAGGTAGAGGAATTAATCGCCACTTCCAAAATCAAGATGATTACCGCACCTCTCGTCCGTGAACTGGTCGATACCAAACTGGTCGAGAGAGGATTGGAACAGGCCCGCAGAATGCACACCCGTCTAGGCATGCCCCTCTATGACGTGGATCAGCTCATTCTCCATCCGAATAAAGAGAACGCCAATGTCCCTCATGGTCCAGAAGCCACCAATCTCACTCTGGCTGAAAGGATCAAGAAGGAGTATGCCCTGCTCTCCGTTTTTTCTCAGGAGGTCGCCGATGCCCACATGCGCGGAGACATCCATCTTCACGACCTTGGGTTTGTCGATCGGCCCTATTGCAGTGGACAGTCTCTCGAATATATCAAACGCTTTGGCCTCAGCCTCCCAAATTCGATTGCTATGGCCAAGCCTGCCAAACATCCTGAAGTTCTCCTTGCCCATATGGTGAAGTTCGCCGCAGCGCTTCAGAGCAATTTCGCCGGGGCCATTGGATGGGACTCCGTCAATCTCTTCTTTGCCCCTTATCTGGTGGGGATGTCGGATCGCGACTTAGAACAACTGGCTCAGATGATGATCTTTGAATTCTCCCAGCAGGCCGTCGCAAGAGGGGGACAGGCCATCTTCACCGACCTCAATCTCTATTGGGAGATTCCCAAGCATTTTGAAGATGTCCCAGCCATCGGACCGGGCGGCGAGATGACGGGAAAAACCTACAGCGAGCATATGAAAGAAGCCCAACGCTTTGCCTGGGCCCTCTTTGACGTTTACCTCAACGGGGATGGGTCCGGAAGACCTTTCTTCTTTCCGAAACCAATGGTCCATATCACGGAGAAATTCTTCAAGACACCGGGGCACATGGATTTTCTAAATCACATCTGCGAAGTTGCTTCTGAAAAGGGCAATACCTACTTCGTCTTCGACCGTGGAGAGACGGCGAAGATCTCTGAATGCTGCCGTCTCAGTTTCAAACTCGACCAGACGGATTTAGAAGACGCGAAACAACCCTGGAAGATGCGCTACTGCGCCCTCCAGAATGTGACGCTCAATCTTCCAAGAATCGCCTACCTCTCGAAGGGAGACGATACCCAGCTCTTTTCAAAAATTACTGAATTCATTGAAATGGCCGCCAGGGCCCATCTCGAAAAGAAAAATTTCATTGGGAAACTCCTCTCTCTGGGCGAGAAGGGACCGCTTGCCCTCCTGGCCATGAACCGGGATGGATCTCCTTACCTGAGGATGCAGCGTGCCAGTTTTTTGATCGGCATGGTGGGGCTCAATGAGATGGTTCAAATTCACACCGGTCAGGAGTTGCATCAATCCAAACAGGCCTTCAAATTCGGACTGAAGGTGATCGCCCATATGAAACTGGTGGTGGAAAAGCTCAGCGAGCGCTATGGGATGCGTTTCGTTCTTGAGCAGACGCCGGCTGAATCGACAGCCTATCGCTTTGCTAAATTGGACCTCAAATACCATTCCCCGAAATCGGGACATATCGTCAAGGGAGATATCTCAAAAGGCGAAGTCTATTATACAAACTCCACCTACCTGAATAATTCCGCTGTCCTCAACCCCATTGAACGGGTGAGACAGGAGGGGCTCTTCCATCCTCTCATCGAGGCAGGAGCGTTGACCCATATCTGGCTAGGGGAGGCCAAGCCTTCGAAGTCGTCCCTGGCCAATTTTGTCATCAAAACATTTCAACGGACTCAGAATGACCAGATCGCCTTCTCTCCCGAGTTCACAACGTGCAACTTCTGTCATCGTACGACGCGAGGGCTTCGGTCCACCTGTGCCTACTGCGGTTCCGGGGATGTGGACGGCATCACCCGAATTACAGGTTACTTCACCAAAACCTCCAGCTGGAATAAAGGGAAGCTCGGAGAATTGAAGAACCGGTATCGGAACCAAGGCTTCCTGGAAAAGACAGAGGGAGAGGCCCAGTTGGCATCGGGATAAGAGACTTTAGAGAATGCCAAACCTAAAACCTCGATTTTCAAATATGAAAATCTTAATTTTGAAATTTGAACTTTCGTTTTTGAAATTTGGAATTCTTAATTGGGAGGCACTATGGGATCGCTTAAAATCTTTACCAAGGCCAAATGTCCGAGATGTCCTGCCGTCAAGGAGATTGGAGTCGAGTTAAGAAAGGAAGGCGTGCCGGTTTATCATTACGATCTGGATACGATTGAAGGCCTGGCCGAAGCCTCCTTTTACAGTATCCTCTCTACTCCCTCCCTCATCATTGAGGATGAAGAGGAGAGGGAGGTGATGAGTTGGAGAGGAGTGGTTCCCACGCTCCAGGAGGTGAAGGAGCATCTCTTCGTGAGTCTTTCGTAAACCGAACCACCCCCTCCTTCTGATAACCTCTCCCTGTCGGCCGACAGACCGTAGCCATGACCGAGATTAAAGGATTTTTGGAAACCTCCCTTCTGGATTGGCCAGGAAAACTCTGCTCGGTCCTTTTTCTGCCCCGCTGCAATTTCCGCTGTCCTTACTGCCATAATCATCCTCTTGTCTTGCATCCTGAGAGGTACGCTTCCATTCCATTGGAAGATGTGTTGGGCCGACTCCAATCCTTTCGCGGCTGGATCGATGGGGTTTGCATTACAGGTGGGGAACCCACTTTGGAAAGAGGCCTCCCTCATTTGATCCATGAATTGAAGGGAAAGGGCTTTTCGGTCAAATTGGATACCAATGGATCGAACCCCCAACTCCTAGAGACCCTGGTAAAAAACAGAGAAATTGATTTCGTCTCCATGGATGTAAAGGCTCCGCTGGACCCTTTCAGCTACAGGCGCTCGATTGGCATTTCCATCGACCTAGATCTCATTTTGAGGTCGATCGAGCTATTAAAACGGGAAGAGGTGGAGTATGAATTCCGGATGACCGTGGTTCCAGGGCTCCATGGAGAAGAAGATATCAAGAAGCTTGGTGAAGAGCTCCGGGCGGGCCGTAGATTCATTCTTCAGAACTTCAATCCTGAAAATCCTTTGGACCCTTCCCTGCGAAACATCACTCCTTATGATCCAAAGGTGTTGAAGGCCATTGAAAGAGAAGTTCAAGGAATGATAGGATGGCCTTCGCAAAGGCTATGAAATCTCCTTCCCTCAAAGAAATCCGGATGAAAGTGAAGGGCCTGGAGAAAAAAGCCCCTCTCCAGGTCCCCATCCTGGAGGCGATCCAGGATCCCTTCATCATCCTCAGTCAAAAGGGTGAATTTATCAAAGTCAACCCCAAGGGTCTGGAAATCCTGGGATATTCCTGGGAGGAGCTTCAGAAGATGGCTCTCATCGATGTGGTGGTGCAGGAGGACCATGGCAACATCCTCCATGGATGTGAGGAGATGGGGCAGGGAGGAGAGATTCACCTCAAGACCCTGATCCTCAGTCGGCAGGGAGAGCGGATTCCTGTGGAATTGGTTGGAATTCCCCGGGAAGGAATGTTTCTCATTACGCTGAGGGACTTGAGAGAGCAGTTGAAAAGTGAGGAGGGCTGGGCGAAGTCGAAGAAGGAACTCATGGAAAAAATCCGGGAAAGGGATGAATATGCCCGGGAACTGCAGGCCATGAAGGATCTCTACAAGGAAAAATTGAAGGAGATCGATAAGATGAAGGAGGAGGCTCTCATCCTCTCCTATACGGATGACCTGACCGGGATGTATAATCACCGGTTTTTCATTCACCAATTGACCATGGAGGTGGATCGTCAAAAACGGTACCCCTCTCCCCTGTCCCTACTCATGATCGATATTGATTATTTTAAGAATTACAACGACACCAATGGGCATCTCGCCGGAGACCAGGTGCTGAAAGCCATTTCCATCATTATCCAGCATGCCGTCCGGCAGACTGATATCGTCGCCCGATACGGGGGAGAAGAATTTTGCGCCATCTTAATCAATACGAATAAGGAAGGCGCTATTGTCATCGCGGAGAGAGTGAGAAGGAATGTGGCTGAAACCAATTTCCCCAATGAAAAAGTCCAGCCCAATGGAGATCTCACCGTGAGCGTCGGCGTAGCCACCTTCACCTCCAAGATTTCTACGGTGACCGATTTGATCCGTGAAGCGGACAACGCGCTCTACCGAGCCAAAAGAGCAGGGCGAAATAAAGTGGAGGCTTGAGTTGAAAACGCTCATCGTTGTGGCAGGATTGATGATTGAAGAAGGGTGCGTCCTCGTCAGCCAGCGGAAGGAGGATTCCCCTCACGGAGGGCTCTGGGAATTTCCGGGAGGAAAGGTGATGGAAGGAGAAGAGCCCAGGGAAGCCCTGAGAAGAGAGTTAAAGGAAGAGCTGGATATTGAGGTGGAGGTGGGAAGGATCTTTGACGCTGTCTTTGAACCCCATCCGGAGGGTCCCCTCCTGCTGTTAGCCTTTCGCTGTGGGAAGGTGAAAGGCCATCTCAAACCCCTGGGATGTGCAGATCTTCGGTGGGTTCCTCTGAAGGACCTGGAGGGGTTGGCCATGCCACCCGCTGATGAACCGATCCGCAAACGACTCTGCTCTCCCGAAGAATCCGCCCTTCTCTAACCGTTCTGACACTAACCATTTTGCCTGTTGGAGAACGATGAGAATTGAGGTAAAATGGGTTTGGAGGTAAGTCATGGAAAGAGACCAGATCCAGCGACAAAAGTATGCGCTCAGTTTAGTGAAGACCATTCAGGGCCATTATCACTACGTGAAGGGGGCCGTTAAAGATTTTCAGGAGAAGTGTCTGAGAGTCGCTCCAGGGAGGACCATTCCTCCGGATATCATCAATCAGATACGGGAGTCCTATAAAGGGATCCGTGACCGTTTGGTAGAGATTAAATCGATCCAGCAACTCCTTCAGACCAAATACCGGCAGTTCTATCACCGGGACCCTGTTCGAGATAAAGAGATCATCGAATTTGAATTCGTTTCTAAAAACACCTACTCCAAATTCGAATTTACCCTGAAGGAGATCGAAGCGAAGAAAAAGATGGAGAGAGAGCGTTTAGCCCAGATGGGGAATAAGAATGAACCCTCCAGGGGATCTTTTTAAAGGAAGAACCGACAGGGGATGATACTTTCCCTTTGACACCCTTCTGCAAAGTCGCTATAAAGAATTAGAAAATCATCTAAGGATTTAGATTTCCAGCACCGACCTGCCAATCGGCGGGGACGGGAAGAACCATTTCAATCAGGTAGGGAATGAATCAAAACCTCAAAGAGTTCTATTTTTTTAGTAACTTTGTAAACCGAAGCGTTTTTAACCCCTCCGGCCAGAAAATGGGTAAAATCTCTGATCTCGTAGCGGAGAGAGCCGAACCCTATCCCATGATCATTGGCATGGTCATCCATGCGAAGGGGAGAGGAAAAAAGTTCTACCTCCCTTGGGAAAAGATCCTTCAGATCGAACCCAGAATCATTCATTCCGAAAATGACCTTACCCTTCCGAAACCCTCCCCTCCCGCGCATAACCTCATTCTCATCCAGGAGGAGGTGATGGACAAACAGATTGTCGATACCTTCGGTGCAAAGGTAGTGAGGGTCAACGATCTCCATTTCCTCCGAGTAGATTCCCGGCTCCGTCTGGTCCATGTGGACGTGGGATTTCGAGGGCTGATGAGGAGGGTGGGATGGGAGAAGGCGGTGGATCGGGCTCTCCAATGGCTTTTCTCCTATGACCTTCCCAACCAATTTATCTCCTGGAAATACGTCCAACTCCTTTCCGGTTCCGATCTGCTCCAGCTAAGTGTCTCTCAGAAGAAACTCTCCCATCTCCACCCTGCTGACCTGGCTGATATCATCGAAGACCTGAGCAGCCGGGAACGATCGGCTATCTTCCATGCTTTGGATACCGAGACGGCTGCCGAGGCTCTGGAGGAGATTGATCCGAAAATTCAGAAAGCCTTGATCGAAACGATCCCAGTGGAGAAGGCGTCTGATATTGTGGAAGAGATGTCGCCCAGTGATGCAGCCGATCTTCTGGCCGACCTTCCCGAGGCGAGGGCGGAGGAAATCCTCGAAGGGATGGAGCAAGAAAAGGCAGAAGACCTCCGAGAACTTCTCGTTCATCCTGAAGAGACGGCAGGGGCCTTGATGACGACCGCCTACCTCAGTCTCGCCCCGGGGGTGACGGTAGAGACAGCGATCGCTCGATTGAAGGCAGAGGCAGAAAATTTGGATATCATTGACTATGTCTATGTCGTGAACGAAGAGGAATTACTTCTGGGGGTGGTAAGCATTCGAGATCTGCTCACTGCCCAGTCCCCTCAACCTCTTTCCGATCTCCTGGCTCCGAGAGTAGTGAGCGTCAAACTTGAGGAAGACCAGAATGAGGTCGTGGAAGCCTTTGCCAAATATGGATTCAGGGCCCTTCCCGTTGTGGATGAAGAGGAGCATCTGAAGGGAGTGATCGGGTTTCGGAGCGTCTTGGACGTATTAGCACCGGATGCAGGGTGATTAGAAGGTAGACACCAAATCCAAAAATCTAAATCTCAAATGAATTTTGCATTTCAGTTTTTTTCATCCACAAATCACACAGACACCAGCGACCTGCCCCTCCCCCTTGATGGGGGAGGGTGCGGGTGGGGGTGACAAGATGAATTACCCCCCACCTTAATCCTCCCCCTCAAGGGGGGAAGGTGGGTAGGGGCGACTTCAGTCGCCCAAAAGGCCGCGCTTCAGGGGACCTCACCCAATCTCAGCGCAGGCGATATTATGATGGCTGATTATAAAAATTGGGTTTCAAGTTCAAAATATTCTCTTTGGAGGACAGTCGGCCTCTTCTTCATCTTGATGGGGCCGGGCATCATTACCTCCAATGTGGACAACGATGCTGGAGGCATCACCACCTACTCCCTGGCAGGCTCAGTCTTCGGACTCAAGCTCATCTGGTGTCTGGTCCCGATCATGATTGCCCTGATTGTGATCCAAGAGATGTGTGCCCGGATGGGGGTGGTGACTGGAAAAGGCCTCTCCGATCTGATCCGTGAAAAATTTGGTGCAAAAATCACCTTCTATTTGATGATCGGTCTCTTCCTGACCAATATGGGAAATGCCCTCTCCAATTT
>Ga0209286_1000076_pt1 | contig 19926 bp, 20 predicted proteins | sample PPLLak1March2015_2_FD_187250 | JGI IMG/M metagenome (GOLD analysis project Ga0209286, IMG submission 187250) | Freshwater sediment microbial communities from Prairie Pothole Lake near Jamestown, North Dakota, USA - PPLs Lake P8 Core (3) Depth... | ecosystem: Environmental > Aquatic > Freshwater...
AGCTACGGGTTGCCACCAGGGCGAAGCAGACGGTCGACTCGACGCTAGCCGGAACCGCTCTGTCTTCTCTCTTCCTTCTCGGTGAGAATCTGCTTTATGCGCTTCTCCCGCCTCCAGCGACGCACTTGAAGCCAGCCGTAGAAGGCGGCTACGCCATAGCAGCCAGCGGCGGCGAAGATACTGAAATCTCTTTTCTCCACATCCCCGTTGATGGCTTGCGTCACGAAGTACGTCCCGATGCCTATCCCGGCCATCATCATGATGATTTGGAGGGCAATAGCCTGGTTCTTCTGTGCCCGCTGTCTTCGATCTTGCGGTCTCATTGGTCTCTCCGACTGCCCCGGTATGATCTCCTCAGCCTAACGGAAGCCTGGGGCATTGTCAAAACAACCGTTCAAAAAAGAACCCGTGGGTATCTCCAGTCCAGCGGTCGAGCCATCATAGTGGGCAGTGATGACAGGCGGTTAGGATGACCGGTAGTACGGGCACTGCGGGTCCGGCCCCAGGTAGTCCTCAGCACCCTTGGCCCGGGCAAACGCCAGGGCAATTGCCCGGCAGCCCCGGCACGCGGGCCAGTAGCGGCAAGTCTGACAGCCGCCGTGATAGTCCTTTCTGGTTCTGAGCTGCCAGAGGACAGGTGAATCTGCCCAGAGGTCGCGGAAAGAACCAGTCTTGATGTTCCCTATGGGGAGATCCATACGTCGGCAGGGCATCACAGCGCCGTTGGCCATGATGGTTACTCCAAACATGCCCGCAGCGCACCCACCCATCGGAAGCTCAGTCTGAGGGACATCTCCGTCCAAGTCTGCAATTGAAGCCAGGGGATCGCGAGAAGTGACAATCACTCTGGTGTTGTTCCGATACTGGCGAAGGTCACTATAGAACGCAGCCACTTCCTCTACTGTCAACGCATGACGAACCAGCTTCTTTCCCCTACCTGATGGAACCAGTCGGGAAAAAGCTATGCTCCCTGCCCCAGCCTCCTCAGCCAGAGCCACCAGCCCTTTGGTCTGGTTCATGTTGAGTCGCGAGACAGTTACGTTGAGATGCACTTCCAGTCCCTCTCCGGCAAGGTTGCGTATGCCGGTCAGAGTCCGTTGGTACGAACCACTTCCCCGGAGCTTATCATGCGTAGCCTCCAGCCCGTCCAGGCTAATCTGGACGTCCCTCACCTGTGCCCTTCTGAGCTGCTTGGCAGTGACTGCATCAATCAGAGTCCCATTGCTCATGAGCGACGTAGAGAAGCCACACCCCCACGCGTAGCGCAATATAGGGAAGAGATCCCCACGCAGCAACGGCTCGCCGCCAGTAAAATGGAGGCTGGGCGAGACGTCCATTGCATAGTCTTTCGCCCAGCCCTCGATAGTTGTCTTTACGTCGGCGATAGCCCCGCAGATCTCTTCATAGTTCATTTCCGACACTGGTCCAGACTGGTAGCAGTGTCGGCAGGCGAGATTGCATCGCTCTGTCAGATGGAACTGAACAAAGAAGTCAAACGGGGTGCCTTTCATCACCTAAGCCTGGATTGCCAAACTGGCAATCTACTTACCCTTTCAGGACTTTCAAGCGAGGCAGTTTCTAGCTAGAGCCTTGCTCTTGGCCACTGCCTCTTTGAATCTCTGAAAGAATTCGGCTTCTCTCTGGCGAGATTCTGTGCTCATGGCCTGTCCCCCTTTCTTGAAGAATCGCAGATGAGTGAAACGGGCATTTCCTGCGTCAAGGCCATGCTACTTCACACCAGTACCTGTGTCAATAGGGGTACTCATCATCTGACCTAGCCACATAAGGCTATCCGGCGCCGGTCGGCATGCTCCGCATCGTTGACATTCTGACAAGGGCCGTCTATATTCGGAGCGCCAGCACAAAGTGATCGCGGCGCTGGATAGTAATCTCTGAAAAGCATGCCTAAGACGAGAGTAGCCGACATCAGCATCTACCATGAGACCACCGGCGACGGGGAGCCGCTGGTCCTGATCATGGGTCTGGGTGGAGGGTCCAGCTTGTGGTGGCGGCAGATCGCTTTCTTCTCAAAGGAGTACCAGGTGCTGGTCTACGACAGCCTGGGGGTGGGACGCACTGACAAGCCGGACACCACCTATTCCATGGGCATGATGGTCGACGACGCAGCGGGGCTGCTGGAGAGACTTGGCATTGCCTCGGCACACGTGTATGGCGTTTCCATGGGAGGCATGGTCGCCCAGGAGTTGGCCCTTCGCTATCCGAAGCTGGTGTCTAGTCTGATACTGGGAGCCACCACTTGTGGCAGCGGGCATGCCGTGATGGCTGATCAGGACACGCTGCAGAAGCTGTTCAGCATCATGACCTTGCCTTCTGACGAAGTAATCAAGGTTTCCACGTCGGTGACCTTCAGCGCCGGCTTCATACAACGTCATCCGGAGAAGATCAAGGAGTGGCTGATCAAGGGCGCTGAAAGCCCGCCTTCACCCATGGGTTTCAAGAGGCAGGCAGAGGCAGTGGCCGGATTTGAGACTTATGATAGACTGCCGCAGATCAGAGTCCCGACTCTTGTCCTGGCCGGAACAGACGACCAACTCATCCCGGTAGAGAACTCCTGTATTCTGGCATCGAGGATGAGCGATACCAAACTGGTCCTCTTTGAGGGCGCGGGTCATGGCTACCTCTGGGAGGCCGAAGAGGAAGCCAACCGCATCGTCCTTGATTTCTTGAGGCAGCATCCGATACCTCCGGCGGGCTGATGACGATGGACAGCGAGACAACGGGAGACACCAGCAGTCCCACGCGCCTGAGGCGCTTCGCCACGGACATGGCCACACTGGAGAAAGAGGTGCTCATCGAGCCCTACCGGGCTCCAGGGCCCGGAGGACAGAGAAAGAACCGGAAGGAGACCGCCATTCGCCTGACGCATCCGCCTTCCGGTATTATCGTGGTTGCTTCCGAGCGCCGCTCCCAGGCGCAAAACCGCGAGATTGCCTTTGACAGGCTCATCAGGAAACTCGCCCATATCAACCGCCCCCAGAAGCGACGTGTCCCCACCAGACCATCCGCTGGTGCTATCCGCAGACAGAAGGAGGCGAAGGAGAAGCTCTCCCAGAAGAAGCGCCTGCGGCTCAAGTCAGGCGTGTCTGGCGAGGTTGACTAGGATCCCCGTCTGCGAACCCAACCCGGACTGGTACCCCGAGCGATTGAGGTGGTGGTCTCTGGGAGACGAGTTACTGGATCCGAGCTCACGCTTGGGAAACCGGATGACGGTTCCGGTATCTGACCACTTCCTTCCGGATCAGATCAGCACCATCCTGAGGGTCTATCTTGCCCTCCCGCACAGCTTCTACCAGAGGCTCTACGTTCGTTACCAGAGAGGAACAAGCTGTCTCGAGAGGAGGTACGCTCATTGACTTGGCGACTGTGCCGCTGGAGCTCTGGTCTGCGGTGTAGCATGCCAGGAAGATATCCCTGAGCGCGATAACTAGAGTCTTGTCCACGACGTCAAAGCGATGGCAGAAATGGAATCGACAGAGTAGGGGGCGCGTGGCATGAATAGGGCACTCTTTGAATCGAGGTGAATACACCTCGCAGCCGATCTCGCTGCAGCAAACACCGCCGCAGGATGCGCAGAGTCCATTCTCCTCGCTATAGCGGTCAAACGCAGCCAACGCCGCGGCAGCGTCTGCGCCAAAAAGCTCCCGTACCTCTTCATCTGTGAGCAAGGCGACCTGCGCGAAGCGTCCCACCACCTCCATGAAAGTGGCGATTGCTCTTGTTTCATCTACTCCGGCCTTTGCCATCTGCGCCCTGCGTCCAAGGTGAAGCTGCCAACTCGGGTATTCGACGCCCTCTCCCGCTCGTTTCAGAGTCTCACTGGAACCGAGACAGTCTTGCTCCCAGGTTCCGGAATCCGATGGCTTTCCCATCGGCCCAATGCCCGCCACGGAGAGATAACGGCGTGGGACGAAAGGCCCCGAGGCTGCCACAGCAATAATACCATGCGTGTGGAAGGGGGCTCGGACCTATGGCCCCTGCGCCCTGTTGACAACCGCGAACATCAGTTGGTAGACTAAAACAGTTAGTGTTACACTAATCTATATCCGTGATCTGTCTCTCAACGCACAAGAACCACATCATGTACGGAGGTCTCGATTGTCCAGAGAGAGCATAGACAACGATCTTATCGAAAGCACCCTGCAGTTGTCAGAGAGGGCTTTCAGGGAGCTCTTCCCCATACTGCCCAAGGAATGGCTTAGCCTGGATTTGAGCACGCCACAACTGAAAGTTGTTCTACTCCTTCTCGTGAACGGCCCATGCCGTATGAGCATCATTGCATCTGCCCTTGGTGTCAGTCTGGCTACTGGAACAGGGGTAGTCGACCGGCTGGTGGAGCGGGGAATCGTGGTCCGGGAAGGCGACCCGGAAGACAGGCGAGTTGTCCTCTGCCGACTCTCGAGCAAGGGCGAGAAGATGCTGCTGGGGCTCGTACAACTGGCACGAAATCATGCCGAGATGATGTTCCGGTCGCTGAGTATTGAGAAGCTCATGGCGGTCAGGGCGGGATTGGAGGCGCTTCTTGAAGCTGGCGAAGCCACCAAGGATCAGCTCGGAATCGGCGCCGCCAGCAACAACGAGTCCGCTCGAAAGAAGCAGAAGGCTGTAAGCCCAGAGAGGAAGGCCAAGAGACAACTCTAGGGCAGCGCAAGATTGGCTGGCTCGCTTCCGCGACCGGATCCGACCGCGTTTCTGCCCCCAAGCATCAGAGTACGAGATGCACTACTCAATGCTCACCTAGCAAGACAATCCTCCTCGGTTCCCGGCCATTTACAGTCTTCCTCGGCGGCCGAAGTCCAGTCGCATATCCTTTGCAGACTCCGTTGTTGTAGAATCATATCCGCCAGCGGCGGACAGGGTGGGATTGATCGAGACAGTACTTGACCGGCACCCGCATCACCGGACTGCCCAGCGTGCTGGATAGACGGTTATGAGAAGACACTCAGAGAAGAAGTCAAGGCCGGAAGACGCTCAAGACCCGAATGCGCCGCATGCGGAACTTGACGCATACCGCCGCTTCTTCGAGCATTCGCTCGACGCGCTCTTCATGGTCGGTCGTGACGGCCGGATCGTAGAGGCCAGTAGGTCTGCCACCGACCTCCTCAGGTACAGTAAGCGACAGATAAGGATGATGTCTCTCAGAGACCTGTATGCCCAAGCCGCAGAACACGAGACTAGCTGGAGAGACTTGGAGCAGAAAGGCTACATCAAGGACCGGCAGGCGAAGCTGCGAAAGAGAGATGGGACCGAGATTGACTGTCTGGTCACCATGACCGCAGATCGCGCGGGCGATGGTGGTGTCCGGCAGTATCACTGCATGATCCGGAATGTGAACGAATACGAGCGAACCCTGGAGGCGCTTCGAGAGAGCGAGCGCCGATACAGCCTGCTGACAGAAAGCATCATGGATGTTATCTGGATCATGGACATCAGCTTTCACATCACCTACATGAGCCCTTCTGTGGAGCGGATGAGAGGCTACACAGTCCAGGAGATCATGTCTCAAAACCTTGACGAGATGTTCCCGCCGGAGTCCCTGCAGAAAGCCCTTGGGCTGATCCAAGAGGAAATACTCAATAAGAAGAATCCCGAGGACCCTTTCAGACTGGGAACCGTAGGGCTGGAGATGACGTGCAAGGGAGGGGGCACGGTATGGACCGAGAGCCGGGTGACTCTGCTGTATGGGCCCGACGGTTACCCCGCCGGCTTGATGGGAGTCACTCGCGATGTGACCGAACGTCGCAAGATGGAGGAGTCGCTCCGCGACAGCGAGCGGAGATATCGACTTCTGGCCGAAAACATCACCGACGTCATCTGGGTCGCCGACATGAATTTGAACCGCACATACGTCAGCCCTTCAGCAAAGAGCCTTCAGGGCTACAAATCTGCTGATGACATGCCGAATAGCGTGAAGGACCTGCTAACCCCAACGTCCTTCGAAGTTGCCAGGGAGACCTTTGCCAGGGAACTGGCTTCTGAGAACAGAAGAAAGAAGAACATACACCGGTCCTGGACTCTCCAACTTGAACTGAAGCGCAAGGACGGATCGACGGTATGGACCGAAGACAAGATCACCTTCCTGCGAGATGGCGCAGGAAAGCCTATCGGTTATCTGGGAGTAACTCGCGACATCAGCCTGCGCAAACAGGATGAGGATGCGTTGCGTTCACTGTCACGCCGGCTGGTGGAAGTGCAGGAGATCGAGCGCCGCGGCATTGCCCGTGAACTCCACGACCACATTGGACAGGAACTCACCGGTCTGAAGTTGGCCCTGGAAATGGTATCTCGTCTCCCGCCACAACAAGTGAAGGCCAGGCTCTCCGAGGCCCAGGACTCTATCAACGAGTTGGTAGCACGGGTCCAAGACTTGTCACTTGACCTGCGGCCAGCAATGCTGGATGATCTCGGTCTGGTTCCAGCACTGTTATGGCACTTCGAGCGTTTCACCGGCCAGACCGGTGTGCGCGTAGCTTTCAAACACCGGGGAATACAGAGACGGTTCGCCCCGGAGATCGAGACGGCTGTCTATCGGATAGTGCAGGAGGGTTTGACCAACGTGGCACGACATGCTGGCGTGGTGGAAACTACGGTGCGCCTGTTGCTTAACAGAGGAGTTCTCGGCGTTTACATAGAAGACGAGGGTATTGGCTTCGATACCGACGCCGCGTTCGCCAGAGGCACATCCAGCGGCTTGACGGGAATGCAGGAACGGGCCACATTGCTGGGCGGCCATTTCGAGATCATTTCCGCGCCGGGGGCCGGGACGCTTCTGGTGGCCAAGTTCCCGATCAGCAGTTCTGCCAGAGTGGGGAGGGGCACATGAACAAGAGAACTACCATTGTCCTCGCTGATGATCACCAAGTCGTTCGGCACGGTCTGCGTGTGCTGCTGGAAGCAGAGCCGGAGTTCAACGTCGTCGGCGAAGCGAGCGATGGCATCGAGGCTGCCGACATGATAGACCGCCTCCATCCAGACGCCGTTGTCTTGGATCTCATGATGCCAGGAATGAATGGGCTTGAGGTCACGCGCCAGGCAAGCCAGCGCTCACCAAACACCAACGTGATCATCCTCTCCATGTACACGAATGAGGCCTACGTGCTTGAGGCACTCCGCGCTGGAGCCAAGGCATACGTCCTGAAGTCGGCCACATCCGATGAGCTCATCAGGGCCATACGTCAGGCTGCTTCCGGAGGCCGCTACCTCAGCCCTCCCCTGTCCGAGCGCGCCATTGAGGCATATTCGCGAAAGGCCGAAGGAACAGCTATGGATCCGTACGAAACGCTCACTTCGAGAGAACGTGAGGTACTGCAGCTTGGGGCTGAAGGATGCACAAACGCCGAGATCGCTTCGCGGCTGTCCATCAGCCCGCGCACTGCTGAGACCCATCGCACTAACCTGATGCGCAAACTCGGCCTGCACAGCCAGACTGACCTCATCCGCTTCGCCATACGTCGCGGCATTCTGCCGCTCGAGACCTGAACTCCATGCCTTGCCTCTCGGCGCGGCTGATGTCCACCACCTGGAGCCAGGACAACTACGTACCTTCCCCCCCAGAATTACGTGAACCTACTGATGGACACCGGGACAAAACGTAGTATATTTCTAGAGTTGGCCGAAAGGTTAGGGACACAAGTACAATTCCAAAGTGGGGGACTATTCGAGTGCATGTGCCAAGCAATGACAGGTCCGCACAACGAATGGTCAAGTGTCCCGAGTAATGCGGATCGGATGGACAGCTAGTTTCATGCCGCTACACTTGAGGAATTTAGGCAAACAGCAGAGGTGGGGCTTTCTAACCCACGGCCTCACCCCCCCCTTGGCCACGCTAGGAAGTGACTACCCACCTCTGCTATGCACTTTGTCCCAACCTTGAAGTAGAAGAAGACAGAGAACTGGACTCTCCAAGATACACACTGGATAACGATTTCGGAACAACGATGTCTTCGGCCACCTCTTCAAGACGAAGGGTGGACCAATAGTGCTAGGGGAGGAAGAACCATGAAAGCGCCAACTCTTCGTCACAGAGCGGCGACCATCTGCCAGGAAGCAAAGGTCGAGGGGCCAGTAGCAATTCAGACGGTGCAGTCAGCTTGCAGGCACTACTGGGAAATCGAGAGGGCCACTGCTCAGGTTAGCAGAGGCACCTGCAAGCTGTGCGGATCTCACAAGCAGTTCCCCAACTACCTTTCAGACTGCATAGCGGGCCCGGACAAGGAGAGCTACCAGGAATGGCTCAGCAAACAGGAATGGCAAGAAATGCTGGCAACCCCTGATAGCGCCATAGTCCTAGACATGGGGGAGGAAAAACCATTATTCAGTCCACGAAGGAAGAACTAAGGTCGCAGAAAAGGGGCTCTAAGTGGTACCCGAAGAGGTACGACGACCTGATCATTCAGCGTTGGGCTAGAGCTTGCAGTGAGTCGAACAACGAATGCCGCGGTTGCCGGCACGAGAATGACTGTCAGGATCTCGCGGATCGGCTGATAGCCTGCATGTATGTTCACTCACCATCTGCCAATTCCAGATTGACTCTGGAAGACAGCCCTCAGTCCTGCATTCACCAAAGACCCCGCAACTGACCTCCACGGGCCAGAATCACAACGCGGGATGGTCGTAGGTCGGCGAAATCCAGACCTAGCACTGGCGAAATTGTCCCACTACTAACCCTCGCCGAAAATCGCTGTGAAGAACGCCTTCTCCACTTCCGCCATATCGGCCGGCACCGGCGTCAATGCCCCCAGACCCATCGCCAAGACGTAGACTCTCGCCGTCTTCTCCAGCAACTCGCAGTTGTTGAAAGCCTCCCTCAAATTCCTGCCGACAGTGACCGTCCCATGGTTTGCCAGCACGACCGCGTTCCTCAATCCCAAAGCTGCCACGGCGTTCTTCGCCAAATCCGGGCTGCCAGGAAGTGCATAGGCAGCCACCTTGATCTCACCGCCAAGAAGAGTGACCTGATCATCGAAAAGCGATGGTATCTCCTTTCCACTCACCGCAATAGCGCTCCCAAAAACCGCGTGCGTATGGACGACAGCGCAGACCTTCTTCCTGGCCTTGTATATCCCCACGTGCAGCATGGTCTCTATTGAAGCAGCCAGTTCCCCTTCCACACGCTGCCCTTCCATGTCCACCAGTACAATGTCCTCGGCTTTCATGGTGTCATAGTGGCGTCCGCTCGGCGTTATAGCCACCAGTTCTCGCCCATCTGGTTCTCTGAAGCGTTGGCTCACATTGCCTGAGGTGCCCACCACCAAACCCTTCTCATACATCCGCCGAGCGATCTCAAGTACTTCCATCTTCTGCACTTCCCACATGTCTACATCATCTCCTCGCCTAGACTGTCCAGCCATCTGGCGGCCTTCCGCCACTTCTCGTAGTACCTGGCGTAGTCATGGACGCCATGCTCGTCCGGGCTGACCGTTTTGGGCACGGGGCCCATTGCGGCCCCGGCCTTGACCAGATCAGCGTAGACCCCAGCCCCGACAGCAGCGCACATGGCGGCCCCCCACGATGTCACCTCAGCCGTTCCATAGTATTCCACCGGCATCGCCAGTACATCGGCCAGAATCTGCCCCAGAGTCTGACTTCGCGCCAGACCTCCCCCTATACTGACCGATTCAATCTTGAGATGTGAAGTCTCCTCAAGCTGACGGCAGTTCGCCTTGAAGGCAAAGCAGAGGTTCTCCAGTACAGCCCTGATGATGTGTTTCCTCTCCACCTCAGTCACACTCGGAGTGATCGGGAAGAGGACTCCCCCCAACAGGGGCTTCAGTCGACTCATGTCCATAGTTCTGGGTCCGATGAATGCCACGGCGCCACCTGAACCTGCCGGCGATTCCCCGGCCATCCTGTCCATCATCGTGTAGGTGTCCTCCTCCGAATCGGCGCCTTCGAACAGAAGCCGATTCAGCCAGTCGTAGGCGCCTCCAGCTTCCGCGGCATTGCTCTCCAAGACCCACTTTTTGGGCAGGACGTGACAGCTGGACCAGATCCTGCCGCTCGAGTCCACGATTGGTCCGTCTGTGACCATTTGAATGGCTGCGCTCCACCCAGCCACAATCCCCACCTGGCCTTGATCTCTCACTCCCATGCCCAGAAGGCCGCACTGGGTGTCGGCTCCACCCACAACGACTGATGTGCCAGGCGCGAGGCCGGTCTGGTCGGCCGCCTTTGCACTGACCACCCCTACGCATGTCCCAGCGGCAGTCATTTCGGGGCAAAACCCTTGGGCCAAGTGGAAAGCCTTCTGAAGATGGGGCGACCAGCACGAACCGCCAATGTCCACCAGCCCGGTGTCACTGTCGCCGGACGGCTCGGCGACGCGCCGTCCGGACAAGCGGTAGAGAATCCAGTTGTTGATCGTAAGCATGGTCGCTATTCGGTCATGGACGGCCGGGCGGTTGGCCTTGAACCACTGCAGTTTGGCCGGCGCGAATAGGAACGCTGGTGAATGGCCCGTTGTGTGGCGCAACTCCTCGCCGTGCTCGGCATCGATGGAGAAGCCCTCCATCAGGGCTCTTAGATCATTATTAGGACCACCGTATAGCTCGTTGCCGTCCTTGTCGAGGAAGACGACGCCTTGTCTCTGGCCAGCGCTGCTGACGGCCAGGATGTCAGATGGCCTGACGCCAGCCTTACTGACACTCTCCCGACTCACGTGACAGATGGCATCCCAAAAGGCGGCAGGGTTGAATTCCCTTCCAAGGGGGCCAATATCGGGGGGCGAATCGTATGTCCACCTGCGGCAGGCTGAGGAGACAACAGGGCCGGCTACATCGAAAACCAGGGCTCGACAACCGCTCGATCCGGCGTCGATGGCGAGGACGTACTTGCGCGCCGCCACCTTACTTCCACACTTGAGGATTTACCAGGTTCCTGGGGCGCTCTCCTCTCAGAAACCTCTCGATGTCAGCAGCCATCATCTGGGAATGGCGCAGCACTGACTCGTCCGTTGCCCCACCGATATGGGGCGTCAGAACAACGTTTTCCAGTTTCAGAATGGGATCGTCTGGCTTGACGGGCCAGTTCTTGTACACGTCAAAGGCCGCCCCGGCAATGCGTCTCTCTTTGAGGGCTTGGACCAGTGCGCTTTCATCAACCACGTAGGCACTGGCGGCATTCACGAAGAAAGCGGTCGGCTTCATCAGAGATAGCCTGTGAGCGCTAATCAGCCCTACCGTCTCGGGAGTCGTCGTGCAGTGAACCGTGATGATGTCCGACTGCTTCATGATCTCGTCCAACTCCACCTTGGCGACACCCAGCTCCTTCATCTCCTCTGAACCAACATAGGGATCGTACGCTACAACCGTGGACTCAAATGCCACGAGCCTCCTGGCAACCTGCCGTCCGATGGCTCCGAAGCCGACGATACCAACCGTCCTTCGCCACAATTCACTGCCGCGCATGTGGAAATAGGCATCGGTGGGATCAGCCCATTTGCCCGATGATACCATGTCATGAGCCGCCGGGATCCTGCGCAGCAGGGACAACATCAGCCCCACCGTCAGTTCGGCTACAGCCACAGCGTTCCTGGCTGGCGTGTTCACCACCGGGATGCCATGCTCGGTGGCAGCAGCCACGTCAATTTGGACGACATCAGCCCGGCAGACTCCGAGGAACTTGAGTCGCGGGGCTTTCTGGAACACCTCGCGCTGCACGAAATCCGCCTCGACCACCACTATGGGGATATCTTGCTCTTGTATGCGCCGGACAAACTCCTGGGAGGACAGGAGCCTCTTGGTATCCATCCAGTTCTCGTGAATGACATCCAGTTGCTGCTTCATCCTGTCCAGCACTGAGTGAGCAAACGGAGCCAGGATAAGCACTCTCATGGTCAGAACTCGGCGAAGGGATTATAGCACAGACCGCGCGAGAGAACGCAGTTGAGAATGGAGGATGCTGCGCATTGGCCAGGTCGTGGTTCGGCCTGGCCTGGCGGATTGCAGTGGATCAGTTCCTCTAGGCTCCAGGCTGCAGGAGGCTGAAGCCGGTCTCGTCATCCTTGACCCGAGCTACCCTGGCGCCGGTGATTTCGTAGATTATGGCCTCTCCCACCAGCCAGGTGCTCACGCCCGGCCGCAGACAGCCGGTGATCGTCTTTCCCGATCGCCCCAGAGCAGCATGGATGTGCAGGTGCGGCTTGCCGTCTTCGCCCGGTGCGATGACACCCACACCAGCCACCTCATGTGCACCATCGATTGGCAGCAGCACAGGCTCCGGTGGTCGTTCGTCCGATCGACGCGGGCCAACCACTACCTCGCCATCCCCGATGCCCCCAACGAGGATCACATGCCCCACTGAAATGCCCTTCTCTTCGGCGAAGCTCTCTATGCAATGAGGCAGCCTGTCTCCGTGCTCCAGACGTATCACGAAAACACGGCCTAGTTGCCCTTCACATGACTTCATCGATGGAGTCCTCACTTCCCAGCAGCCAGACGACCAAGCGGGAATGCTGCCAAGCGGATTGTACCAATGGGCAAACGGAGAGGCAAGAGACGGCTGCTCTGGAGAGATGCCAGAACCCGGTGGATTCTTTGCTAGGCCCGGTCTTGGCCGGAACTGGCTCCAGCCCTGGCGTATCCATCCAGCAGCTTGCGGTAATGATATCCGTATACAGCGAGGGTGATGGCCAAGGGGAATGAGCCAGGTCGCCGCATCAGCGTCGAAGTGACCAAACGCCAATAGTACGTCCGGCCTCTTTCCCTGATTCCCAAGTACCACATTGACTTGAGGAAGGCTCCGAATCTGACCTTGCTATGGCTGCGACGCTTGTGCACCACGGGGCGATGCTCCCTGAGAAACGTGCCGATGCGCGCGTAGTAGTTGCGCGGCGAGTATATTGACGTCAGAACCTGTTTGTAGCCTCCGATCAAGGTCTCGCGCTTCATTTTGGGGACAAAATTGAGTGAGAAATCGGTATTGTCGCCCGAAGCCTCACGAAGAATGCGATCCTCCTTCTTGAGTCGCTTGTACAACTTCGTGCCTCGCGGAGCATTGAGCATGCCAACCATGGCCGTCACTATGCCGCTTTCCTGAATGAAGTCAATCTGCCTCTCAAAGATGTTGGAGGGATCACTGTCGAAACCGACGATGAACCCACCTTGGACCTCCAACCCGTGATTCTGCAACGTTCTGACGGAAGCCACGAGGTCACGCCTAGTATTCTGATGCTTGCCACACTCTCCTAGACTCTCCTCGCACGGGGTTTCTATGCCGATGAAGACCCTGTCAAACCCGGCGTCCACTACGAGCCTCATCAAGTCCTCATCGTCCGCGAGACCTATGGAAGCCTGGGTAAAGAGGGTGAAAGGATAGTCCTTCTCTCTCATCCACTCTATGATGGCGGGAAGCACCTCGGCTTTCAGCTTCTTCTTGTTCCCGATGAAGTTGTCATCGACTATGAAGACACTACTGCAGCAGTCCAAGCGATAGATGGCCTCGAGTTCGTCAACAAGCTGCTTTACGTCCTTGGTCCTCGGAACGCGACCATTGAGCAGGACGATATCACAGAACTCGCAGTCATAGGGGCAGCCGCGCGAATACTGGAGACTGAGAGTGGCATATTTCCTGGTGTCGATGAGCTCCCAGGCGGGGATCGGGCTCTTCCGGATGTCCGGCCTCTCGTCCGACTGGTAGAAACGCTCGCCCTTTCCCTTCTCCAGATCTGTCACCAGACGTGACACCAGCGTCTCAGCCTCGCCCAGAACAAAGTGATCGACTTCCGGAAATCCCTCATGGCCCTGGGTGAACAGTGGCCCGCCGGCGACTATCTTCGTGCCCAGTTGATGACATCGCTTGACGACCTCGTGGGCCGATTGCCGCTGCACCTCCATAGCGCTGATGAATACATAGTCGGCCCAGGCGATATCCTCATCATTGAGGTCATCGGCGTTCATGTCGACAAGCTTCTTCTCCCACCCCCCCGGCAGGAGTGATGCCACCGTTAACAGGCCCAAGGGAGGATAGGCTGCTTTCTTCGCAATGAACTTAAGCGCATACCTGAAACTCCAGAATGTGTCTGGGTAGCGTGGGTATACGAGAAGAATACGCAAGTGTTGCTCCTTCACTGACAGATCCGCTTGCTGCGTACGAATGCGAGGAACCAGAGGGGACATTGCCCTACATAATACCAGTGGGGAGGCTGTTTGTCCATACAACCATGCTCCAACACACAGAATCCAGGCTTGACCCCTGGCAATCCAATCAGGTAAGATCGTTCCGCGTGTTTGACTTGGGCCTGGTTATTATGCTATAGATTAAAGCCGAGCCCAAAGGAGGTAAGTATCGTAAAAGAGCTGAGAATCAATCAGTGGATCAGAGCCAAAGAGATACTGCTGATTGGGGAGAATGGTGAACGTGTTGGCGTGATGTCGGTCGCCCAGGGCATACAGTTGGCGCGAGAGCGCAATCTGGACTTAGTGGAAGTAGCGCCAACAGCCATACCGCCTGTATGCCGCATACTCGACTACGGAAGGTACAAGTTCGAGCAGTCGAAGAAAGAGCGGGAGGCCAGGAAGACCCGGAGGGCTTCGCTCTTAAGAGAAGTCCGGCTTCGGCCAAGAATCGATAACCACGATCTGGAATCAAAGACTCGCTTGATTGAACGGCTGCTGGGCGAGGGCGACAAGGTCAAAGTAACGGTCTTCTTCAGAGGAAGAGAAATCACTCGCCCGGAGCTCGGCAAGAGGATATTGCAGCAAGTTCTGACCAACCTGAAAGACAAGGCTGTAGTCGATCAGCCTTTGGTGGTAGAAGAGAAAAGCCTAAGCTTATTCTTCTCGCCAGCCAAGACCACCGTAAAGAAGGCAACGTCGGAGGTTACCAGTGCCCAAGCTAAAGACAAATAAGACTGCCGCGCGCCGCTTCAGCGCTACCGGCACCGGCAAGATAATGCATTCCAGAGTAGGCAAGAGCCACCTCCGGCGGAAGAAGCCTGCCCGCGTAAAGCGTCAGTACGATGGGAAAGTGGCGCTTGATCCCACCAATAAGGGCAGAATAACCAAGCTCGTGCCATACCTGTAAAGGAGGACCAGTGCCGCGAACCAAAGGTGGAGTAGTCACCAGACGCCGCCATAACAAGATACTCAGGTTGACCAAGGGGCACCGCGCCAGTAAGCATAGCCTCTATAGCCGCGCACATGAATCGATGCTCAAGTCCCTGAGCTACGCCTATCGTCACAGACGAGAGCGCAAGGGTGACATGCGCCGCATCTGGATACTGCGCATCAATGCTGCCGCCAGAGCCGGTGGAATATCCTACTCTCAGTTCATGCATGGTCTGAAAGAGGCCAACGTGGAAGTCGATCGCAAGATGCTGGCGGACACGGCCGTCAGAGATCCCCATGCCTTCTCTCAATTGGTAGCAGTAGCCAAGGGGGAGAAAACGGGCAAGTAGTCGATGCTGAAGGAGCTTGAGGAACTCAAGACCAAAGCGGTCAGCGAGCTCGACGGCATAGACAACCTGGGCGATTTGGAGAAGTGGCGGGTTCGCTACCTCGGGAGAAAAGGCTCTCTTACCACCGTCCTCAGGGGATTGGGAAATCTCTCAGTCGAAGACCGCCGCACTGTCGGCGCAGTCGCCAACGAGCTTAAGGCCACGCTGGAATCCCGCCTGCAACAGAAGCAGGAGGATCTGAAGAGCCAGGAACTTGTCGACACCATCGAGCAGACCCGCATAGACGTCACTCTGCCGGGCTATCCTGTCTCCATAGGGCGCCTCCATCCGACCACGCGCACGCTTCGGGAAGTCTGCGGCGTTTTTGCCTCAATGGGCTTCCAGGTGGTGGAAGGGCCGGAGGTGGAATGGGATTACTACAATTTCGAGGCACTGAACATTCCTCAGGATCACCCGGCGCGAGACATGTGGGCCACTTTCTGGGTGGACACCGAGGGCGGGGGGCGGTCCAGGCTGCTTCGCACCCACACCTCTCCGATGCAGATCAGGCTGATGGAGAAGACGCGGCCCCCAGTCAGGGCGGTGGTACCGGGCAAGACCTACCGCTACGAAGCGACCGACGCCACCCATGAATTCATGTTTCACCAAGTGGAGGGCCTGGCGGTAGACAAGGGCATCACCATGGGTGACCTGAAAGGCACGCTTTTCGAATTCGCCCGCCGTCTCTTCGGTGCAGACCGGAAGGCACGCTTCCGCTGCGACTACTTCCCCTTCGTTGAACCTGGAGTCGAAATGGCCATTGACTGCTTTGTCTGTCAGGGTGCCGGTTGCCGGCTGTGCAGCAACACCGGATGGATCGAGATCCTGGGCGCCGGCATGGTTCATCCCGACGTGTTGAGGAGGGTAGACTACGATCCTGAGGTCTACACCGGATTTGCCTTTGGCATGGGTGTGGAGCGCATCCCCCTGTTGAAGTACGGCATCGACGACATCCGCCTGTTCTATGGCAATGATCTGCGCTTTCTGAAGCAGTTCTAGTAAGGTTGAGGAAATGAAGGTCCCGTTCAGTTGGCTCCGAGAATATGTCAGCGTCTCCTTGAAGGCCAAGGAGGTCGCCGAGCGCCTAACGATGGCCGGAGTCGAAGCCAACGTGACCGAGGTTACGGGCCAGTCCTGGGACAAAATCACGGTGGGCCAGATAGTAGCCCTGGAGCCGCATCCCAATGCCGATCGGCTGCAGTTGGCCACCATTGACTTCGGTCAGGGGCAGTCGAAGGTAGTGTGTGGCGCCACCAATGTCCGGACGGGCGACAAGGTGCCTTTCGCCCAAGTCGGGGCCGAGCTCATCGACGGGCATTCCGGCAAACCAGCCAAGCTTAAACCGGCCAAGATACGCGGCGTGACTTCAGAAGGCATGGCCTGTTCGGAGAAGGAGTTGGGCATCTCTGACAGCCACGAGGGTGTGCTGGTACTGCCCGCAGATGCCCCTCTGGGAGCTCCCCTAGCCGAGTACCTGGGAGATGCTGTGTTCGACCTGGAGGTCACGCCGAACCGTCCGGACTGCCTGTCCGTATTAGGAGTGGCGAGGGAGGCAGCAGCCCTTACCCAACAAGAAGTCAGATACCCATTCTCTGGATACGAAGAGGCAGGCGACGCCATAGACAAGCATGTCTCGGTGGAGATCGCTGATGCTGACCTCTGCCAGCGTTACTGCGCTAGCCTGATTGAGGGCATCAAGATCGGCCCGTCGCCGACCTGGATGCAGCAGAGGTTGACCGCCTGCGGGATGAGGCCCATAAACAACATCGTGGACATCACCAATTATGTGATGCTGGAATACGGCCAGCCCCTGCATGCGTTTGATTTCCGCAAGATCGGCGGTGCCAAGATAGTCGTTCGCCGCGCCCGTGCGGGTGAGAGACTGACCAGCCTGGACGGTGTGGACCGGGAGCTGCGTCCGGACATGCTGGTCATTGCCGATCAGGCCATCCCGGTTGCCATCGCCGGCGTCATGGGTGGCGCGGACAGTGAAGTAACGGGGAACACAACCTCTGTCCTCCTAGAATCGGCCAATTTCAACCAGGTGAACATCCGCCGGACGTCGTCCGGACTGAAGCTGCGCAGCGAAGCTTCAATGCGCTTCGAAAGGGGCATCAGCCCGGAGCTGACGGTGCCGGCTTTGAGAAGGGCAACGCAGCTCATACTGCAGGTCGCCGGCGGCCAAGCCGCCAAGGGCCTTGCCGACGCCTACCCAGGCAAGAAGGAGGCCAGGGTCATACAGTTGCGCACCTCGTCGGTCAGGCAACTGCTGGGCTTGGAGCTGACACAGGAGCAGATCGTCAATACGCTCATCTCTCTCGGTTTCCAGTGTACGCGGAAGGATTCCCTGGAGACCACGGTCACTGTTCCCTACTGGCGCATGGATGTCAACCAGTCTGCCGATCTGGCTGAAGAAGTGGCCCGCGTCATGGGCTATGCTACCATTCCGACAACTACCCTGAGCAGTGAGTTGCCGAGACAGCAGGTGGACACCCACTTGGCCTTCAGGGAGCAACTGCGTGACCTTATGGTGGCCGCCGGTTTCCAGGAGATAATCACCTATTCTCTGACCAGCCAGGAGAAGCTCGCCAGGGCAGCCAGCGCGGAAACCGCCATCCGTGTGGCCAACCCACTCAGTGCGGAGCTCGAGTATCTGCGCACCAGCCTCCGGCCCGGCCTTCTCTCCACCCTGGAGGCCAACCAGAAGTACGAGGAAGGGGGCATCAGGCTGTTCGAAATCGGCCGGGTGTTCCTGGGCAGAGGCAACGACCTGCCTGACGAGAGAGAGACCCTCGGCGGCGTGGTCAGTGGGCCCCGCGGGGCGCTGTCATGGCTCGGAGAGAAGGGCCAGTCCGACTTCTTCGATGCGAAGGGGACAGTGGAATCCGTGCTCTCCAGGCTGGGCATCGAGGCCGACTATGCGCCCGGAGGTGAAGAGAAATTCTGCCCAGGAAGAGTGGCCAGAGTGGTGGTCCGGCAGACTGCGGTGGGCATTGTTGGAGAGCTGCACCCCAAGATCGCCGAGGGTTTTGACCTCTTACCCCAGCCGGTGGCTCTCTTCGAACTCGATATCGAGAGGCTCCTGTCCGTCGTGAAGGAGAAGCAGGGCTACCGCCCACTTTCCCGCTTCCCCAGATCAGTGAGGGACATCGCGGTCCTCGTGGATGTCCAGGTGCCCGCCAAGAAGATGCTGGAAATCGCCCAGAGCGTCCCGCTCGTGAGCCAGGTGTCTCTCTTCGACCTTTACTCCGGGAAACAGGTGCCTGCCGGCAAGAAGTCAGTGGCCTTCCGGATAGCCTACCAGTCAGATGCCCGCACGCTGACCGAGGAAGAACTGGAGGCCGCCGAGAATGAGATACTGTCCAGGCTGGCCAAAGACTCGGGCGCTACTCGGCGCGCCTAGTCCGCTCCTGATTCCATCGGCGGTTGACTGCCAATGAAACCATCTGGTGCCTTCCTTGATTGGTTGTCCTCGGCCCGCAGTTGACGCAGCCATTTCGCAGAGGCGACTTCCCGATCCAGAACATAGGTAACGTAGCCCTGCATCAGATCCTCGATCTCCCTGGCCAGGCGCGGCTTGAGTCTCAGCCTGCTCAAGGCCGGGCATTCGTTCTGGGCGAAGAACCGCAAGACCTTCACAGAGTCCACGGATGCGGGCCTGTCCAGGCCTTCCCTACCCCTGCAATCGGGGCACAGCAGTCCGGCTGCCGCCGGGCTGAAGTGGTTGGTGGTAGCCTCCAGCTTGCGGTGACACGCGGCACATTCCCAGAGTTCGGGCAGGTAGCCGCAGCAAGCTAGAGAGCGAAACTCGAAGTAGCGCAGGACAAGGGCTGGGTCCACCCCGCCGGCAAGTGAGCGGAGCGCATTCAGAAGCAGGTGAAAGAGAGGCCGGTTCTCAGCGCCTTCGGCGCTGAGCCGGTCGGCCAAGTCGGCCAGGTACAGACCGCAGGACAGCAGCCAGAGGTCGGACTTGATGCCCTGGAAGGAATCCAGGGTCTCGCATCCGGACACGACGTCCAGGGTCCGTCCCTCGGCCAGCATCATGGTGCAGTAGGTGAGCGGCTCCAGGTGGCCAGCCAGCCGGCTCTTTGGTCGCCTCACTCCTCGGGCAACGGCCCGCAGCTTGCCCCGCTCGGGCGTGCAGAATGTAAGGAGAGCATCCGCTTCCCCCATATAGGAGTGCCTAAGGACTACGCCTTCCGTCTTGTAGAGCCGTGACATAGCCCCATTGTATCATCACCACCAGCCTCCGGGGACCGGGCGACTCTGCGCAGAGAACCCGGCGTCTATGGACAAACGTTGTTCGCCTGTAACTAGGGGCAACATTGCCGGTCTGCTATAATCACCCCATTGGCTAGTACCTAGTCAGTAGAAAGGAGGAGACAAGGTATGCTCAAAGAGTTCAAAGAGTTCATCATGCGCGGCAACGTCATGGACATGGCAGTCGGCATCATCATTGGCGCGGCCTTCAGCGC
>Ga0209286_1000081_pt1 | contig 19684 bp, 15 predicted proteins | sample PPLLak1March2015_2_FD_187250 | JGI IMG/M metagenome (GOLD analysis project Ga0209286, IMG submission 187250) | Freshwater sediment microbial communities from Prairie Pothole Lake near Jamestown, North Dakota, USA - PPLs Lake P8 Core (3) Depth... | ecosystem: Environmental > Aquatic > Freshwater...
GATGCTGTTGGTTAGAGAACGAAACATTCTGGGGTTGCTGAAATAGGAAGCATAGTTTTTGAGGGTTAAAACTCCTTTTTGGTAAAAACTTAACTTGCAGATGTCATAAACCGGATAGAGCAGGAAGAAGATGAGAACAGCTAAAAGGAATCCCATCGCTATCCCGGTCAATAACCGGTCGCTCACAAAAGTGGATGGGGGTGAAGCGTTTTTTAAGGTCTCCGCTCGATTCATCAGGCATTCTCTTTCGCTGGATAGACGATAAAGGCTTCGGGTGGGAAATAGAGAACGACTCCCTCTCCTTGCTTCAACTGCCTCTGTTCAAATTCCTTTTCGATCACATCGGAAATCACTTCTTCTCCATCCACATTGACCACCAACCGGACGGCCGCCCCTAAAAAGGTGACAACATCGATTCTGCCGGGAATGAGGTTAGAGGATTCTAGATCACCCGGAGGTTCGCCATATTTGAAAACCTCTATCTTTTCAGGCCGGATGGCCAGGTAGACCTCTTCTTTGGATGAGGAACCCCTCTGGGAAATTTTGAATTCTCTTTTTTCCGTTTGGACCCGATCATGGGTGCGAAGTCCTTTGAAAAAATTTGACGTTCCAACAAAGTCCGCCACAAAACTGGAAGCCGGATATTTATAAATATCGATGGGCCTTCCCACCTGACGAAATTGACCTGTCTCCATCACCACCACCTTGTCCGCAATGGAGAGGGCTTCCTCCTGGTCATGGGTCACATAGATCATCGTCTTTTTAAGTTCCTGCTGGAGACGTTTAATCTCTGCGCGGAGACGGACACGAATTTTCGCATCCAATGCACTAAGGGGTTCATCTAAAAGCAGGACCTGAGGATTCGGGGCCAGTGCCCGGACCAGGGCTACCCGCTGTTGCTGCCCGCCGCTCAGTTGAGCAGGATAGAGATGGCGCCAATCCCGAAGGCCAATAAGGTGGAGCATCTGATCCACCCTATCGGCGATGGCCTTCTTGGGCATCTTTCTTACCCTGAGACCGAAGGCGATATTATCCTCCACGGTCATATTGGGAAAGAGCGCATAGGATTGAAAGACAATTCCAAATTCCCTCTTCTGGGGGATGAGGTCATTGATCACTTTCCCGTCAAAAATGACGTTTCCCTCCGTCACTGTTTCAAACCCTGTAATCATTCTGAGCACCGTGGTCTTTCCACATCCGCTGGGCCCCAGAAAGCAGATGAACTCTCCCTCTTCGATCTCCAGGTTCACTTGATCCACAGCGACGAGATTTCCAAATCTTTTGGTAAGATTCTCCAGCCTAAGGTTCCTTCCCATCACTCTCCCTGCCTGTTTCTATGTTGGTTTACTTAACTTCTTCAAAGGTTTATTTGATCTCAGCCTCTAAGTTCAGCCCAATTTCTAAATCCGAATATCGAAATCCGAAACAAATCCTAAATTCGAATTTTCAAAACGGGAGATATCTGAATTGTTTGGAACATTTGAAAATTTCAAATTAGTGCTTGTTTCGAGATTCGGATTTCGTGCTTCGAGTTTTGATTTTATATGCTGTTTACCTGTCTAATTAGGTTTTCTAATGGAATTTCAGAAAGATGTCAACCCTGTGTTTCTAAACAAATAAAAAAAGGGCACCCCCCTTTAAGCGGGATGCCCTCAAAGTCAACAAGAACCCTCATTTCGCGAAGAGGCTTTCCCATTTCTTTAAAATATCATCCCGGTTCTTTGCCTGCCAGGCGAAGTCCATGGGGTAAAGTTTAATCTCTGACAATTTTGGCATATCCGGCCTTGAAGGAATCCCTGCCATCGTCACGCCCAATTTGAACTCAGAATAGGCTTTCATGGCATTCTCGCTGATGGCCCAGTCGAGAAACTTTTTCGCAGCCTTTGGATTCTTGGCTTTCTTGAGAAGGGCGTTGGCCTCCACCTCATAGCCAGCACCTTCCACTGGGAAGACAAACTCTACAGGAAATCCCTGTTTCTTCAGTTCACCGACGACGAAGTCGAATGAGCAGCCCACGGCAAACTCTCCCTGAGCCGTCATCTTGGCTGGCCTCGACCCGCTCTTAATATATTGGCCCATATTCTTGTCCAACTTCTTTAACAATTCCCAGCCATCCTCTTTCCCCTCTTTGGCTCCATACATTTGAAGGATACTGGCTATCTGTAAGAACCCGGTTCCGGAAGCAGCAGGATTGGGCATAGCGATGAGCCCCTTAAACCCCGGATTCAGCAGATCATTCCATCCCTTTGGCACGGGGAGTCCCTTTTCTTTTAGAATTTTCGTGTTGACACAGAAGGCAGCAATATACATGTCTATTCCTACATAGAGGTCTTTGGAATGGACAAACCTTTTGTCCAGTTTTCCAACCCCTTTGGGTTTATAGGGTTCTAACATCCCCAGGGGAATAAATTGCTCCGTATTGGTCACGGCCCACCCCCAGATGCAGTCAGCTTGAGGATTATCTTTCTCTGCCATCATCCTTGCACCAAGTTCTCCGGTAGAAAGTCGGATGATATCGATGTCGAGGTCCGGAAGGTCTTTCCTGGCCACCTCGAGGTATTTTACCGTCTCATCTGTCTCCAATGAGGTATAGACGGTCACTTTGTCTTTGGCCATGACCGTTGTAGAAAGGAACATCGCTATCACGACACTGATCGTTAACATCATCCATCTTCTCTTCATATCTCTTTCTCCTCCTTTTGATTTCGCTGATGACCATCATGGAATCTCTATTCTTATGGGTTAATGGTTCTTCACCTCCTCTCCTTTCTTGAAAAGCTAGGCCATCTTACATCGGAATCAAATTTCTTGTCAATGTTTTTCAGCCCACCGATTCCCGGCAGGATGTTCAAAAAATTGATAATGATCCGACGCGTCATGCTGAACTTGTTTCAGCATCTCCATAAGATCGTTGAACTACCAGACCCTGAAACAAGTTCAGGGTGACAAAGAAGAATTCCTTCGAGCCCTTTCTGAAACCTGTTGACAAAAAAATATTTTTCCATTAATCCTGTCTAAACAGGTAGTAAGGTTCCAACTCAAAAAGAGACACTCATGAAGGAGAGAGGCGATGAAAGATCAGGCACGGGTTGTGATCATTGGGGGAGGAATTACGGGTTGTAGCATTGCATATCATTTGACGCTCATGGGTTTGAAGGACGTCGTCATTGTAGACAAAGGAGAGCTGACAAGCGGAGCCACCTTTCATGCCGCCGGTCTGGTCGGCCAGTTGCGTGCCTCCGTAAACATTACCAAAATGCTGAAATACAGCATTGAACTCTATTCACGCCTGGAGAAAGAGACGGGGCAGCATACAGCCTGGAGCGAAGTGGGTGGTTTGCGAATCGCTTCGTCAAAGGACCGCATGGAAGAACTTCGCCGTTCTGCAGCCATGGCCAAGACCTTTGGTCTGCCCATGGAACTGATCAGCCCCAAAGAAGCCTGTGACCTGTTTCCGGTGATGGAAAAGAAAGGGATTGTGGGAGCTGCCTTTCTTCCAACAGATGGGCAGATTGATCCCAGCGGCGTGACCTATGCCCTTGCCAAAGGGGCTCGAGATAGAGGAGCGGAAATTTATACAGACACTCGAGTGACCGGCATCACACTGAAGAACGGTGCCGTACACGAAGTGATTACAGAGAAAGGGAAGATCAAGACCGAAATAGTTGTCAATGCGGCAGGCATCTGGGCTCCAGAGATAGGGAAAATGGTTGGAATCCCCATCCCCATCATCCCCATGGAGCACCAGTATATCATCACCAAACCGATCGAAGGAGTTCCTCGGGGAATGACCACCATGCGTGATCCTGATCTCTTGGTCTATTTTCGTGAAGAGGTGGGTGGACTCGTTATGGGAGGATACGAACATAATCCCATTCCATGGGCCCTGGACGGGATTCCCAGAGATTTTACTAAGAAACTTCTCAAATCCAATTATGAACATTTTGAGCCTCTTTCTGTCTTGGCGATGAAACGGGTACCCGCCGTCGGCAAAGCTGAAATCGTCACCCTGCTCAATGGCCCGGAGGCCTTCACTGCTGACGGAGACTTCATCATGGGAGAGGCTGCAGAAGTGAAAAACTTCTTCGTGTCTGCTGGCTTCTGCGCCCATGGAATTGCTGCGGCCGGAGGAGCAGGCAAGATGATGGCCGAATGGATCATCGAGGGGAGACCCAGTCTCGACATCTGGCGCTTGGATATTCGACGACTGGGGACCCACCATGCAAGCCAGAAATACGCCTTAGATCGCTCCATTGAAGTATACGCACACCACTATTCCATGAGTTGGCCTTATGAGGAGATGAAATCAGCTCGGCCCCTGCGAATGAGCCCCCTCTACCATCGCCTCAAAAGGATGAGGGCTGTCTTTGGAGAAAAGTCAGGTTGGGAGAGGCCTAACTGGTTTGCCCCGAAGGGAGTCCCCCCAAAGGATGTTTTAGGATGGGGACTTCCAAACTGGTTCAAGCATGTAGGGAAGGAGCACCAAACCGTTAGGACAAAGGCCGGGATCATTGACCAGACCTCTTTCGGAAAGATTGAGATGAAAGGGCCTGGAGCACTTCCCCTTCTCCAGAGAATCACCGATAACCAGATGGATAGACCTGTTGGCTCGGTCACTTATACCCAGATGCTGAACGAAAGGGGCGGAATTGAGTGCGACCTTTCCGTCAGTCGAATCGCTGAAGATCATTTCTATCTTGTGACGGGAACAGCCTTCATTAAGCATGACCTCAACTGGGTCCAAAAGCATCTACCCGACGACCGCTCTGTTACAGTAAACGATGTAACTTCCTCCAAGGCCTGTATCACCCTCTGCGGGCCCCAGGCCAGAAATATATTGAAGCAATTGACCAGGGACGATATCTCGAACCAGGGTTTCCCTTATATCACCTGTAAACAAATTACCATTGGATATACCCCTGTCCTTGCCCTCCGCATCACCTATGTCGGTGAACTCGGATGGGAGTTCCATATGCCAATGGAGCATGCCTTATATGTCTACGAAGCCTTCCGGGGGGCAGGAAAATCTTTTGGCCTGGAAAATGTGGGTTATCGTTGTATCGAGTCCTTGCGACTCGAAAAGGGATATCGGTACTGGAGCGGGGATATCTCTCCAGAGTATACCCCTTTCGAGGCAGGGCTCGATTTTTGTGTAAAACTGAATAAGGGCGAATTCATTGGCCGTCAGGCTTTACTGAATCAGAAGGAGAAAGGAATCCCCCGCCGGCTCTGCTGTCTCACCATCCATACAGGGCCTCTGATGCCTGTTGGGAAGGAGGCGATTCTGGACGGAAACAAGGTCATTGGCATCGTCACCAGCGGGGGGTTTGGGCACACCATCAAGAAACCTATCGCTTATGGATATCTTCCTACCAACTATGCGAAACCAGGAACCCCATTACAGATCGAGGTCGCTGCAAAGAGGTACGACGCAACGGTTGAAAAAGAACCGCTTTATGATCCGGAAAACAAAAAAGTGAAAGGGTGATGGGGAGATAGGGGGATGTGGAGATTGGGAAATAAATTGAAGCCGGTTTATAGATAGTGAGTTCGGAGTGATGAGTTCGCCTGCCTTGCCTACCGCAGGCAGGGAATTCGGAGATACAATAACAATTAAAAGGTAAAACTTGACTTATAGGACATTGTCAGGCTAAGCCTTGGCTAACAACTACACCTGCGAATCTTCACTGCAAGGTGACCCTAGAGACTGTTGGTTACCACTTCAAATGTGCAGAATTGAAATTACAGGATACTTTCAACTCTCGTCGAAGCCATGACCTCAGCCCAAAGCCATCGCTTCTTGAAATAAGGAACAAGGCTGCAGTGGTCAAAATGGGTGTGCATTGAAATCCATGAAGCCAGTTTCCTTCTTCACCAGCTGAAACACCAATAGCAATATCAGATTTCTCAAAAATCATTAGAGGTTTCGACCTTATGTAGATTGAGAATCCCTTTTACCCTCCTACGCAGAAAGCCACGGTTCTTTAGACCGTGGACGAATGCGATGCGGGTACCCTACGAAGCTCTTGAGGAGCGTAGTGGGGTGTGCTTCGGAGGGTTCCGCCCTCGAAGCATGTGGAGGAGCCACGGGCTTTAGCCCGTGGGGGCTCCACTTTTGGACAACATTAAACGCCGCACTGGTTTGCATCAAATTCAAGTTTCCTCTGGCGATGACCGGATTACGACTTTCCCATACCTTTTACCGGAAAAAATCACTCAAGATTTTTGAAATGGGTAACCCATGCTATGGCATTTACCAACTCCTGGCCACACTTTCTCCACCATGTTGATGTTGACATATTTTTTTGTATTTTCCGACAGTATTCATATCGTCAATCTTCCTTCCTAATCAATGTGGAGAACCTCCATGATCTGCTCTTTGAAGTCAACGACCAGTACCCGATTCCTTAGCGTATTCTCCCATCCGAGAAGAATCTTTATCACCTCGGAGACCTGCCAAGTTGCTATCAATGCCGGAGTGATGCATGGTGTGCCAAATTGTTTTTCAAGACCGGACCTTGGAAAATGTCCAGAACCATAAATCAGCCTCAATCCTGGATCCCCAGGGAATATGGTTGTGACTTGTCCAACGAAACCAGCAATGGCTCCGTGCACAAGGGGAATTCCCATCTTCTTTGATGCTTTTTCAAGAGAAAGACGGTCGGGTATATTGTCCAATCCATCAACCACAACCTGACTTCCCTGAATCATCCCGGGAAGATTTCTTTCATTGGCAACCACCCGATGGATTTCTATCTCTGTTGCCGGGTTCACCTCTCCGACCCTCTCTCTGGCAGCCTCAACCTTCCTCTTTCCAATGTTTTTGGATTCACTCAGAGGCTGGCGATTGAGATTACTCTCCACAAAGGAGTCGCCATCGATGATCACGATCCTCCCGACCCCGAATCGCACCAATAGCTCCAGGGCCGTTCCACCCAAGCCTCCGACACCCACAATTGCAACACGAGACCGAAGAAGTTTAATCTGCCCCTGAACGCCTATGGTTCCGAGATTTCTCTGATATCTTTCAGGAATAACCTGATTCTTCAACGCTTCAATTTCTACATCTTTGAGGGATTGTTTGAATTGGCCTGCAATCTGGCAAGCTGCTTCTGTAGAGAGGGAAAGATATTCTTCCTCATTCGGTGATATGGTCTGCTTGGCAACCCTCTTCAGCTCACTGGCCAAAACCTGATTCATCCACCACCAAAAGCCGGAGGAAAAAGAAAGATTGTGTCACCCTCGGATAATCCTGTTTGAAGATTTCCTTGTTTTCCATTGACCGTGAGGATCCTGACCAATTTCTCAGGTATTCCAAGCTGCTGAACAAGATCCAAAACGGTAGCCCCCTCCTCCAGCGTAACTCTTCCATCAGGATACCCCTTTTGGTACTCCTCGAACAAGGACATGAGCTTTACCCTGACCTCCATAGACCCCGTCCTTTCAAGTTCGGTCCCGCGCCCACTTATTTTTGATATATCATTTCGCCAAATCTAATCGCTTCAAGGTTTCTTTTTTCGGTTCACCCTTTTCATCCCATCCCCTCAACCGATAGTAGTCCTCCATTAATTCCTTAAAAGGAGGGATCTTCCCAGCTCTGAAGCCTTCTTGGGCAGCCTTGAACATCTTCTTCGGCAGTTCATCCGTCTTCGCATTGTAACCATCTCGAATATTGTTTAATCGTTGAACTGTAAAGATCCGATCTCCCGCTATCATTAAATCATCAATGGAGTAATCCCAGCCTGTAATTGCGTTAAAAAGGTTCTTTACGCCAGTAAAGGGCATGTCTCCGCCGTCGACCATAAAGGCACACAAAACGAGGGAATTGAGTAGGGCGAAATAGTCTTGACATTTGGCGGCCAACATGCTCTGGTTCTCCCTCTCAAAGAATTTGACTGTCTCCTTGGTTATTCCGATTTCGGGAATAAAAAACCCTCCCATCTCAACATCTTCACATCCCCCTCTGAAATGGCAGGCTCCCCGGGTCCCTGTGGCATAGGTTGGAGCCAAAGAGATGCACGCTCTTGGATCGTGGGCAGGCAGATCCAGGCCCTTGCAATGGGCTACAATCTCCTGGGCTCCTATACCGATCTTTCTTGCAGCACCTAGTGTCCCATCACAGAATATTAATCCAAAGCCTTCCTTTTTCCCAATCTGCTCCACAAGTCCAATGAGCGCCTTCGGATCCCCCCATTTAATCTCAACCCCACCTGTATCTTGCGTGGTGATCCATCCCCTCTCAAAGCATTCCATGACAAAACCGACCATGGCGCCCGCAGAAATGGTATCGATACCCAATTTGTTGGCAATTTCGTTAGCTTTAGCCACGGCCTTTGGATCATCGATGAGGCAATTGGTCCCCATCATACCCACCGTCTCATATTCTGGACCGATGCCCACTTGAGCATACTCCTGGGGCTCCGTAATGGTAATGCTTCGATGACAACCAATGGGACAGTATTTGCACGGCAGTGGCTTTGCCATGAGAACTTCCGTATAATTGGGAGCCCCGAGCTTTTTGGCTCCTTCGTGAAAGACGTCTCCCTCCCAGTATTTGATGGGCATATCTCCAAGACCCTCGGCAGTAACACACAACCCCGGTGTCCCATGGGCCATGAAACCATTCTCTTTGACTGTCTTGAGAATATGTTGCCGGTATTTTTTGATCAGTTCCGCTGCACTGTCAGGCTGATGCACTTCGACTCTCTGAGTCCCTCTGACGGCAACGGCCTTCAGATTCTTTGCGCCCATGACTGCTCCCAGCCCACACCTTCCTGCGAAACTGTGTTTATCAACGGCAATGCAGGCGATCGCAACCTTTCGCTCCCCTGCAGGGCCAATCACTGAGATGCTCAACTTTTTATCCTGGGTCTCCTTGCGGATAGCATCCACTGTCTCAAATGTATCCAATCCCCACAGATGAGTGGCATCTTTGATCTCCACCCGATCGTCCACAATCTGAAGATATACGGGCCTTTCTGAGACGCCTTCAATCACGAGCACGTCATAGCCGGCGTCCTTAAGAGCTGGCCCCCAATCCGCACCAGCGGCCGTGTCGGCGTAGGTGTGCGTTTGAGGGGATATTCCTGTGATGCTGAATTTCGCCCCGCCCGGGACAGCTGGACCCTGAAAAGGGCCTGTGCCAAAAATGAGGAGATTCCTGCTATCGAAGGGGGCGATCTTTTTCGGGAGCTCCCTGCGCAAGATCTCTGCCCCTAACCCTGCGCCGCCAATGAACCTCCTTAAATCCTTTTCTGGTATATCCTCCACCCTTGTTTTTCGGTTTGCTAAATCAATCCTGAGCATCCTCTGCCAATAACCGTTCTTCATCTGAAATTTACTCCCCTTTCATCAAAGATTTATTGAATCATCCTATTAGCCTGTTTAGGAGGTAAGTAATCTCGAGAAGTCTAGAGTTAGTTGAAACAGAGTTGGTCATGTCAGTCGCTTTTCCGGGTTCACCTATCAACATTCCTGGAGTCAATCCTCCTTCATTTAAAGGAGTACAGTCTCAGCGGCATGGCCGAGTAGAGTGGGGTGTGGAGATTTATATAGATCGCAGCCTTTTTTCAATTTCCTTCGATGCCTTAGTGATAGACAGCCCTCCCAATGCGGTACATCTCAATTCAGAAGGGATGCTCTTTCCCACCTTGTCCATCGTTTCTATCACTTCGTCAAGGGGAATGACGGGATCAAAGTCCGCAAGCGCCATATTGGCACAGGATAAGGCGTTGCTCGCTGCCAGCACATTCTTTCCAAGGCAAGGGACTTCCACCCTGTTGGCCACAGGGTCACAGACCATCCCTAGAACATTTTGGAGCGCCATGGAAGCAGCGGCAACCGCCTGCCGGGTATGGCCTCTGGCTAAAGTAACGAGTGCGGCTGCTGCCATTCCGGAGCCGGCACCACATTCAGCCTGACAACCACCTACCTCTGCGGCAAAAGTGGAATGGGCGGCGATAAAAACGCCGATCATTCCTGCAGCAAGCATTCCCTTGGCTGCCTCGTCTTCAGACAAGCCGAGAGCTGTGGCCGCTCCCAGGCTTGTGCCCGGCAGTGCACCGCACGCACCCGCTGTGGGGGCTGCTACGATGACCCCCATAGAACTCTTCACTTCCATCATGGCGGTTACATAGAGAACGATTTGATTCAGTAGGCCACCGTTAAGGAGGTTTTTCTTCTCCATTTGAGTCTTAAAAGACCCGGATTGATATCCCAAAATCCGATTCTCAAATGAGGTTCCCTCAATCCCTTTCAGGATTGATCTATGAAGAATATGAACGATCCGCTTCATTTTCTCGAACACTTCTTGTTTTGGGATATTTGCCCTGGCACTCTCGTAGTGCATCGCCAATTCCCAAAGCTCCAAGTTTCTTCCTTCGTTGTACTGGAGCATCTCTTCACAGGTGATGAACGGCACCTCCATGTTCTTGTGAGATAAGACGGGCAAGACGGGCGAAAGCTTTTTGATACTCGAGACCCCCCTTCTCGAATTTAGCCCAGAGCAAATTTCGTCGCTCAAAAAACTCTGCGCCTTTATCTCTATGAGCTTGACGTGTTTTCCCATACAAAGGTTAATTTCGTCGGCACCTGTTTTTCTCTCTATCCACCGAAGCATCTCTTGTTCTTCTGACTTGATGAACACGAGGGTCTCAAAATAATCTCCGGCGATAGACAGGGGGATGTCGTCGATCTCAATAACCTCGATCATTCCTCCCCCGGTGGATAGGGCAACCATTTCATGGGTTTCACTTCCGCTCTTGAGCGTCAGTTTATAGGTATTTGGATGTTTTGCCCCGTATTCGGACAATTCGAAGGTGACCCTGATTCCGGCGTCTATGATGGCTTTTGCAGCATCCAGCAATCTCTCATCATCAGGTTCCCAACCTAAGAGCCCTCCGAAGAGGCCCATGTCGGAACCCTGGCTTTCGTGGGTTGTCGCAAGGGATCCCTTAGGGTCAAACTCGACCAACACTTCGTCGATGTCCCCTTCCATCAAATCTCTGGCTAGCTTTCCAATGCGAATGGATGCAGCACAGTGGGAACTGGAGGGCCCTCTCATGACAGGACCGATTACATCATTAAAGATGCTCGGATAGTTTGACCTCATAGGAAATCCCTCCTCTCGTTAACTTCGCTCATCCCTTTTTCCGTGGTTTGGTTGTGAATGACCAGAATAAATTACCAGACCTGCGCAAAACTCGCAATGGGTGTCGGGTTCAAAAGGTTTGTGGATATTTTCTTAGAGACTCATTTGTGCATGAAAGGGTCCTCCTCAGGTAAGGCACAAAGGATTTGAATTCACCCAACCTTGAGATTTAACTGATGTGTCACTTTGCTCAGGAACTGTCTGGTCCTCTCCTGGCAAGGGTTGCAGAACAACATGTTCGGCGGCCCCTGTTCCACGACATTTCCATTGTCTATGAAAATCACCCTATCCGCGATTTTTTGAGCAAAAGGGATTTCATGAGTCACAAAAACAATGGTGATTGTTTTTTCTCGGGCCAGATTTTCAACAACGTCCAACACTTCTCCCGAGAGTTCAGGGTCAAGGGCGGAGGTAATTTCATCAAGTAAGAGGATTTCCGGCTCATAGACAAGGGCTCTGGCGATCGCCACTCTCTGCTGCTGACCGCCCGAAAGCTGAGACGGGTAATTCCCCATTTTATCGGATAAACCCACCTTGGTAAGGACATCGACCGCTCTTTCCCTTGCCATCTTCGGATCGATCTTCAGGACAACCTTTAGTGCGAGTTCCACGTTTTCGAGAGCCGTATAGTGAGGAAATAGATTGAATTGCTGAAAAACGATTCCAAATTTTTGCCTGGTTTTGCGGAGAACTTTACGATTACACTTCACAATCGAAGTTTCTCCTACGACGATGTCTCCGCTGTCGATAGGCTCCAATCCATTTAGGCAAAACAACAACGTGGACTTGCCACAACCGCTGGGACCGATGATCACAAGCTTCTCGCCTGCCTCAATGGTGAGATCCAAGTCCCTCAGAACATGCAGTTTTCCGAAATACTTATTGACTTTGGAAATCTCAATCCTCATTTTCGCATTAGCCTTTTTTCCTCAACCGACTTTCCAACTTCTGACTGAACTTTGAAATGGGAAAGCAGATGATAAAATAGATCACTGCAGCCATGATCCACGGAGCCATAGGTTCCAGGGTTCTTCTCCCTATGATGCCGGCTGAAAAAGCAAGTTCGATGAATCCAATGGTTGAAACTAGGGAAGTGTCCTTGATCACCCCCAGGCATACGCCGATGAACGGCGGGATCATAATTCGGACAGCCTGGGGTAGGATGATATGGTGTTGAACCTGGAAATAGCCCATTCCCAGGCTGTGCCCCGCCCACCATTGGGTCTTACCAATAGCATCGATTCCTGCTCTCACCACTTCGCTCACATAGGCTCCTTGAAACAACGCTAGGGAGGCGACACCTGCAAAGAAAACCGAGGTTTTCATTCCTGTCAGAGGTGGAATCGCGTAATAGACGAAATAGACCTGCAGGAGAAGCGGAGTTCCCCTTATGGTGTCCACATAGATGGAGGTGAGCCCCCACAAGAAAAAATTGTTTTTGACAATCTTGAGAGTTCTGATCCAGCCAGTGATCGCCCCAATACAAGAACCCACTCCAATGGCCCCGGCTGAGAGCGCCAGTGTGACAAGAGCGCCTTTCAGCAAAAAGTAGATGTCGTAAGGTGCCATAAAAAATTAGCTCTTTGTAAAGGCCGATAGATCCAAGTGAATCACCCATCTAAGACTGCTTCACGCCTGAACCCTTGGAAACTGCAAATGGGTGCTGGGTTTCAAACATATTTGTGCTTGAAAAACCGTCTATCTATTCTGCTTGAGAAGATGACAGCCGCCTTCGAAAGGATGATATATGCTATGATAACGACAATGTAGGTTTCAATGGACCGAAAGGTACGGGCCTGCAAGTTCACTGCCTCATAAGTGAGATCTCGAACACCAATCACCATGGCCAGGGCTGATGCCAGGATGGAAATGATAAATTGATTGCATAAGGCGGGAAAAACGATTCCGAGTGCGGGGACGATGACCACATATCGAAATACCTGGAACCGGCCCATCCCCAGAGAAATTCCAGCGCTTGTCTGTTCTTTCTTGATCGCCTCGATCCCAACACGGATAATCTCGGTGAGATAGCTCCCATTATTGATGCCCAGGGCAATCACAACACAAATGAACGGTGAAATATTAATCCTGATGTAACCAAGCCCAAAATACCACAAATACAGTTGAACAAGCAGAGGAGTGTTTCTGATGGCTTCAACAAATGCGGAAGAAGAAAAACGCAGGAACCGATTATTTGAGTTCCTTGCAACGGCTGCAATCATTCCCAGGAGGAGGCCGAGAATCATCGCCAGGACAGCGATTTCCAGGGTCACCACTGCCCCACTCAGAAATAGGTGCTTGTTAGCCCATATGCCTCTGTAATTGAAAACGTAGTCCATCGGCGATTGTCCTGCATTTCTCTGCTTTAGAGGGAGCCAGGAACAGAGTCCCTGGGCTCCCCCTAGCAATCTACTTCACATATGCAGGCGTCACCGGCCAGTACGGGAAACCCGACTTCTTATATATCTTTTCCAGATCACCGCGCACCATGAGATCCCACAGCCACGTGTTGATCCAATTCAACCAGATCTGATCCCCTTTACGAACAGCAAGGCCACACCATTCATAGTAGTAGGGAGGCCCAACCATTCTGAACTGCCCCGGGTTCTTCTTGATCACGTCATTAAACCAGATATCATTCTCACAGATGGCATCCACTTTTCCCTGCTTCAGTGCAAGAAGTTGATCTGCGTTGCTGTCATAGGAAATATATTTCGTGCTCGGGTTCTCTTTTTTCCATTTCTCATAAAACTCCAAATAACCGATTTCCGGAGTTGTTCCCCTCACCGTCCCGGCCGTCTTCCCTTTCAAGTCCGAAAACTGTTTGATGGCGCTTTTGCTAGGCACCATAGCCACCATTGCTCCCCTCTCCATCGGGATGGAGAAGTGGACTACCTTAGCCCGCTCAGGGGTAATCGTAAGACCGGCGATACAGACATCCACCCTTTTCGCAACAAGCGCCGGTATCCGGTTGGCACCGGCCGTTTCTACGATTTCGAGTTTGGCACCCAGATCCTTCGCCATCCGCTCAGCCAGGTCCACAAAGAGACCCGCAGGCTGGCCCTTCGCATCCCTGTACCCTCCTGGAGGCCAATCCAGCATCGCACCCACCCGAAGGACTCCCCGCGAAAGAACTTCGTCCAACGTGTTTTCTTGACTTTGCTGGGCTGCTGAAGGCAGAGCTATCGCTATCACCAACAGAACGAAACACAAAACACTGAAAACCTTACCTCGAGTTGTTTTCATAACGTCCTCCTTCGTGATGTCAAAAAGTCGAATTTCACTACCCCCTACCTTTTCCTACTCCTGACCACCTCCTTTCCTGCAAGAAGATACCGAAGCGGGTATGGCCTTCGAAAAATCCTTGCTCCCACTGGTATACGGTGAGCAACGAATTGAAAGAAATGATGTTGGAACTTGCCCCAGTGTTAGCGGGCATTGACAAGAGGTTGCGGAAACCGTAACTGTGTCCCCCGGCTTTTCTCCACTTAGCAGACAACCCTGCTAAACAACCCTAACGCAATTCCTTGAGCAGTTTCTCAGTCTTCACCTTGTCTTCTTCCTCGAGGGGTAGCTTCGGGCTACTGGAGTAACCGCCGCACATTCCCATGGTATCCAATGCATGCTTCAGGATCTTTTGCGTTTTCCCCGCGTACTCCAGATAGCGGAGCATAGGAAGCATCCGTTTATAAATTTCCCAACCCTTGACGTAGTCCTTGCGGATGACGATGGAATCAAAAAGCTGGACAGAAATCTTCGGTGCAATATTTCCGATCACACAAACCCATCCCTTTGCACCCATCAGGAACGACTCGTAAGCCATGTCTTCCCAACCACAAAAGATCGTGATCCCATCGTCTGTCAAGAGCCTGATTTCCGTAATGCGCTTGATATCCCCAGTGCTTTCTTTGATATAACGAATATTGGGGAGCTTAGCTAACCGTGCAACGGTCTCAGCTTTAACGTCTACCTTGGAGCTAAAGGGGTTGTTATAAATCACGATGGGGATGTCTACGGCTTCAGCAATCTTTCGATAATGCCCATAGATCTCCTCCTGGCTGGGGATGTAGTAGTAAGGCGGAAGGATGAGAACAGCAGATGCTCCGGCTTTTTCCGCGGCACGGGCGTTTTCAATTGCTTTCTCTGTCGTCTCCGCAGTTGCCCCCACGATTACCGGGATGCGACCCTGCACGGTGTCCATGACCGTTTCGGTAATCTTGATCTTTTGACGATCCTCCAGACTCGCAAATTCTCCTGTACTTCCCAAAGGAATCAGACCATGGACACCTTCGGAGATCCACCACGAGACATTCTTGCGGATTCCATCGTAATCAACCTCCCCGTTTGCTTTGAAAGGGGTTACCATGACCACATATATACCTTGCAACTTTTCCATTTTCGTCCCTCAGAAGATTATTCAATCCCTTCGTTAAAATCTCTCCTTCTCCTCTTCTAAATAAGAAGCCTGGCTTCGTCATTCCGATCGCCAGGTCTCTTCACCCTTTCCATCTTTTACCCCCAAAAGAAGATGGCTATATCTTAAACCAACAATGGAAATACCTGGACAGCTAATCCATGTGTTTTTGTCACTGGAAGGAATATCAGGGAATCATGATACAGAGATCTAAAATTTTGTCAAGAATTTTCATGGTGAGAAGTTGCTCTTTTCAGAGAAGTGCTAATGGTGGAAAAGGTTGTAAAATCATATAAATGATCCCGTTGTAGGGTCAAGGAATGGCGGGTTACCGTAGGTATTCCCTTGGCTGTATCTGCCGTTTCCAGTTTCGTGCCGTTTAGGTTCGCCATAGCACTTCTCCATTCCCTGCCCCATCAAGGAGTCACGGACTTAAAACTCTCCGTCCTCCGTAGCAGTGTTACTACAAAGGACGGATGAACTCCGAACTAAATTTTCGATCAGAAGAATTTTAGGTCTCGGATCGAATTGACCACGAGGTCTGCTACTTTCTCCAGTTCTTCTCTCGGCGTGACCCCTCCTTCGAGAATTCCAACGGTTAGGGCAACCCCTGCCCTCCTCCCTGTCATCATGTCGGCAACCGAATCCCCCACCATCACCGCCTCTTTTGAATTTACGCCGAGTTGACGGCAAATGCTAAATATGGTTTCAGGATGGGGTTTAGGTAGATTCACTTCTCCCGCACAGAGGATCGTATCGAAGAGGCCTTCCATGCCAAGGTAATGCAGAATGGCTTCTGTATCCTTTCGCTCGTCATTGGTGGCCAGGGCAGTATAGAATCCACACTCTCTCAACCGGGAGAGGAAAGTTTGAATGCCTTTGATGGGTACTACCTTTTCCCGCCAATCACCATCGGCATCCGCTTCATCAAAAGCTTGGGCCACCCACTGCTTGGTTTCGTCCCAGGGATATCCCTTCTGGTAGAGGGCCATCGTTCCAATGATAATCTCATCCGATCTTGGAGAAACGGGGCAAGGCCCTCTTGGATCAATCTTTCCGCTGGGGGGATCAATCCCCCAAGATTTCAGAAGGAAGGCTCCCAATTCCTGATCATTCCTTCCCAACGCCTTCAAAAGGAAAGAAACCCTTTTCCGAATCAGGGGAACCCAAGTGGCTGCAAAATCGATCAGCGTTCCGTCTTTATCGAAGATGATGAGACGGCAGGGAATACGTTTGCCTTTATATTCAATTCCTGTCACTTCAAAATATCCTCCTTAGCGGAGCATATCATAAAAGAGGCTTGCAAAGAATTCAATCCATATTATAAAGTAATGGGTTGTTATATATCGACCGATGAAAACAAGTAATCCCCTTTCATTCCCCCTGCCTACCGGCAGGCAGGCTTTATGAAAGGGGGGATTCTCTTTCTCCTCCCTTTTCTAAAGGGAGGCGGGGAGGGATTAAAACACACGTTTCACTGGAGGTTACGATGGACGGAAAGAGATTTCAGGCTGAAAGACTGGACGAAACGTCTCTCAAAAAGTTGACTGAATTATCGAGATTGGCCAGGGGCGACATATTAAAGATGACGACCTTAGCTGGGTCAGGACATCCGGGTGGTTCCATGTCATCGATCGATTTTTACCTGGTTCTCTACGCATACGCCAATATCCACCCCCAGTCTTCTTCTGATCCAAACAGGGATCGGATCGTCATCAGTCACGGCCACACCTCTCCAGGAGTCTATGCCGCTCTTGGCAGAACTGGTTTCTTCCCCTTTGAAGCAGCCATCGTCAACTTCAGGAAGGCAGGATCAGCCTTTGAAGGCCACGTAGAGAGAGGAGTTCCTGGTGTGGAATGGAATACCGGGAATCTGGGACAGGGACTTTCAGCTGGATGTGGATTGGCCTTGGGATCGAAGGTACTGAAGAGAGGATTTCATGTCTTTGTCGCCATGGGTTGTGGGGAACAACAAAAAGGTCAGATCACAGAGGCCCGGCGATTTGCCATAAAATATGGCCTCCACGACCTTACGGTCATCATCGACTTCAATTGTCGACAGATCAGTGGCGTCACCCAGGAGATCATGCCTCAAAACATTGTGGAAAATTACAAATCGGATGGCTGGCGGGTCATTGAAGTTAATGGCCATGATTTTCAAGAAATCTATCGAGGATTGCGTGAGGCTACCCTCTTTCAACATCCCACCATGATCTTGGCCCACACGGTCATGGGAAGAGGTGTTTCCTTCATGGAAGGAAAGGAAGAGTACCATGGAAGAGCCCTCAATCTCGAAGAGTACAAAAAGGCCATTCAAGAATTAGCAGTTGAGGATGATCTGGATCGTTATCGCCAAATCCGAGAGTCAGGCACCTTTCCCTACCCAGGGAGAGAGTATCCAATGGAAGCTCGTTCGATTAAGATTGGAATCCCAAAAAATTATGAAAAGGATCAGAAGCTCGATAACCGTTCAGCCTTTGGAAATGCCTTAGTCGATCTTGCCAAAACCAACCTTCAAGGGGATGGTTCTCTTCCCATCGTGGTCTTCGATTGCGACCTCGCTCCCTCAACGAAGACCACAGCCTTTGCAAAGCAGTTTCCCAATTTCTTCTTCCAGGGAGGAATTCAAGAACACAACACCGCCACCATTGCAGGAGCTATCTCGACGCTTGGCCTTCTCTCTTTCTTCGCTGATTTTGGAGTCTTCGGGGTCGATGAGACCTACAACCAGCACCGACTCAATGATATCAATGGGACAAACCTTAAGCTCATCTGCACCCATAATGGTTTCGATGTGGGTGAGGATGGGAATACTCACCAGTGCATCGATTATATCGGAGTCATGCGAAATCTCTTCGGCTATAAAATCATCGCACCGGCTGATCCCAATCAGACCGACCGTGTGATTCGATTTATTGCCAAGACCTCTGGAAATTTTTTAGTCGCCATGGGCCGGTCCACAACACCCATCCTTCTCTCGGAGGAAGGAAATCCGATTTTCGGTTCTTCCTACGAGTTTCGGTACGGCCAGGCCGATCTGATTCGAAAGGGGAAGAATGGAGCCATTATCACAACAGGGAATATGGTCTCGCGAGCTGTTCAGGCCTGGCAGAAACTAAAGGAAAAAGGGATAGAGGTTCAGGTTCTCAATATCTCCTGCTTAAGTGATCTGGATGTGGAAGCGATTCAAGCAGCAGCCAGGACTGGAATGATCGTCACCTATGAGGATCACCATGTCAAAACGGGACTGGGAAGCCTCATCGCCAATGTGTTAACCGAAAAGGGTCTAGGCATCCGTTTTCGAAAGATGGGAATCAGTCGATACGGAAGCTCCGGAAAGCCGGATGATCTCTACAAGATGCAAGGGCTGGATGTGGATAGTCTGGTAAAGACAGTGATGGAAGAAATAGAGAAGAAGTAGATTGAGGTTGAGGCTAGTTGTCAGCCTATATGTAAATGTCAAATGTCAAATTCCAAATGAAGCCCAAATGTCAAATGATCAAAAAAGAACATTTTCGACTTTTAGTCATTTGGCATTGATTGGACATTGGGATTTTGACATTTGAAATTTTGGTTTTCGTATGGATATCCTTATTTTTGACATGGACGGAGTTTTGATCGACGTCTCAAGATCTTACCGAGAGACTATTCAGCGAACGGTTCAGATCTATCTCAAGACATGTCTTGGTTTTAAAGACGGGGAAGAAGAACCGGTTACAAAGGAAGACATCTCTCTTTTCAAATCAGCCGGTGGGTTCAATAATGACTGGGACCTGACTTCAGGCCTCCTTCTCTATTTGCTCTCCATCTCTGGTTTTCCACTTTCTCCTAAAAAAAGAAAGTTCTCGTCTATCAATGGAGTTGTGTCTCATTTAAAGACACGATCCTCCAATCTTAATAGGAATATCACCCAACTTATCCAAAGGAAGAACCTTCCTCCTTTTATCAGAAAGGTAAAATCAGGAGGTGGAGGTTTAAAAGGAGTCCGTAAGGCATTAAAGGGTTCGTGGGAGGGATGGATTTATGGAGATGGAGATCTGAATCAGGAGAATGTGGTGAAACGGATTTTCCAGGAGGTTTACCTCGGGAAGAAATTCACCTCTTGCTATCATCTCACCCCC
>Ga0209286_1000084_pt1 | contig 19477 bp, 15 predicted proteins | sample PPLLak1March2015_2_FD_187250 | JGI IMG/M metagenome (GOLD analysis project Ga0209286, IMG submission 187250) | Freshwater sediment microbial communities from Prairie Pothole Lake near Jamestown, North Dakota, USA - PPLs Lake P8 Core (3) Depth... | ecosystem: Environmental > Aquatic > Freshwater...
AACTGCAAGCAGGCGACACTGGTCGGCATTTTCCTGCAACCGGGCGCCAACGCGCTCGAGGTCGCCGACGTCGTCACCAACACCATCACGGAGCTGGCGCAGCGTTTCCCGGACGGCATCGAGCACTCGGTCGTGTACGACACCACGCGCTTCGTGAAGGTGTCCATCCGCGAGGTGGTGAAGACGCTGGCCGAGGCCATGCTGCTGGTGTTCCTGGTAGTGTTCCTGTTCCTGCAAAACTGGCGCGCCACGCTGATCCCGTTCGCGGCCGTGCCGGTTTCGCTGATCGGCGCCTTCGCCGGCCTGCACCTGCTCGGCTACTCGATCAACACGCTGACGCTGTTCGGCATGGTGCTGTCCATCGGCATCGTGGTGGACGACGCCATCGTGGTGCTGGAAAACATCGAGCGCATCATGCACGAGGAACGCGCCTCCGTACGTGATGCCGCCATCAAGGCCATGAACGAGGTTTCCAGCCCGATCATTGCCATCGTGCTGGTGCTGTGCGCGGTGTTCGTGCCGATCGCCTTCCTCGGTGGCCTGACCGGCGAGCTGTACCGCCAGTTCGCGGTCACCATCGCTGTCGCCGTCGTGATCTCCGGTTTCGTGGCGCTTACGCTGACCCCGTCGCTGTGCGTATGGATCCTGAAGCACGAACACAAGCACGCCGGTCGCTTCTTCACCTGGTTCAACGACTGGTTCCACCGTGTCACCGGGCGCTACGCCGACGGCGTGGCCTGGATCATCCGCCGCGGCGGCATCGGCCTGGCGCTGTTCCTGGTCATGGTCCTGGTGGCCGCCGGGCTGTGGCGTCTCGTTCCCGGCAGCCTGGTGCCGGACGAGGATCAGGGCTTCTACATCGCCGCGGTCATCCTGCCCGACGGCGCGTCGCTGGAGCGCACCGACAAGGTGGTGAGCGAGGTGATCGAGGCCATCAAGTCCAATCCGGCCAACCAGGACGCGGTCGCCTTCACCGGTTTCGATTTTCTCGCCGGTTATTTCCGCAACAACGCCGCCACCATCTTCGTCACCCAGAAGCACTGGGACGAGCGCGATGTCGGCACCAAGGAACTCGTCGGCGAACTGTTCATGAAAACGGGACATATTAAGGAAGCGCTGGTGCTCGCCTTTCCCCCACCGCCGATCTTCGGCCTCGGCACCGCCGGCGGATTCGAGTTGTACCTGCAGAACCGCGGCGAGGGCGGCGCCGCGCGCATGGCCCAGGTGATGGGCCAGTTCCTGCAAAAGGCCAACAGCGATCCGATGCTGGGCGGCGTGCAGACCCTGTGGCGCGCCAACGCGCCGCAGCTGTACGTGGACGTGGACCGCGAGAAGGCCAAGTCGCTCGGCGTGCCGCTCGACGAGCTGTACGGTGCGCTCGCCGCCACGCTCGGCAACTATTACGTCAACGACTTCAACAAGTACGGCCGCACCTGGCAGGTGCTGATGTCGGCCGATCCGGTTTACCGCAAGGAACCGGGGGCGATCGGCGATATCTACGTGCGCTCCGACAAGGGCGAGATGGTTCCGCTGAGCGCGCTCTCTTCCGTGCGCTACTCTGCCGGGCCGGATGCGCTGGATCGTTTCAACAACCTGCCGGCGGTGAAGCTGTTTGGCCAGGGCGCTCCCGGCGTGTCCTCCGGACAGGCGATCGCGGCCGCTGAACGCATCGCCGCCGAGGTCCTGCCCGCCGATTTCAGCTTCGACTGGGGCGGCGCCTCGTACCAGGAGAAGAAATCCGGCGGCACCTCCGGGCTCGCGCTCGGGCTGGCGGTGGTCATGGTGTTCCTGATCCTGGCCGCGCAATACAGCAAATGGTCGTTGCCGTTCACCGTGCTGATGGCGCTGCCCTTCGGCACCTTCGGCGCGCTCGCCGCGGTGTGGCTGCGCGGTTTCACCAACGACGTCTATTTCCAGATCGGCCTGGTCACCCTCCTCGGCCTGGCCGCCAAGAACGCGATCCTGATCGTCGAGTACGCGCTGCTCAAGTACCACGAGGGCCTGTCGGCCTCGGCCGCCGCGCTCGAGGCGGCGCGGTTGCGCTTTCGCCCGATCCTCATGACCTCGCTCGCCTTCATTCTCGGCGTGATGCCGCTGGCCCTGTCCTCCGGCGCCGGCGCCGGCGCGCGCCAGTCGGTCGGCACCGGCGTCATGGGTGGCATGATGGCGGCGACCTTCCTGGCGATATTCTTCGTGCCCATGTTCTTCAAGCTCATGACCGACCGGCATCTGGTGGAGAAGCGTTCAACGAAGGACATCCGGCACGAGATCGAGCGTCACAAGGAACTGCAACACAAGCTGATACAACAGCCGCACGTCGCGCCACGCATGAAGAAGGAGGAAGGCGATGTCGAGATTTAAGCTGCATGGCGCCGCCTTCGCCATGGCCCTGACGCTCGCGGGCTGCATCAACCTGGCGCCGAAGTATCAGCGTCCGGCGGCGGAGTTGCCCGCCGACTGGTCCGCCCCGGAAGGCCAAAGCGCGGCCACGCTCGGCGCGCAGTGGTGGAAGATCTACGGTGACACGCGGCTCGACCGCATGGTGGACGAGGCGCTGGTGCACAACGCCAACCTAGCCGTGGCGGTGGCACGCGTGGACGAGGCGCGCGCCCTGCTCGGCGAGACGCGTTCCGATCAGTTCCCGGCCGTAGATGCCGTGTACGGCCGCCAGCGCACCCAGTCTTCGCTGCGCAGCGGCACACCGTTGCCGGCGGGCGCGGAGCGGATCACTGACAGCTATCGCGGCACCCTGGATGTTTCCTATGAGCTCGATCTGTGGGGCCGCCTGCGCAACGCCACCAAGGCCGCGCGCGCCGAACTGCTCGCCACCGAGGCAGCGCAGGAAACGGTGCGGATCGCGCTGGTCGCGGACGTGGTGCAGGCTTACTACTCCCTGCGCTCGCTCGATGAACAGGTGGCCGCCACACAGCGCTCCGTGTCCTCGCGCGCCGAATCACTGGCGCTGCAGAAGAAACGCTTCGATGCCGGCGTTATTTCCGAATTCGAATATCGCCAGCTCGAGGCCGAGGAACTGGCGGCGCGCGCGCAATTGCCCGTGCTCGAACAACGACGCACCCAGCAGGAAAATGCACTGGCGGTATTGCTTGGCCGCAGTCCCCGCGCCATCTACACGGACACGGTGGTGGAAAAAGCGGCGACGGACGAGCCGGCCGGACAACAGGCGCTTGTAGTACCCGCGGGTCTGCCTTCGGAGCTGTTATTGCGTCGCCCCGATCTGGTCGAGGCCGAACAGCGCCTGATCGCCGCCAACGCTCGCATCGGCGCCGCGCGCGCGGCCTATTTCCCGTCTGTCTCGATCACCGGCTTTTTCGGCGGCGAAAGCGTGGCCATGAGCGAACTGTTCACCGGCCCCGCCGGTACCTGGCAGGCAGCGGCGACGCTCACACAACCGATCTGGAATTATAAGCGCGTCGGCTCCCAGGTGGACGCGGCGAACGCGCGCCAACGCCAGGCGCTGGCACAATACCAGGGGGCAATACAGAACGCTTTCCGTGACGTGCGCAATGCCATCGTGGCGCAGTCGAAGACGCGGGAACAATTCGATGCCGAGAATCTGCGCGCGGCAACCCTGCGCGAAGCGCTGCGCCTGGCCAAGCTGCGCTATCAGAGTGGCGTCGCCAGCCAGCTCGACGTGCTCGACGCCGAACGCAACCTGCTGGCCGCCGAACTCAATCGCAGCGATGCCCTGCGCGCCCAGCGCGCCGCTGTCGCCGACCTGTTCAAGGCGCTTGGCGGCGGCTGGAACCCGGGTTCCTGATCCAAATACAAAGGGCCCGTATGGGCCCTTTGTAATTCATCGTCAGGTAAAATCAGTGAACCCGCGCGGCTCGTTCAGGGCGTGCCGGGCGCTCCGGCCGGGACACCCGGTCAGGCCGTCCGGCCCTTTCAACCCTGGTCGCGGCTGCGGGTTTCCCGGACTTGCCGGCGTTCGGGTTTGCTGCCGCGCGTGACTCATTCCGCAGCTCATTGCGCGCATGCTGCACGGCGCTGACCACCGGGCCGAGCTTGAAACCGAAATAATTGGCGATTTTGCCCCAGCCCATTTTCTGGCTGCGGAGCGTTTCGATTTTGTTCAGCGCCGCGGTCAGCGTCGGGTAAGTAGTGGCATCGGTTTGCATCAGGTGCTGCGCCATGGACAGCTCGATGGTGGTCTCGCCCCAGCCCTGCTTGTTGGCGCGCAGGCCCTGGATCACGCCGGGCTCGACATTGAACTGTCTGGCCAATGACTGGATTTTGTCAGCCTCGCCCTTCGTCGAATCCCTGTCGATTTCCTTGCGGACGGTTTCGAGTTGCACCTCGTCGGCATCGGTCCGCGCCCACAGCGGTGAGCTGAGAGAAAACAGCAGAATCAATCCGCCCAATATGGCAGTCGTCAGTGTTCCATTCATGCTTGCCTCCTTCCTGTTTGTATTATGCGTGCGTATTAACGCATGAAGGAGCCGGACAAACGATAGCCGTTCGGCGGCGAAATCACGCCTCCCATTCCTCCAGTGGCGAGGATGGCTGGCGCTTTTCGGCGAGCAGATGTTTGGCCTTGACCTCGGTTTCGGCAAAGGCCATGCGGATTCCATTGGGATTGTCGGGGCATTCGGACGCGCGCAATTCGCGGCAGAGGTCTTTCGCTTCCTTGAATTTGTCGCAGGTTTTGACGAGGCTCAGTTCCCTGTTGGCCGAGATCCGGAAAACGAAATAAGGCATGGTGTATCCCCGTAATAATTATGAAAGCGCCGGAATGCTACCCCGGCGCCGTTCTCATGTCATCACTCGCCGACATGCAGCAACTGGCCGCGCACCCGCGCTACCTTGAAGAACGCCAGAAACGAAACAAAACCCGCGGTGAGATAAACCACGTTGAGCAGCACCGCGTGCAGCAGCAAATCCACGCGGAAGACATGGTCAAACAGCACCGAGCGCATGCCCTCGAACACATGGCTCGACGGCAGGATGGCCGCGACGTATTGCAGCCACACCGGCAGGGTCTCAATCGGATAATACACGCCGCTGATGGGTTGCACCGCGAAAATGGCGATCCACGCCATGCTCTCGGCCCCGAGGCCGTAGCGCAGCACGATGCCCGACACCAGCAGGCCGATGGCCCAGCCCATGACAATGAGATTGATGAAAAACGCCAGCAGCGGCAGGCCCAGGCTGAAAACGGAGAAATCAAACAACGGGATGGCGATCAGCGCCGCGCCGCCTACTCCTATGAGCGTGCGGATCAGACTCATGGTCAGCAGCGCGCAACCCAGCTCGAACGGCCGCAACGGGCTCACGAACAAGTGCCCCAGGTTGCGCGACCACATCTCTTCCATGAACACCAGCGACACCCCGAGCTGGCCCCGGAACAGCACGTCCCACAGCAGCACGCCGGAGAGCAATACCCCCGAGGCCTGTGCGATCCATGAGCTGTGGTTGACCAGGAATACCGTGATGAAACCCCACAGGATCATCTGTACCGTGGGCCAGTACACCAGCTCCAGGATGCGCGGCCCGGAGCTGCGCAGCAGATAGGTATGCCGCAGCACCAGCGCGTAAACCCGCCGCAGGGAGGGAACAAAACCGGTATGGGCGCGCGCGATAATTCTCATGGCTTTGCCGCCTGCCTGTCGGCCGGGGAAAGATCAAGCCGGCGCTCGCGTGCGATGTCGATGAACACCTCTTCCATGTTGTGCCGGCCATAGCGTGCCAGCAGCTGCGCCGGCGTGCCGCGATCCACCACCTTGCCGGCGCGCAGCATGATCACATCGTCGCACAGCCGCTCCACTTCCGACATGTTGTGCGAGGCCAGCAGGATGGTGGTGCCGGTGCGCTTTCGATAAGCCTCGAGCATGCCGCGCACGTAATCCGCCGTGTCGGGGTCGAGCGAGGCGGTCGGTTCGTCGAGCAGCATCAGTTCCGGTTCGTTCAGCAGCGCCTTGGCCAGCACCACGCGCGTCTTCTCCCCCGCCGACAGCTGCCCGTAGGGGCGGTTCAGGAAGCGCCCGATCTGGAGCTCCTCGCTGAGCGCCTCGATGCGCGCGGGGATGTCGATAATTCCGTAAAGACGTGCATAAACCGTGAGATTTTCGCGCACCGTGAGCCGGCGCGGCAGATCGACATACGGCGAGGAAAAGTTCAGGCGCGGCAGGACACGGTAACGGTGGCGCAGCATGTCCACGCCGAACACGGACACACTGCCTGCGGTTGGCAACAACAGGCCGAGCAGCATGGACAGCGTGGTGGTCTTGCCGGCGCCGTTACCGCCCAGCAGCGCGGTGGTCGATTGCGCTGCGACATCGAAGCTGATGTCATCGACGGCGATGACGCTGTCGAAATGCTTGCTGACGTGGGAAATGGAAACGACGGATGCAGACATGAGGCGCGCAGATTAGCGCAGCAGGGCGTGATTGTCAGCTTGCAGATGTAGCCCGGGTGAAGGCCCGCAGGGCCGAAACCCGGGGAACATCAACATCACCCCGGATTTCGCTTCGCTACATCCGGGCTACATCCTGTCGTCATTCCCGCGAAAGCGGGAATCCAGGTATTAAACAAACGTATTATTCTGGATGCCGGCTTCCGCCGGCATGACGTCCAATGTCAGGTAACGGCGGTATCCAGCTTCTTCCACAAACACTTGCCGCCGCTTTTCTTATCTAGCTCGTCGAGCCAGGCCTGATGTGCGGCCAGTTCTTCGGCGCTGGCGGAAATCACCGGTAGTTTCGGACGATTCGGATCGAGGCGGCGGATATCCGAGGGTGTGGCGATGATATTGCCGGTCGTGGCGCCTTTCATGTGGCTGTGCGCGTCCTCGAACAGACCGGTCTGGCCACCGGTCATGGCGAGATAAACGTCCGCCAGGATTTCGGCGTCGAGCAGCGCGCCGTGCAAAGAGCGGTGCGAATTGTCCACGTTATAGCGCCGGCACAGCGAATCGAGGTCGTTCTTCTGGCCCGGGTGCATGGAGCGCGCCAGCTTCAGGGTATCCACCACGGAACAGATTTCCTCGATGCGCACCGGCTTGCCGCCGTTTGCCACGCGGGACAGTTCGCTATTGAGGAATCCGAGGTCGAACGGCGCGTTGTGGATGATCAGCTCCGCACCCTCGATGAAATCCAGCAGCGCCTGCGCGATGTCGGCGAATTTCGGCTTCTCCGCCAGCATCTCATTGGTGATGCCGTGCACCTCCATCGCCCCCGCGTCGATCTCGCGCCCGGGATTGATGTATTGCTGATAGCGGTTGTTGCTCGCCCGCCGGTTGATCAGCTCGACGCAGCCGATTTCAATGACCCGGTGGCCCTCGGAAGGTTCGAGGCCGGTGGTTTCAGTATCGAGAATTATCTGGCGCATTGGGTGGTGTCATTATACTGATTCATGTAGCCATGTCGCCTGGGTGGCACAATTCCTCACGCCAACATTTCCTCAATCGCCCTATTCGCCAACTGATCGGCGCGCTCGTTCTCCTCATGCCCGCTATGCCCCTTGATCCACTTCCAGTGAATTTTGTGCTTGTGCGCGGCTTCGTCAAGGCGCTGCCATAAATCCTGGTTCTTCACCGGCTTCTTGTCGGCCGTCTTCCAGCCGCGGCGTTTCCAGCTGGCGAGCCATTCGGTGATGCCTTTTTTGACATACTGCGAATCGGTGGTGAGCGTGACCTCGCACGGGCGCTTCAAGGCTTCGAGCGCCTGGATCGCGGCCATGAGCTCCATGCGGTTGTTGGTGGTCTCACGCTCAGCGCCGTAGAGTTCCTTCTCGTGGTCGTCCTTGAACAGGATCGCGCCCCAGCCCCCGGGTCCGGGATTGCCGCGGCAAGCGCCGTCAGTGAAGATCGTGACTTTATCCAAGTGAAATTAATCTTAATAATTCAGCCACAGAGATCACAGAGTACACAGAGATAAATGAGAAATGATTTTACTTTGTGGCCTCTGTGATCTCTGTGGCAAATCTTCATTATTATTGCTTTCGAAACGGCAGGATCATCCCGCGCGCGGCGGGTTGGGCCACGCCCGCGGCGACGGCGTGCTTGGTTTTCCAGCTGAGCGGCAGCGGTGTCACACCGACGACGCGCTTCTTCGCCACCACCAGATATACCCCCGCCATCATCGGCCACCAGCGGTCGCCCATCTTGTCGAGGAAGTGCAGCCGGTGCATGAAGCCTTCGTTGTGCAGCGGCGGACGGTAATACAGCATCATGCCATGCGTGGTCTCGAAATCGAGCAGTGCCAGCCAGTCCTTGATGCGTGCCAGGCGAAAGAATTTTCCGCACCACGGCGCGGTGCGCGGGCGGCGCGCGACGAGGCGGCGGAATCCCCACAGGCTCATGGGATTGAAACCCAGGATCACGACATGCCCTTCGGGGCGCAGCACGCGGCTGACCTCGCGCAGGACCTGGTGCGGGTCGTCGCAGAAATCGAGGGTGTGCGGCAGGATCATGACATCGGCGCTCTTGGTGTCGAGCGGGAGTTCCTCCGGGACGCTGCGCACCCGGCAGCCTCCGGGTCCGGCCTGGTCGTCGAGCAGGATGCGCGTGGGGGCGATGCAGGCATCCATGAGGTCGAAATCGCCGATGCGCCCGAGCTGGGCCGCCACCGTGCCGTACAGGTTCGGCAGCACCGCGCGCAGGTGGTGCGCCTCGTGCGCCTGTAACGAACGCCCGAGCGGCGAATCGAACCACTGGTTGAGTTGCTGTCGCTGCATGGAACAGGAATCGCGGTCACTCATTGACGTTCCCCCTGTGGCATCTCAAACTGGATGCATGACCGATGTTTTACACGTCCGCGCCTTCGCCGACAACTATATATGGCTGATCCGCGGGAAATCGCAGGGCCATGTGGCCATCGTCGACCCCGGCGACGCCGATCCGGTGCTGGCGGCGCTGGAAAAACAGCGCCTCACGCCCGCCGCCATCCTGTGCACCCACCACCACGGCGATCACGTAGGCGGCGTGGCGGATATTCTGAAACATTATTCCATCCCGGTGTACGGCCCGGCGCGCGAGCGCATCCCCACCCTCACGCACCGGCTCCAGGATGGCGATCATATTAATATTACCGAGCTCGGGTTGGAATTTGACGTGCTCGATGTCCCGGGCCACACCGCCGGCCATATCGCCTACGTCGGCGGTGGCATGCTGTTCTGCGGCGATACCCTGTTCTCCGCCGGCTGCGGGCGGCTGTTCGAGGGCACTGCCGAGCAGATGCATGCCTCGCTGTCCCGCCTCGCGGCGCTGCCCGAGGCCACCCGGGTGTACTGCGGGCACGAATACACCGAGGCCAACCTGCGCTTCGCGGCAGCGGTCGAGCCGGACAATGCCGACATCCGCGCCTATCGCGAGCGGGCGCAGGCGCTGCGGAAGCAAAATCTCCCCACCCTGCCCTCCACCATCGGCCTGGAACGGCGCGTAAACCCGTTTTTGCGCGCCGGAGAGGCCCAAGTGCGCCGGGCGGCGGAAAAACAGGCAGGTCGCAGCCTGGTTTCGGAGGTCGAGGTATTCGCCGCGGTACGCCGATGGAAGGACGGTTTCAGGGGCTGAGTGGCTGGCATGATTTCGGACAAAAGTACCCAATCCGATTACTCTCGCACTGGACAAATCGCGATATTCGCATTTACTTAACTATGTAGTTCAATAAGTTGACGCTCATTTCTCCAACAAATACTATTGCCCCAGATGGATTGGAAAAGAATTAAGAATCAGCTCCTTTTCGTTGTTCTGCTCCTGGTCACCGCCGGATGCGCGACAACTTCCCCGGAGACCGCTCAGACCGCCAAGGATCCGGCGCCGGAGGCGGCTGTTCCTTTCGTTTCTGAAGCAGACTCTCCCGCACCGGTTGCGGCAGTAGCCTCCAAGAAGCCGGAGAGCAAACCGCACGTCACTTTCGACGAGGAAGCGGCCAGCAACAATTCCGATATCTGGGCCAGAATCCGCGCTGGATTTTCCATTCCGCCGCTCGACAGCCCGCTGGTGGAGCGCGAAGCTCGCTGGTTCGCCAACAATCCCGAATACATGCAGCGCATGATGGAGCGCGCCAGCCTGTATCTCTATTACATCGTCGAGGAAGTGGAAAAGCGCGGCATGCCGATGGAAATCGCGCTGCTGCCCGCCATCGAGAGCGCCTACAAGGCGAACGCCTACTCACGCGCCCGCGCCTCGGGCCTGTGGCAATTCATTCCGTCCACCGGCCGCCTGTACGGCCTGAAGGCCAACTGGTGGTATGACGGCCGGCGCGACGTGCAGGCCTCCACGCAGGCGGCGCTGGATTATCTCGAGAAGCTTTACAACGATTTTGACGGTGACTGGCACCTGGCGCTGGCGGCCTACAACGCCGGCGAAGGCCGGGTGATGCGCGCCCGCGCGCAAAATCGCCGCAAGGGCAAGCCGGACAGCTATACCGATCTGAAACAACTCAAGGCCGAGACGCGCCATTACGTGCCCAAGCTCATGGCCATGGCCAGCATCGTGGCCGACCCGGCCAAATATGGCGTCCAGCTGGCCGATATTCCCAACGAGCCCTATTTCGCCCGCGTCGAAACCGGCTCCCAGGTAGACCTCGGCATCGTGGCCAAGCTCGTGGACCTGTCGGTGGACGATCTGCAGGACATCAATCCCGGTTACCGGCGTTGGGCCACCGACCCCAACGGACCGCATCACCTGCTGGTCCCGGCCGACAAGAAAGAGGCGCTGCTCGAGGGGCTGAGCAATCTGCCGGAAGCAGACCGGATCCAGTGGCAACATCACGCCGTCAAACGCGGCGAGACCCTTTCCGAGATCGGCCGGCGTTACGGGCTCGACGTCGGGACGTTGCGCACCGCCAACAACCTGCGCAGCAACCTGCTGCGCGTCGGCCAGGACCTGCTGATACCGATTTCATCCCGCCCGATCACCGTGGCGGCGGTTCGCACCAACTACAAGTCATCGGCTTCCATCGCGCAGCGCGGTAAACCGGTCATCCATCGCGTGCGTCGCGGCGATACCCTCTCCAGCATCGCGCGGCGCTATAATGTGATGGTGCATCAATTGGCCAAATGGAATTTCATCAACGTGAACGGCATCCTGCGCATGGGACAGAAACTGAAAATCTGGCCCAAGGGTGCGCCCACGGCTTCGATCGAAGATCCCACCCCGAACGGTTAGCCGTTCTTCGCGCGTTTATTCTTTCTTCTCCGTCGTAAACAAATGGCAGTGCGCGGCATGCGTGCCGCTGAATTGCGTCGTCCCGGGATATTGCCGGCGACAGATATCCATCGCGTGCGGACAACGCGGATGGAAATGACAGCCGGCAGGCGGGTGACTGGGTGACGGCATGTCGCCTTGCAAGCGGATGATGACGCGTTTTTCGCGGGGGTCGATCACCGGTACCGCCGACAGCAAGGCCTCGGTGTAGGGGTGCTTCGGGCTTTCGAGCACCTCGTCCACCAGCCCGCGCTCCACGATACGACCGAGATACATGACCGCCACTTCCTGCGCCAGGTACTCCACCACCGACAGGTTGTGCGTGATGAACAGGTAACTCAGGCCCAGCTGGTCCTGCAGGTGCTTGAGCAGGTTCAGCACCTGCGCCTGCACCGACACGTCGAGCGCGCTGGTGGGCTCGTCGCACACGATCAGCTCCGGCTCGACCGCCAGCGCCCGGGCAATGCTGATACGCTGGCGCTGACCGCCGGAGAACTCGTGCGGGTAACGCTGACGCGCGTCCGCCGGCAGTCCCACCTGTTGCAGCAACTCCGCCACCCTGGCCTGGCGCTCCGCACGGCCGGCGCCGATGCTCTGGGCGCGCATGCCCTCCTCCAGGATCTCGCCCACCAGCATGCGCGGGTTGAGCGAGGCGTACGGATCCTGGAAGATGATCTGGAAATGGCGCCGCAACGCGCGCAACTCCTCGCCTTTCAGTTGCGTCAGTTCACGATTGTCGTACCGGACCTGGCCTCCTGTGGGCGGCACCAGCTGGAGTATGCCCTTGCCGACCGTGGTCTTGCCGCAACCGGATTCACCCACCAGTGCCAGCGTGCGCCCGCGCGCGATGTCGAGCGACACCCCGTCCACCGCCTTCACTTGGCCCACGACACGCTGGAACACGCCTTTGCGGATCGGGAAATGCACTTTGAGATCGCGCACCTGCAACAAGGCCTCGCCGGTCTTGCCAGTTGTGGCGGCCGCGGTTTTGCGGGCCTTGCGGCGCGACGCTGGCGCTGCTTCCGGCGCCGTGACCGATTTATCGTACAAATGACAGCGCACGCCGCGACCGTCCTGCTCGATCCAGGCCGGCAACTGCTTGTGGCACAGATCCCAGACCCGGTCGCAACGATCGGCGAAGCGGCAGCCACGGAATTCCTGTCGCAATGAGGGCACGCTGCCGCTGATGACTTCGAGCGCGCTGCCGCGCTGCATCCGCCCCGGAACGGAACGGAACAGCTTGCGCGAATACGGATGTTGCGGCGCGGAGAAAAAGTTCTTGCGCGGCGCCAACTCGACGATCTGCCCGGCGTACATCACCGCCACCCGGTCCGCCATCTCGGCCACCACGCCCAGGTCGTGGGTAATGAGCAGGATGGCCATGCCGGTCTTTTTCTGGAGCTCCTTGAGCAAAGCCAGGATCTGCGCCTGGATGGTGACGTCGAGCGCGGTGGTCGGCTCGTCAGCGATCAGCAGGTCGGGCTGCGCCGCCAGCGCCATGGCGATCATGACGCGCTGTTTCATGCCGCCGGAAAGCTGGAACGGATACTCGTCGTAACGCCGCGCGGCATCGGCGATGCCGACCGCCTTGAGCAGTTCGGCGACGCGCGTGCGTTTTTGCTGGCCTGATAATTTATCCACCTCCGGGATCGCCTCGCTGATTTGCTCGCCCACCGTCAGCACCGGGTTGAGCGAGGTCTGCGGCTCCTGGAAGATCATGGCGATGCGCTTGCCGCGGACGGTGCGCATGTCGCGCTCGGGCAGTGCCAGCACGTCCTGCCCGCGCAGCCGCGCCTGCCCCTCAACGATCCGCCCCGCCGGTTCCGGCACCAGTTGCAGCAGCGACAGCGCGGAAATGGACTTGCCGCAGCCGGATTCGCCGAGCAGCACCAGCGTCTCGCCGGGAGCGATGTCGAAATCGATGCCGTCCACCGCACGCACCACACCTTCCGGCGTGTCGAACCAGGTTTTGAGATTTTCGACCTGTAAAAGCGTTTCGCGCTTCACCGTCTTTTTCATTTGCGCAGTCTCGGGTCGAAGGCATCGCGCACAGCGTCGGAGAACAGATTGGCCGCCAGCACCAGCGCGAACATGAACACGAACGCGGCGGCCAGGCTCCACCACACCAGCGGCTCGCGCGCCATTTCCAGGCGCGCGCTGACGATCATGTTGCCCCAGCTGTCCATGGTCGGGTCCACGCCGACACCGACGTAGGACAGCACCGCCTCGGCCAGCACCAGCCCGCTGAAGTCCAGCACCACCGTGATGAGAATGATGTGCATGACATTGGGCAGGATGTGGCGCGCCATGACGGAAAGGTGACTCGCGCCCAGGGCACGCGCCGCCTGGATGTAATCCACCTCGCGCAGCTTGAGCGTCTCGCCACGCAGCAGGCGGCACAGGCCGGTCCAGCTGGTGACACCCAGTATCAGGCACAGGAACAGCAGCCGGGTGTCAGCGCGCTCGGTGGCGCTGGTGAACGATTCGGGATGGGTCGCGATGTACACCTGCAGACTCAGGATGGCGGCGGCGATCAGCAGCACACCGGGGATCGAGCTTAAAGTGGTATAAACGTACTGGATCACGTCATCCACCCAGCCGCGGAAATATCCGGCCATGATGCCAAACAACGCGGCGAACGGCAGCATCACCAGCGTCGTGAGCGTGCCGATCACCAGCCCGGTGCGGATGCTCTTGAGAGATTTGTAGAACACGTCCTGCCCGACCTGGTCTGTCCCGAAGATGTGATAGTAAAGCGACAGGTAAGCGGCATTCGCCGTCAGAACAATCAGAGCGCCCACCGTGACCAGTACGGTGCGCCAGGGGAAATCGCCCTCTCCGCGCAGCAACCGGCCCAGCGTCCGCGTCCAAGGTTCGCCACGTTTGTGCCAGAACAGCAGGAAGCCCGCTAACAGCAGCAGCCAAAGTCCGAATCCGGCCAGCGTGGCGGCGCCGGCGCGCGACAGGATGTCTCCGGTGCGCTCGGCGGGATCCTGCAAATGGGCGCCGCCATGGAGCAGGCGCGGATACTCGCGCACGCGCCGTCCGTCCGGGTATTCCACCATCTCCATGGTGTGCGCCTGCATCGCAAGCGGTGCGGAATAGGTTTTCTCGACGCGGCTGCGCAACGGTTTGGCGACGGCATCCAGCAGGCTCAATACTTCATTGGAGTAGACGGATTCAGAGTCTGTGCCCCCGGTCAGGCGTGGCTTGTAGTGGATCGAATCCATCAACCCCACCGCCACATAGACCAGCAGCACCACCAGTGCCGCCATGGCCATGGGACGCCGCGCCACCTGACGCCAGGGCACGCGCAGGTGCTCGTGGCGCAGGGTGTAAATAACGAATGCCACGATGGATCCGATCAGCAAAAAAATCAGACGGTCGGTCCACAGGAATTGGAGGTCGAATGGCATCGGCCTAGCCTGCAAGTACAGAGTTCAGGGTTTCGAGTTCAGAGTTAAAAGACATAATCGATACGGCATGGTTCTGCTCCTCTAATGGTTGCATTAACTCTATACGCTGAACCTTGTACTCTGAACTCATTGCAACCTCACGCGCGGGTCCACCAGCGTGTAGGTGATATCGGTCAGAATCAGGCCGGCGATGTACAGCACCGAGCCCAGGAACACCATGGCGCGCACGATGGCGAAATCCTGTGAGTGAATGGCGTCGATGGTGTAACTGCCGAGGCCGGGTATGGCGAAAAACGATTCGAGAATGAGGCTGCCGGTGAAGAGCAGCGGAATCACCACCACCACGCCGGTGAGAATCGGGATCATGGCGTTCTTGAGCACATGCCGGAACAGCACCCGCAGCTCGGACAGGCCCTTGGCGCGCGCGGTGCGCACGTAGTCCTTGTTGATCTCCTCCAGGAAAAACGTGCGATACAGCCGCGTGCTGGCGCCGATGCCGCCCACCACGCCGACGATCACGGGCAACACCAGGAATTTGACGGCATCGAGCCCAAGATCGTAACCCGAGATCGGCACCAGCCGCAGCAGCGTGCTGATCAGATACTGGCCGCCGATGACATAAAACAGCGAGGAAATAGACATCATGACGACGCACAGCACCACGCCGGCGGTGTCGAGATAGCTGCCGCGGAAAAACGCCAGCAGCATGGCAAAGGTCACATGCACCAGGATGCCGACCAGGAACACCGGCAGGGCAATCGCCAGGCTCGGCCACATGCGCTGATAGATTTCGTGGCGGATGTCACGGTTGTCCTCGGAAAGACCGAAATCGAATACGAACAGTTTCACCGAGTGCTTGAAAAAAATGGTGTCGGTGAATTTTTCCGCGCCGGGCCGTTCGCTGTTGTACAACAACGGCTTGTTGTAACCATGATCTTCCTTCCACTTGACGATGGCCTCGGGCGTGACGCGCTTGCCGCCCAGATGAACGCGCGCCATGTCATCCGGGCTGTTGACGAAGAAAAACAGCACGAAAGTCAGCAGGTTCACACCGATCAGGATCGGGATGGCGTACAACAGGCGGCGGATAATGTAGCCGATCATCTGCGTTTCTCACGCTCTCTTTTTCTGTAGGCAAGCACCGCCGGGATCATGCTCGCGACAAGCGTTCCCAGCACCACCACCATGGGCCAGACCACCGGGCGGTTCCAGGCCACACGCAGCTCCGCGCGTTTTTCGGGATCCAGACGGCTGTATTTGAGCGTGTTGTTCGCCATCTGATTCAGCTTGGCGTTGTGCATCCAGGCATGTTCGAGCAGGAAATTCTTGGGGTGCATGCCCCAGATCCAGGGGGCATCGCGCCGTGCGATATCCAGCATCTGATGAATGATCGCCTCCCGCTCCGGCGTGTTTTCCATGTTCTTCATGCGTTCGAACAGGCGGTTGAATTCCGGGTTGTCATAGTTCGAGGCGTTCTCGCCGTCATGCCCGACCTTCTTGTTCGGCCCGTAGAGCAGGAACAGAAAATTTTCCGGATCGGGGTAGTCGGCGTTCCAGCCCCAGTCGAAGATCTGCGCGTCACCCTTGCGCATCTTCTCCTGAAAGCGGTTGTAATCGGTGGCACGCACCACCAGCTGGATGCCGAGCTTGCTGAATTGCTTGAGCATCCAGTCGAGCTGGGCCTTGCGCTCGGGCCCGATGGCCGGGGTTTCATAATTGATCGACAGCGGCCGGCGCGACGCGGGATCCGTGCCGCCGGGATAGCCAGCCTCCGCCAGCAGCTGGCGGGCATATTCGATCGGCTTGCGCTGCGGCTTGCCATCTGCCCAGTCGTACACGTAGGAGTTGATACCGGCCTGCCCCTCGCGATAACCGAAAATGCCCGGCGCCAGCGGGCCCTGCGCCGCGATCCCGCGGCCATTTTCAAAGATGGAAATCTGCTCCTCGAAATCGATGGCGATGGAAATGGCCTGGCGCAGTTTGCGCGCGCGTTCGGTATAACCGCCGACCACCGGGTCGAGCATGTTGAAGCCGAGGTAATAGGTCGAGGCAGCGACACTGGCCAATAATTTGATTCCCTTCTGCTTCATCGCATCACTGACCTCGGTGTCACCCTCGCCGGTGAAGCGGATCGCCTGGTCAAAACCCTCCGGCAATACCGCGGACCGGTCGTAGTAGCCCTGCAGGAATTTGTTCCAGCGCGGGATGCTTTCCTTGTCGAGGCTGAACACGACCTTGTCGATGAAGGGCAAGCCCTTGCCGGCGTCAGCCAGCAGGCCGGCCGGGCCGTCTTCCGGTTCCCCTTCGGCGGGATAAAGTTCCTCGTGGTAATGGGGATTGCGCTCGAGCACCATCTGGCGATTGGGATTGTTGACCGTGAGCATGTAGGCGCCGCTGCCGACGGGGTACCAGTCGAGCGTGAGATTCTTCTCCGCCATGCCCGGCTGCGAGAAAAACCGGTCGGCCTCGGGCGGCATCGGGGAAAAAAACGGCATGGCCATCCAGTAAAGCAGTTGCGGATACTTGCCGTGGATTTTCACGCGGTAGGTGTAGCGGTCGACCTCCTCGACACCGGCGAGGGGAAATTTCGCAAGATCCAGATAAACGCCGCTATCGCGTCCACCCGCGATTTTTGTGTACTCCCTTTTCAGCAGGTCGGCATAATCCCGGATTCCCACGATATACTCGTTCATGACGCTCAGGATCGGCGAATGCACCTTGGGGTGCGCGAGGCGCTTGATTTGGTATACGTAATCGGCCGCCACCAGCTCGCGCGTGCCGGTGTGCGGAAAATCGCCGATGGCGTAAATCCCGGCGAGGTCCTGCGGGCTCAGCGCGTGGTACAGATAGCGCCCCCCGGCATCGCGCGCGAACGCCGGGTGTGGCTGGTAGTAAATGCCGGGCTGGATGCGGATTTCGTAAACGCTGTAGACGATCGTCGCGGCCGGTACGTTCGGTGGCAGCCGCCGTCCGTGCTTGTCGAGGTAATTCGGCGTCGGCACCGACACCGCCGTGAGCGGAACCAGCGTGTACGGCCGCTTGAGATAATGATATTGAAACGGCGGTTCGTAGATCTGCGCGATGAAGAGATACTCGTTGGAGCTGTAGGCGCGCGCGGGGTCGAAGGTCTTGGGGCGTTCGCGGAAGGCGGAATACAGGATGTTCGCTTTTGCCTCCGCCGCCGGATAGGGATTGTTCCAGGAAGCCGCCACGCCAGCGGAGAAAAGCAGGGAAATCACCCACAAAGCCATCCGCATCGCGCCGAGGCATTTCATGCTTCCGTGTCTGTCCTCCAGAATGTCCGTCGTGTAGGCGTGCTATTTGCGCCGCCAATATACCAAATTCTCCCGCCCCGTCCCTCTTCCCGCGAACGTGAATTTTCGCTACTGTAGCGGCAAATCTCGCCGGGTTGCGTCATCCGACAACAAGCGCGTCCCGGGATTCAACAAATAACCAGCGGAGGGTTTTTTATGAATAACAAGACGAGCGAAGCAGGGCTGCTAGTCATAGGGCAAGACGAGCGAGCCCTGCGAGCAGGGCTACGTTAATGGGATTTCTGGCAGGCAAACGGGCGCTGATCGTGGGCGTGGCCGGCGACCGGTCCATCGCCTGGGGCATCGCCAAGGCCATGCACCGGGAAGGCGCCGAGCTCGCCTACACCTATCAGAATGACAAGCTGAAGGAACGCGTCGAGAAACTGGCGGCCCAGACCAAATCCGACATCCTGATCCCCTGCGATGTTTCCAGCGACGAGCAGATCGAGGCGGTGTTCTCGCACCTCGACGACTTCTGGGACGGGCTCGACATCATCGTCCACTCCGTTGCCTTTGCGCTACGCGAGCAACTGTCCGGGAATTTCGTGGACGTGACCACGCGCGAAGGTTTCCGCGTCGCGCACGAAATCAGCTCCTACAGCCTCACCGCGCTGGCCAAGGCCGGCCGCGCTATGATGCAGGGCCGCAACGGCTCGCTCTTGACGCTGACCTACATTGGTGCGGAGCGTTCCGTGCCCAATTACAATGTCATGGGGCTGGCCAAGGCGAGTCTGGAGGCCAATGTGCGCTACCTGGCGCAGGCGCTGGGGCCCGAAGGGATACGCGTCAATGCCATTTCTGCCGGCCCGATCCGCACCCTGGCGGCCGCCGGCATCAGCGACTTCAAGAAACTGCTGGACTACAACGACAAGATGGCGCCGCTCGGACGCGGCGTGACCATCGATGAAGTGGGGAACGTGGCGGCGTTTCTCTGCTCGGATCTCGCCTCCGGCATGACCGGCGAGATCACCTATGTGGACAGCGGTTTCAACACCGTGGCCATCGGCCTCGATTATGCCAAGCTGCTCGAATAAAGAGTTGGAACTGCAACAAATAAATCCAAACCACGGGGAACACCGAGTACAAAGTACAAGGTTCAGAGTACAAGGTGGCAAATTTCAAACTTTGAACTCTGAACTTTGTACTTTGAACACCGTGATCCATTCCACGTGATCCCCGTGGTTCTAAAGATTTTTAGAGCTGGTCGGAATAGACCTTGATCTCCGCCTTTTGCCGTAACCCCTCGCGGTAATTGACGTAATAGTCGGCCCCGCGACGCGTGCTGAGCAGCGCACGAACCTGCTGTTGCGTGGCGTTGTCCGGCTTGCCCGAAACATCGCGCACGCGTTGCACCGCCAGCACGGCATAACCCTGCTCTCCCAGATCAACCAGATCATGAACCGGCTTGTCGCCTTCCGGCCGCGGGGCACGGAAGGCGGATTCGACAATGCGCGGATCGATGCCGGCGACTTGCCGGCGGGTCAGCGTTTTGGCCGGCACGTATTTAAAACCATGCTTTCTGGCAAGCGCCTCGAGCGAGGCCCCGGCACGCAGCTCCTGCAGCGCGGCTTCGCCCAGTG
>Ga0209286_1000085_pt1 | contig 19280 bp, 19 predicted proteins | sample PPLLak1March2015_2_FD_187250 | JGI IMG/M metagenome (GOLD analysis project Ga0209286, IMG submission 187250) | Freshwater sediment microbial communities from Prairie Pothole Lake near Jamestown, North Dakota, USA - PPLs Lake P8 Core (3) Depth... | ecosystem: Environmental > Aquatic > Freshwater...
AACGGCCCCGACCAGTCCCGGGTGGACGGCGACGCAACTGCCTCGGGGTTTCCGGCTCTCGGCCCACATCGCGCGTCAGACGCTGATGCGCAAGCGCCCGGTCGAGCACCTGGTATACACGGACGGACTGGCGGCGGTATCCGTGTTCGTGGAGAAGCGCGGTGAAGGCACCAAACCTTTCATGCTGGGATCGAGTCGCATGGGCGCGGTGAACGCGCTGGGCTCGCGCGTGGATGACTACCAGATCACCACGGTCGGCGAGGTCCCGGCGGAAACCATCGCCCTGATCGGGGGCTCGGTGGCCCCGGTCGAGAAGTAATGTAGGGTGGGTTAGCGCCTGTTTTTTTGGCGCGTAACCCACCGGAATCCCGTCGGCAGGTTACGGCAAAATGCGCCTAACCCGCCCTGCATTTACTGCTACTACAATAGAAATAGCTCCATCAAACCGTTCATTCCGTGACAGCAAGATTTCGTTATTCGGTATTTCTCATACTGCTCATCGTGGCGGCGCCATTGGCCGCCGCCCCGCGTGGCCTGCCGGATTTCAGCCGGCTGGTCAACGCGCACGCCACGGCGGTAGTGAATATCAGCGTGACACGTGATCCGAAGCGCGCTGGTTTTTCGGAGGACAGGGACGCATCGCCGGAGGACGGCGCCGCGCGTGATTTCACCCGCCGTTATTTCGGAGAAGACACGGAGCCCGCCGAGGAGAATTCGCTGGGGTCGGGATTCATCATCTCTCCCGACGGCTACATTCTCACCTGCGCCCATGTCACCGAAAACGCGCGTGAAATCCTGGTGCGGTTGAACGACCGGCGCGAATTCGGCGCGCGCCTGGTGGGTTCCGACCGGCGCAGCGACATCGCGCTGCTGAAAATCGAATCCACCGGCCTGCCCGTGATCGTCATCGGCGATGCCAACCGGCTGCAGGTGGGCGAATGGGTGCTGGCCATCGGTTCTCCGTTCGGTTTCGACAGTTCCGCTACCGCCGGCATCGTTTCCGCCAAGGGCCGGACCCTGCCGAATGAAAATTACGTGTCCTTCATCCAGACCGACGTGCCGATCAATCCCGGCAATTCCGGCGGCCCGCTGTTCAACCTGAGGGGCGAGGTCGTCGGCGTGAATTCGCAGATCTACAGCGGCACCGGCGGTTTCATGGGCGTGTCCTTTGCCATCCCGATCGATGCCGCCATGACCATCGGTGCGCAACTCAAAAGCGAGGGCCGGGTGCGTCGTGGATGGCTCGGCGTCAGCCTGCAGGACGTGTCGCTGGCGCTGGCGGGCGCCTACGGACTGAGCAAGCCGCGCGGCGCCCTGGTGGCGGACGTGCTGCCCAAGGGCCCGGCGGCCAAATCCGATCTGCGTCCCGGCGACATCGTGGTGGAATACGAAGGCAAACCGATTGACCGCTCCTCCGATCTGCCGGCGCTGGTCGGGCTGTCCATGCCGGGCACGCATGCGCGCTTTCGCGTGTTCCGGCGCGACCAGGGCATGCAAAACGTGGTGGTCACTCTCGGTGAACTCAAGGAAGAAGCGCCGGAGCGGCCGCTGCCCCGGAAAGAACGTCCGGAAAGCCGCACCCGGTTTGGCCTGTCGCTGGGCGAAATAACGCCCACGCAACGGCGCGAGATGGACATTGATCATGGCGCAGGCATCATCAGCGTGGAAGAAGGCCTGGCGCGCGGTGCCGGCCTGCGCCCGGGCGACGTGGTCCTGGAAGTGGACGGCAAGCGCGTCACGGACGTGGCCGGTTTTCACCGGTTGCTGGCGCATGTGCGTCCTGGGCGCGCCGCGGTGTTGCGGGTTCGGCGCGGAATGGCGACGCTGTTCATGGCCCTGGACACCACCGGCCGGCCCGCACCCTGATTATTTATGCCGTTCCTGAAATGAGGTATGCTACGCGCTACAGGGCAGACGTGAACCACAGACCACGGCCCTGATCACTTTGACACAGGCTGAAATCCCGGGCGCCGTTGGCGCCTTTTTCATATCCCCGGTGCGGGCGGCTTACGCCCGCCGGCGGGACACTGCGCGGCATTCATGAGCTGGAATCAGGAACACATCCGGAATTTCTCGATCATCGCGCATATCGATCACGGCAAATCCACGCTGGCAGACCGCTTCATCCAGACCTGCGGCGCCCTGGAGGCGCGCGAGATGCAGGCGCAGGTGCTGGATTCCATGGACCTCGAACGCGAGCGCGGCATTACCATCAAGGCGCAGAGCGTGGCCCTCGATTACAAGGCGCGCGACGGCCAGATCTACCGCCTGAACATGATCGACACGCCCGGCCACGTGGACTTTTCCTATGAAGTATCGCGCTCGCTGACCGCCTGCGAAGGCGCGCTGCTCGTGGTCGATGCCTCGCAGGGCGTGCAGGCGCAGACGGTGGCGAACTGCTACACCGCCGCCGAGCTCGACCTGGAAATCCTGCCGGTGCTGAACAAGATCGACCTGCCGTCCGCCGATCCCGCGCGCGCGATCGCGGAAATCGAGGATATCATCGGTATCGACGCCAATGACGCGATCCGTGCCAGCGCCAAGACCGGCGAGGGTGTCACGGATATCCTCGAGTCCATCGTGCGGCGCATACCCGCGCCGAAAGGCAGCGCCGAGGCGCCGCTCAAGGCGCTGATCATCGACTCCTGGTTCGACAATTACCTGGGCACGGTGTCGCTGGTGCGCGTCATGGAAGGGCGCCTGAAGCCCAAGGAAAAAATCCGCCTCATGGCCATGCAGCGCGATCATCTGGTCGAGCAGATCGGCATTTTCACGCCGAAACGCAAGCCGGTGGAAGAACTGGGTCCGGGCGAGGTGGGATATGTCATCGCCGGCATCAAGGACGTGCGCAGCGCGCGCGTCGGCGATACCATCACGCACGTGGACCGGCCGGCAGACAAGCCGTTGCCCGGCTTCAAGGAAATCAAGCCGCGCGTGTTCGCCGGGCTGTATCCGGTGGAGTCCTCGGAATATGAAACCTTCCGCGACGCGCTGGCGAAACTGCAACTCAACGACGCCTCGTTGCATTATGAACCGGAATCCTCGGAGGCGCTCGGTTTCGGTTTTCGCTGCGGCTTTCTCGGCATGCTGCACATGGAGATCATCCAGGAACGGCTGGAGCGCGAATACGGGATCAATCTCATCACCACCGCGCCGACGGTGGTCTACGAAGTGGTGACGGCGAACGAGGTGCAGCTGGTGGAAAACCCGGCGAAGCTGCCGGATCCGTCCCGGATCGTCGAGATTCGCGAACCGATCATCCGTGCCACCATTCTGGTGCCGCAGGAATACGTCGGCAACGTCATCGGCCTGTGCGTGGAAAAGCGCGGCATCCAGAAGGACATGACCTACCACGGCCGCCAGGCCATGCTGGTCTACGAACTGCCCCTGAACGAGGTGGTGCTGGATTTCTTCGACCGGCTCAAGTCGGTCAGCCGCGGCTATGCCTCGCTCGACTACGATTTCGTGGAGTTTCGCGCCGCCGACCTGTGCAAGCTTGACGTGCTTATCAATGGCAATAAAGTGGACGCCCTGTCGGTGATCGTTCATCGCGCGCAGAGCCAGTATCGGGGGCGCGAGCTGGCGAGCAAGCTGCGCGAGCTGATCCCGCGGCAGATGTTCGATGTCGCGATTCAGGCGGCGATCGGTTCCAAGATCATCGCGCGCGAGACGGTCAAGGCGCTGCGCAAGAATGTCACGGCCAAATGCTATGGCGGCGACGCAACGCGCAAGCGCAAATTGCTGGAAAAGCAGAAAGAGGGAAAGAAGCGCATGAAACAGCTGGGTACCGTCGAAATTCCACAAGAAGCCTTTCTCGCCGTGTTGCGCGTGGATCAGAAATAACGCCATGGACTTCGCGCTGATCATGCTGCTGATCCTGATCGGCACCGGCACCCTCTGGGGCCTGGACCGCTGGCTGTGGGCGCCGGGTCGCGAACGCCGCGCACGGGCGCTGGCGGAGGCGGGCAAGGCCGACGATGCCTCGCTGGCGCGCAAGGAACCGATCTATGTCGAGTACGCGCGCGCCTTCTTTCCCGTCATCCTGATCGTGTTCATTATCCGTTCCTTCCTGGCGGAGCCGTTCCGCATCCCCTCGGAATCGATGCTGCCCACCCTCTATGTCGGCGACTTCATCCTGGTGAACAAGTTCTCCTACGGGGTGCGCCTGCCCGTGGCCAACAGCAAGCTGCTTGAAACGGACCTGCCGAAACGGGGGGAGGTGGCGGTATTCCGCTTCCCCGGAGATCCCTCGATCAACTACATCAAGCGTGTGGTTGGCATTCCCGGCGACCGTATCCTATATAAGGATAAGAAGCTCTATATCAACGGCACGCCGATGGAGCAGGCGGACGGACGTCCGTATTTTTTCGCTCCGGAGAGCAATGCGCATGGTCAGGATGCCTTGCGCTTGATGGAAAGCCTCGATGGCACGAAGCATGACATCCTGACGACAAAGCGTTCGGATGCACCGCTGCCGGAGATCGTGGTGCCTGCGGGAAAATATTTCGTCATGGGCGATAACCGTGACCACAGCAACGACAGCCGTTACTGGGGCTTCGTCCCGGACCGCAACCTGGTTGGCAAGGCCTTCCTGATCTGGTTCAGCTGGGACGTGGTCGGGCATGACAAGTGGTTCTGGGAACGGATTGTATGGAATCGCATCGGCAATTCGATCGATTAGCGCAAATATCTGACGCGGTATTGTTGAAGGAGATCATGATGCAAAACCCAAAACGCCAATCAGGCATGACCATATGGAGCCTGATGTTCGTGCTTGGCACGTTGGCTTTTTTTCTTTTTATTCTCTTCAAGCTTATCCCGCCTTATATGGATGACTTCAAGATTAAAAGTGCGCTGGAAAGTCTGGCCCGTCAGCCCGATGCCGGCACCATGTCGGTCCCGGAAATAAAGGAAGCGATTCGCAAGCGGCTTGAAATTGACAGTGCCGACGATCTCGTCGATCTTAACCAGGTTTTGACCGTAACAGCGCGGGGCAGGGCCAAGGTTATTCGCATCAATTATGAATCGGTAACGCCAATGGCGTTCAATCTGTCGGCTCTGGCTACATTCGATCATAGCATTGAGGTCCGTGGCGGAGAATAAAACCCCTGCCGAGCTCGTCCGCCGGCTGGCGTACAGTTTCCGGCGTCCCGAATTGCTTGAGCGGGCATTGACGCACCGCAGCAAGAGCGCCGTCAACTATGAACGGCTGGAATTTCTGGGCGACAGCGTTCTGGGCTTTGCCATTTCCTCCGAGCTTTATACCCGCTATCCGAACCTGTACGAAGGCGAGCTGACACGCCTGCGCGCCAGCCTGGTCAAGAAGGAAACGCTGGCGGCGCTGGCGCGCGAACTCGATCTGGGAAACTATCTGAGGCTGGGGGAGGGCGAGCTCAAGAGCGGCGGATACGACCGTGATTCGATCCTGGCGGATGCCCTGGAAGCGATATTCGGCGCCATCTGCAAGGACGCCTCGGTCGATGAGGCCACGCGCGTCATCCTGCATCTTTACCGTGACATGCTGGCGGGGCTGGACCCGCATTCCATTCCCAAGGATCCCAAGACCCGGCTTCAGGAACACCTGCAGAAGCTTTCCCTGCCGACGCCGACCTATCTCGTCCGGGACGTCACCGGCGAGCCGCACAACCAGAGCTTCGTGGTGGAGTGTCATGTGTCGGGACTCGACCGGCCGGTGCAGGGCGAAGGTAACAGCCGGCGCCATGCCGAACAGCAAGCTGCGGCCCATGCACTCGAATTGTTGCACCAACGCTGATGCCTGATTCCACCACGCGCAGCGGTCTCGTGACACTGGCCGGGCGCCCGAACGTCGGCAAGTCCACACTGCTGAACCGGCTGGTCGGGCAGAAGATCAGCATCACCTCGCCCCGCGCCCAGACCACCCGCCACCGCCTGCTGGGCATCAAGACTACAGAGCAGGCCCAGATTGTTTATGTGGATACGCCCGGCCTGCACACGGATAATAAAGGCATGATGAACCGCCAGCTGAATCGCGTGGCCAACGCCAGCCTGCAGGGCGTTGATTGCATCGTGCTGTTGATTGCCGCGAGCGGCTGGACCAGAGCGGATGAATACCCGCTGCAACTGGCGGCCGGCCAGGGTATCCCCGTGATTCTCGTCATCAACAAGCTGGACCTGCTCAAGGATCGCTCGGAATTGCTGCCGCTCATGGAAATGTCGAGCCACAAGGCGGAGTTTGCCGAAATCGTGCCGGTTTCCGCACGCACCGGCGCCAATACCGATGACCTGGAAAACGTGATTCTCAAGCACCTGCCACAGCAGCCGTTTCTGTATCCCGCGGACCAGATTTCCGATCGTGGTGAGCGTTTTCTCGCATCGGAACTCATCCGCGAACAGATATTCCGCGGATTCCAGCAGGAAGTCCCATATGCGACGGCGGTGAGCATCGAGCAATTCCGGCGCGCCAAGGGGGCGCTGCATGTCGAGGCGACCATCTGGGTGGAGAAGGAAGGCCAGAAGCCGATCCTGATCGGGAAAGACGGCCAGCGCCTCAAGACCGTCGGTAGTCGCGCGCGCCTGGCGATGCAGAAACTTTTTGGCACCAAGGTGCATCTGCATCTGTGGGTGAAGGTGCGCGAAGGCTGGTCGGATAGCGAGCGCGCCTTGCGCAGCCTGGGTTACAGCGACGAGACCTGACCCATGCGTTTTCAGCAGCAACCGGCGTTTGTCCTGCACCAGCGTGACTACAGCGAAACCAGCCTGCTGCTGGAAGTGTTCACGGCCAACCACGGACGCATCGGATTGATCGCCAAAGGGGCGCGCCGCGCCAGCAGCCGGTTGCGCGGTGTGCTGAAACCGTTCCAGCGCCTGCTGATCGGCTGGAGCGGCAAGGGCGAGCTGGCCGTGCTGACCGCCGCGGAGATGGATGGGCCGGGCCATGAGCTGGAAGGTCCGGCGCTGTACTGCGGTTTTTACATGAACGAAGTGCTGATACGGCTGTTGCATCGTCATGATTCGCACGGCGCGTTGTTCGACGCCTATCAGGCGGCGTTGCCGCGTCTGCGGGTGGACGGGTTCAACGAACCGGTGCTGCGAATTTTTGAAAAGAACCTGCTGCGGGAACTGGGTTACGGGCTGGTCCTCGACCATGACATCGGGGACAGAACCCCGATCGATCCCGTGGCCATGTATGACTATGTCCTCGATCGCGGGCCAGTGCGCCTGGCGCACCCAGATCTCAATCGTCCGATCGAGGGCGTGCGGGTGCGCGGTGCCAGCCTGGTGGCGCTGGCGCGGGAATCCCTGAACGATCCGGTGGTCCTGCGCGATGCCAAGACGCTCATGCGCGCGGCGCTGGCGCGTCATCTGGGCGACCGGCCGTTGCACAGCCGCAAGCTGTTTCGCCGCGTGGCTCCCCTGATTGCCGTGGAAACGACACTGGAGACCGGACTTGATAAAGCTGGGCGTTAACATCGATCACGTCGCGACCCTGCGCCAGGCGCGCGGCACGCGCTATCCCGATCCGGTCCAAGCGGCGCTGGAGGCCGAGCAGGCCGGCGCCGATGCCATCACGCTGCATCTGCGCGAGGATCGCCGGCATATCCAGGATCAGGACGTCGAGATGCTGCGGCGCCTGATTCAGACCCGCATGAATCTTGAAATGGCGGTGGCAGACGACATCGTGGCCTTCGCCTGCCGCATCCGTCCGCACGAATGCTGCCTGGTGCCCGAACGGCGCCAGGAGCTGACCACCGAGGGCGGACTGGATGTCGTTGGCGGGTTCAAAAAAATCGCTGAAGTCTGCACGCGTCTGGCCGACGCTGGCATACGCGTATCGCTGTTCGTGGATGCCGAGCCGGACCAGATCGAGGCGGCGGCCAGGACCGGCGCGCCGGTGATTGAAATTCATACCGGTCGTTACGCGGAGGCGGAATCCGGCGCCGCCAGCCGTCAGGAACTGGTGCGCATCGAACAGGCGGTGCAGCAGGGGCTCGGGCTCAAGCTGCAGGTTAACGCCGGCCACGGCCTCAATTATCACAATGTCCAGGCGGTCGCCGCGATCCCGGGCATCTCGGAACTGAACATCGGTCATGCCATCATCGCGCGCGCACTTTTCACCGGCCTGCCGGAAGCGGTGCGCGAGATGAAACGGCTCATGAACGAAGCGGTAGTCAAATGATATTCGGCATCGGTACCGACATCGTGCGCGTGGCGCGGATGCAGCAGGATCTCGACCGCTTTGGCGAGCGTTTCGCCGAGCGCATTCTGACCGAGAACGAAATGCAGGAATTCCGCCGTAACGCCGGCAAGGCCAATTTTCTGGCGCGTCGCTTCGCCGCCAAGGAGGCGGCGGTGAAGGCATTGGGCACGGGTTTCAGCCAGGGCATACAACTGCACGACATCGAGGTAGGGCACGACGAGCAGGGAAAACCGTTGCTGGAATTCCGCGGCCGGGCGCGCGAGTTCATGCGGGAAAAATCCATCACCATTTCCCACATCAGTCTCGCGGACGAGCAGGATCATGCCGTCGCCTTTGTGACGCTCGAAACCGTCTGACCGCCCGACGACCGGGATTTCTTCCGGTCGCGTTACATGCCAGAATAGGCCGCGAGACAACGCGTGGTGTCACAGGGCGACATGAGCGACGATACCATCCAACTGGGCATGAAGCCGATCGAGATCTGGCCGGGGAATCTCGAGTCGGAGGTCTGCGGCGATTCCACCATTCACAAAATTACCTTCACCGACACCCGGGAGTATCACCCGCGCCTCATCGCCAAGATCCTCGAGCTCGAGGAAAACCACCGTTTGCGCAAGCGCCATTTCCGCGGAGCGTGCGGCACCAAGATCCATCACCTGGATAAGTGGGCCAGCACCGAGGCCGAGCTGATCACCGCGCGCGCCAGGGCTCTGTTCCGCAAGGTGCTCGAATGCGAACACGCGGTAGTCGATCTGAGCTGGGCCAGCGTCTACCGGAACGGGGATTACTGTCTGCCGCACAGTCACCTGCGTTCAACGGCGAGCGTGGTGTATTGCCTGGATCCCGGTGATGAAGATCCGGATGATTCCCAGAGCGGCCAGTTTTGTTTCGTCGACCCGCGCCTGCGGAATTGTTGCCAGCATCAGGAGGGTTGCATGACCACGCCGTTCTTTCCCGGCATGACGGCTGGCACCATGCTGATCTTTCCAAGCCAGCTTGTGCACACGGTTAATCTCTATGCGGGAAAGCGACCGCGCATCACCTTGTCGTGGAATATCAACAAGAATGTACTACCCGGATCTCCACTCCCCGCGGGTGAGGGGAGTGGGCCGTGAATTATCCCGAAACGTGTTTTTATTCTCCGACGCTGTGATGCGAACCCCGCGTGCTCGAGGAAGCAAGGCCATTCTCTTCATCCAGGATGGGTTCCTGGATCGCCTTGCCAAAGGCAATGGCCGCTAACAGCCCAGCCACTGTCCATACCAGCAGAATAACAAGAAGTGTATCGATGCTCATCAATTACTCTCCATGTAAATGTGGCAGCAGAATTCCCTAAAACACCTCGAAATACAACCGGTCAAAAAGCGGTTTCTGCCTCAGCGGTACCTAATTACTGACGAAAGGTTACCATTTTTTAAATATAAAACTACTGGGATACTAGGCCTTCCGTTCCTGCCATTTCACCCCCAGCACAGCCCCGGCAAAAAATGGCGCCGGCAGTGGAAAATGAACCGACTGCCAATGTGGCAGCCACGGGTTTGCGGCGGTCATTCGAGATACTTGATGGCCCGGGCGCGGACGAGACGGTAGCTGTGTCTCACGGGGCGATAGCGCGGCCAGTAACCGCCGTGAGGATAATAAAAGGGGTCATCCAGCAGCCAATCCGTAGTGGTCTTGTCGTGTACGCACAACCAACCGTGCCGGATCATCATGTGATTCCAGAGCATCTCCAGAATCCAAAACAACGCCGTGACCGAGTTTGCCGGATGTTGAGTTGAGCGGAAATGCCGGCATTCAGTTTCCCTGCATGGTCGCCTTGTCGAAGGCGGCCTGGGCGCCTTGGTGGTCGCCGCGTTTCAGGCGCGCTTCACCGATCAGGCGCCAGTTCTCGGCGCGCAAGATCCTGTCATCACCCGCCCAGCTGTTTGACCGGGTGGCCATGCCCTCCGCCTGCTGATACTGCCCCTGCTGCAGGCGCAGCCTGGCCAGCTCCTGCCACAAGCGCGGGTTGCGCGGCTCAATGCGCAGCGCCCGCTCCAGCGATGCCACCGCGGCGTCGGGTTTGCCGCCGGCAGCATCGGTGCGCGCACTGTCCATCAACGCGACCACGGCGTTGTTGTTGGACACCGGCCGGTCCTCCGGTGCCGACGGCAACATGCCGGCGCAGCCTGCCAGCAGTGACGCGGCCATGACGAATAAGACAACGCGATACGATTTCTTCATTCAAATATCCTCTCGAACCAGCTCTTGATGGAGCGCACCGGCGAACGCGCCCCGCAGGGCGCGATTTCCACCGGCGCCGAGCCGCGGATGAAGGGCAGCTCGACCGCACCCTGGCAACTGGCATCGACGCGCAGTCCGGTCCCGGGATCGATCCATGCCGATTCGATGTTCTCCGGAACCTGCGGGACGAGTGGATCGGGGTCGAGCCGCGACATCATCTCGCCCCACACGGTCATGGCTCCGCCGGCGCCGGTCATCTGGATAGGCTGATTGTCGTCGCGACCGATCCATACTACCGCCAGGCGATCACCGGTATAACCCGCGAACCAGCTGTCACGCAAGTCATTGGTAGTGCCGGTCTTGCCGGCGATCTGCAGGTCCGGGGACAGGTAATATTTCAGCGCGTCGGCCGTTCCTTCCTGCACCACCGTCTGCAATGCATGTGTCACCAGATATGCCGGCCCCGGTTCGATCACCTGTTCCACCGAGAGCGGATAGCGTTGCAATGGCTGGCCGTCCGCCATCATAACCTCGCGGATGGCTCGCAGGGGCACGCGGAAACCGCCGCTGGCGAAGGCCTGGTACATCTGCGTGACTTCCAGCGGGCTCAGGCTGTCCGCGCCCAGCAGGCTCGAGGCGAAAGTGCGCAGGTCGCGCTCGACACCGAGATCATGCGCCTTGTCCATGACATGACGCACTCCCAATGCCAGCCCCAGGCGAGCCGTCGAAACATTATAAGAGTTGGCCAGCGCGATGCGCAGCGGTACCTGGCCGTGAAATTCCTTGTCATAGTTTTGCGGTTCCCAGTCGGTGGTGCCGCGCTCTTTCCACACCAGCGGACTGTCGTCGAGCAGGGTGGCGAGCGTGTAGGAGCTGGGGCGTTCCAACGCGGTCAGAAAAACCACCGGCTTGATCAGCGAGCCGATCGGCCGCGCGGCATCGAGCGCGCGGTTGAAACCCTCGAAGCGCGTGTTGCGGCCGCCGACCAGTGCCTGTACCTCTCCGTTCTGTGAATGGCTGACGACGATCGCACCTTCCAGCACCTTCGGTGGAAGGCGCCGGTCCTTTTCCAGTTGTGTCAGGCGGCCGGTGAGCGCGCGCTCGGCGCTGGTCTGCGCCAGCGGGTCCAGCGTGGTGAAGATCTGCAAGCCTTCCGAGCGCAGGTCCTCTTCGCGATAGTCGCGCCGCAGTTGGCGATGCACCAGTTCGACGAAAGCGGGGTAGCGCGAGGTGCCTTCCGGCGCCTTTTCCACTACACCCAGCGGCGTGGCGCGGGCCGCGACGTATTGCGCCTGCGTGATGAAATCCAGTTTGCGCATCTCCTGCAGCACCAGGTTGCGCCGCGCCAGCGCACGCGCAGGCTGGCGCCGTGGATCATAGGAGGACGGTCCTTTGACCAGGCCGACCAGCAGCGCCGCCTGCGGGAGATCGAGGCGGGACAGCGGGCGGTCGAAATAAAAATGGCTGGCGAGGCCGAAGCCGTGAATCGCGCGATTGCCGTCCTGACCGAGATAGATCTCGTTCGCGTAGGCCTCGAGTATCTCGTCCTTCGAGTAATGCAGCTCCAGCAGCAAGGCCATGATCAATTCCGTGAACTTGCGCCGCAGGGTGCGTTCGGGCGTCAGAAAAAAGTTTTTTACGAGCTGCTGCGTCAGGGTGCTTCCTCCCTGAACTCCACCGCCGCTCAGTATCGTCACCAGCGCGCGCGCCGTGCCGCGCGCGGAAAAACCGTGATGGGAATAGAATTGCCGGTCTTCGATGGCGATCAGGCCCTTGACCAGGTGTGGCGGTATTTCGTCGAACCGCACCAGCGCGCGATCTTCGTTGTGTGCCGGATAAATGCCGCCAATCAGCACCGGGTCCAGCCGCGCCAGCGTCACCGGCTTGCCGGTATCGCGAAAGGTCAGCGCGCCCATGTGCGCGCCGTCGAAGTCCGCCTGCAAGGACAAGGCGGGCTGGGCCTCGTCCCAGAACGTGAAGGGACGCGTCACGATGATGAATTCGTCGCCCTGGCGCCGGTAACTGCCGGGTTCGCGGGGATCGGCCGCGACGCGGTAATCCAGCATGGCCAGTTCCAGCGCCAATTGTTCCGGCCGCAACTTCATGCCGGCATAAAGTTCCAGCGGACGCGCATAGACGCGCGCCGGCATGGCCCAGCGTTTGCCTTCGAACTGCATGCGCACGGTGATGTCGAGATAAAGCGCGAACCCCGACAACAGCAGCGCCAGCGACAACAGCGCCAGGCGCACGCGCTTGCGCGTGAAGAAATTCCTGAAATTTCTCATGTATGGACTGTTCATTCGGGCATCGATGGCGGGGACAACCGGCGGTGCATGGAATCCCAGACAAGCGGCGCGTGATTATACCGAAGATTGCCGCCTCGTGTTCCGGCCTGTCCCTTTGATGTCCCGGGCTGTGATGGGTTCAGGCCGGACCAGCTGGCGCTGCCAGGACCCCGCCGGCAGGGTGATCCAGGCGATGGCGCGGTCAGGCTGATCGTGACCATGCGGCGAGTGCCGGAATATTGATATGGATCAAAACGCTATTTTTACTGGATCAACAGGCGACGTAATGTTGACATGGGTCAAAGCCGGTATTTGTGGATCAAGGATGATCTGTTTCAGATAATGCCTGCGATACCGACAGGCAGATGAAAGTGGAGAACGCGAAGCATGTGTCTGGCAATTCCGGCGAAGGTAGTGCAGAAACTCGACAGCGACCAGGCCGTGGTGGAAGTCGGCGGCATTCGCAATGAAATCTCGCTGATGCTGGTGGACGGCGTGGAGGTCGGCGACTACGTGATCGTGCACGTGGGATTTGCCATCACGCGACTGGATACTGAAGAGGCCGAGAAATCGCTCGCCCTGTTTGAAGACATGACGTTCCGTCTCGAATCGATAACGAATGAAGTACATAAGTGAATTCCGCGACCGGCGCGTAGCCACCGCGCTCGCCAGCAACCTGGCCGCCGTGGTGGACCCGGCGCGCGAGTACAGTCTCATGGAGTTCTGCGGCGGACACACCCACGCGATTTTCCGTTACGGCGTTCAGGATCTGCTGCCTCCCAACGTGCATCTGGTGCACGGGCCCGGCTGCCCGGTATGCGTGTTGCCGATCAGTCGCCTCGACATGGCGATCGAACTGGCGGAAGTGCCGGACGTCATCCTTTGCAGCTACGGCGACATGTTGCGCGTGCCCGGCTCGCGCAAGCGCAGCCTGCTGAAATCGCGGGGACAGGGGCGTGACGTGCGCATGGTGTACTCCTGCGCCGAGGCCATCCGGATCGCGCAGGACAATCCCGACAAGGAAGTCGTTTTTTTCGCCATCGGTTTCGAGACCACCACGCCGCCGACCGCCGTGGCCATCAAGCAGGCGGAAATGCTGGGGCTGAAAAATTTCAGCGTGTTCTGCAACCACGTGCTGACGCCGTCGGCCATCCAGAGCATTCTGGACTCGCCCGACGTACGCAAGCTCGGCAACGTGCGCGTCGACGGTTTCATCGGACCGTCGCACGTGAGCACCGTCATCGGCAGCCGGCCGTATGATTTCTTCGCGCAGGAGTACCAGCGCCCGGTGGTGATCGCCGGTTTCGAGCCGCTCGACGTGTTGCAGGCGATCGGCATGCTGGTGCGTCAGCTGAACGAAGGCCGCGCCGAGGTGGAAAACCAGTTCACCCGCGGCGTCACCCACGCGGGCAATATCAAGGCGCAGGCACTGGTGGCGGAAATCTTCGAGTTGCGGCGCTCGTTCGAATGGCGCGGGCTGGGTGTCGTTCCCTACAGCGGCCTGCGCATCAAAAAGCAATATGCGGCTTTTGACGCCGAAAAACGGTTTCCCCTGGCGCAGAAACCGGTGCAGGAGAACAAGGCCTGCCAATGCGGCGCCATCCTGCGCGGCGTGAAGAAACCCACCGACTGCAAGATATTCGGCAATGTCTGCACGCCGCAGAATCCGATCGGATCGTGCATGGTGTCCTCGGAAGGTGCCTGCGCCGCTTATTACAAGTACCGTCGTCACGACGGCATCACGGAGACGGCGCAAACGTATAAAGAGGGTGCCGGGGCGAACCGCGGCTCGGGCGGCTGACGCATGCGCACCCTTTTTCTCACGCACAGCTTCAACAGCCTGACGCAACGCCTGTATGTCGAGCTGAGCGAACGCGGGCATGAGATTTCGATCGAATTTGATATCAATGATGCCGTCACGATTGAAGCGGTCCGTTTGTTCCAGCCGGACCTGATCGTGGCGCCGTATCTGCGGCGCGCCATTCCTGAGCAAGTCTGGCGTCATTACCTGTGTCTGGTGGTGCACCCCGGCATCATCGGCGATCGCGGTCCCTCGGCGCTCGACTGGGCGATCCTGAACGGTGAAACGGAATGGGGCGTTACCGTGTTGCAGGCCAATGGCGAGATGGATGCCGGTCCGGTATGGGCTTCGGCGAATTTCAAAATGCGCGAAGCACGCAAAAGCAGCCTGTACCGCAACGAAGTGACGGAGGCCGCGGTCACGGCGGTATTGCAGGCGGTTGAACGCTTCGAAGCTGGAAATTTCACAGCATCCTTGCCGGACGCAGGCGCGCGTGGCCAATGGCGTCCGCTCATGATCCAGCTAGACCGGCAGATCGATTGGTCCATGGACGACACCAGAACCGTATTGCGGAAAATAAATTCCGCTGACGGGTCGCCAGGTGTGACGGACATGCTCAATGGAGACCTCTATCACCTGTACGATGCCTGCGAAGAGGACAGCCTGCGTGGCGAAGCGGGCGAGATCATCGCGTGTCGGCGCGGTGCCATTTGCCGTGCGACCCGCGATGGGGCCGTGTGGATCGGCCATTTGAAAAAAATTGCTCCACAGGAAAAAACCTTCAAATTACCCGCTACGGTGGCGCTGAACGGGACATTGACCTCCGTACCGGAGATCCCGCTGGCGCTGGATGTACCGCGTGGCCGCAAGACGTATAAGGAAATCTGGTACGAAGAAAAGGACGGGGCAGGTTACCTGCATTTTGACTTTTACAACGGCGCCATGAGCACCGAGCAATGCCAGCGTCTGCTCGAGGCTTATAAATGGGCCTGTCAGCGGCAGACGCGCGTGATTGTGCTGATGGGCGGGCAGGACTTCTGGTCCAACGGGATTCATCTGAATCGCATCGAGGCCGCGGACAGTCCGGCGGACGAATCCTGGCACAATATCAACGCCATGGACGACCTGGTGCAGGCCATTATCATGACCGACAACCAGCTGACCATCGCCGCCTTGCGCGGAAACGCCGGCGCCGGCGGCGCGTTCCTGGCCCTGGCGGCGGACCGGATTTATGCGCGTGCGGGCGTGGTCCTGAACCCGCACTACAAGAACATGGGAAACCTCTACGGCTCCGAGTACTGGACCTATCTGTTGCCGCGGCGCGTGGGCCAACGCGGGCGCGAGATCATGGCGAATCGCCTGCCACTCGGCGCCAGCGCGGCCAAACGTCTCGGTCTTGTCGATGACTGTTTCGGCAACGACACGGGTGATTTTGTTGCGCAACTTGAAATCATCGCGACGGCGCTTGCCCGGGATCCATTATACGAAACGTATCTGACTGAGAAATGTCGCCAGCGCGAGCGTGACGAAACCAGCAAACCGCTGGCACAATACCGCGCCGAGGAGCTGGAGCGCATGAAACTCAATTTTTACGGCTTCGATCCCAGTTATCACGTGGCACGCTATAACTTCGTGTTTCGGGTTCCCAACTCCTGGACGCCGCTGCATCTCGCGCAACACCGACGTGTAACTCGAAGAGCCGCCGTTGCATGAAGGAAAATTAATATTTTTGCCACAGAGATCACAGAGGGCACAGAGTAAAAAATTATTTCTTGTTTCTATCTCTGTGATCTCTGTGGCTGAATTTCTTTTTACAGCGCGAAGGCCAGCGCAATCGGAAGACTGATAAACCCCGCCAGATTGCCGATCAGCACGATGGAGGCCACCTTGCCCGGTTCCTGCCGGTATTGTTCGGCAACCAGATAGTTGAGCACCGCCGGCGGCAGGGCGCCGAACACCAGCAGCAGGCTCGTCTGCAGTGGCGTCAATTCCAGAAACGGCCGCACCAGCAACACCATGACCACGCCGGTCAACGGGCAGAGGATGGCGCCCAGCACTCCGATGCGCCATTCACTGAAATCGATGCGCGTGAGACGCGTGCCGAGCGCGAACAGCAATAGCGGAATGGAGGCCTGTCCCAGCAGGTTGACGGTTTCTCTTACCGGTGTCGGCACATCCCAGCGAAACAGGCTGAAGGCGATTCCTATCAAGGTGGCGGCCACGATCGGCTGTATCAGCACCTTGTGCAGCGGGGCACGGTGATCCATGAGCCAGGTGCCCAGGGTGAAATGCAATCCGTTCTCGACCAGGAACAACACCACCGCGGCCGGCAGCGCCGCTTCGCCGAAGGCGAACACCGCGAGCGGCAGACCGATGTTGCCGGAGTTGGTGAACATCATCGGCGGCACGAAAGTCTTGATGGAGAGCCGCGAGACTTTGGCCGCCAGCAGCGCCAGCAGGCCCGAACCCAGAACCACGACAACACCGCCCAGGGCGAGCCATCCGTAGGCATCGAGCTGAAAATCCTTGCCGGACAGCACATGGAATATCAACGCCGGCAGCAGGACCGTCATATTGATGTGGTTGGCCGCGGTCATGTCCGGTTGGCGCCAGCGGCTGTAGAGATAGCCGACCGCAACGATGGCGAATACCGGAAAGATGATGCCGAAAAGGCGGATAATGAGCATGCTATGGTCGTTATGCTGATTGGCAAATCAGGCAACGGCGTGGCAGAAATTTACACACACGGATATTTTTCTCTGCCGTCGGTTGCATCGTGACTTCTTCCCGGTATCTTATCCGTTATTCGAACAGGAGGAGAGGGCAATGCCGGGAAACGACATGCTAATGGATAAACCTGCGCTGACGCTGGCGGCCGCGAAAAAAATCATTGCCGCGGCGGAAGCGGAGGCGCTGAAACAGGGCTGGCCGGTGGTTATTGCCGTGGTGGATGACGGCGGTCATCTGCTTTGCCTGCATCGCCTCGACAATGCCCAATTTGCCAGTATTGAGATTGCCATGCAGAAGGCCAACGCGGCTATCGCCTTCAAGCGACCGACCAGGGAATGGGAAAAGATGTTGAACGACGGCCAACAGCGCGTGCTCAATCTGCCGGGCGTCCTCGCCTCGGAGGGCGGTGTGCCGTTGTCCTGGAAAGGCCATATCGTCGGCGCCATAGGTGTGAGCGGCGTTAAACCGTCCGAAGACGGCCAGGTCGCCCGCGCTGGCGCCTCAGTTCTCGCGTGACGAACGGATTTTTGAGATATGCCCGTCAGCGGCGATGCTTGCTCTTCTTATGCTGCGCATGGAGAAAGCGCCAGTAACGGACCTGAGCTTTCAGATCGGATATCCGGAGGGCGAGCCGTCCGATGGTCCGGTGCGGATTGATGGGTTCCGATAGTAGCTCCGGCCAGGCCTTCTGAATGGCGCGCTGAAACAGAATGTAGTCAGGGGCCTTGCGGTAACGTTCGTCCACGCCAAGCAGTGTCGCCAGTACCTGGCGGCAATTGTAGGGCGTAAAAACCTCGCGCCAGGCAATATCGAATTCGAGTTGGGTCATGGCCAGCCAGTTGCCATAGTCCTGCTCCCACTCCAACAGGTCGAGCAGTTTGACGTGGTTCTGTTGGCTGACATCCGCCAGCCATTCCCGAAAATGTTCGACAAGAAACGGATGCGTTGATTTATATTCGAGCCACGCAAGGAGTTCAGGCGTGAACCGTATGTGGTCGGCATGGGGAAGTTTCCGGCGAAAAGCGCGGCGCCCCACCTCGGCACCGCTGCCCGTGAGCACGGCCTTTGCGCGGCCGAAGTGCTTGAGGATCGCTTCCGCATCGTATCCGTAGTGGTCGTGTGCCAGATAAACGTTGCGTTTGAACCGCAAACTGAACTCGGGCGTCATGGTCGAGGTGGCATGGACCACGTTATGCGACAGCCCGAGCCGTTTGAGGAGCCGTGCCGGAATCTCAATATCCGGAAAATTATCCGGCATTCTTCCCTGTCGTAACGTCATAATGCAGACTCGATCCGCCACCTCTCTCGCGGTTGCGAGCATCAGTCGGCTGTCAATGCCGGCGGTCAATGAAAGCGCCAGATCAAAACGCGCCGCCGCCGCATGGATCTGGCCGGACATCAGCGTGCAGATGCGCTCGATCGCTGTTTCGGGAGTCAGGGCCTCCAGGGGCGCTGACGGCCAGAAGCGATGACTCCTCGCCGTGCCGAGATCCAGCCAGTGATTCGGTAGCAGGTGCTTGAGGCCCTTGAACGTTGAAGCAGCGGCAGGAAACCGGGACTCGAATGTCCGACGGAAGGTCTGCGTGTCCAGGTAGTCCAACGCTTGTTCATCTGGCGTGAGGGACAGCACCTCGCTGGCGATTCCCGCCTGCGACATTACCCACATGGCTCCCGTAACAACCGGATCGGTGTAAAAGACTTGACGCAGTCCAAGGGCATCGTGGAAGAGAAATGACCCCTCCGCGCTCGTGGCGACCAACAGCCAGCGGCCGCCGAATCGATCGGTCGCCTCGATCAGGGCCGCACGGCTCGTGAAACGATGAAGCAGCGCGCGCACGATGTCATCATTGCACGCCTCCGGGGCGAGCGGATCCAGGGCATGCCCGATCAGCGTCAGCTCACGGTCGCCATCTGTCGCCTGGGCACAGGCGAGATCGGGGTGGGCGGTGAGTTTCAGTCCCCTCCCAACCGTGAACCTCTGCCAGTCGGCCAGTTGTTCGGCGAACGTGGGCCCCAGGATGAACTGGTTGACATACCGGCCTTTCCCCGGTGGCAGGAGTGG
>Ga0209286_1000089_pt1 | contig 18975 bp, 18 predicted proteins | sample PPLLak1March2015_2_FD_187250 | JGI IMG/M metagenome (GOLD analysis project Ga0209286, IMG submission 187250) | Freshwater sediment microbial communities from Prairie Pothole Lake near Jamestown, North Dakota, USA - PPLs Lake P8 Core (3) Depth... | ecosystem: Environmental > Aquatic > Freshwater...
AAATCTCTCGATCCCAGATGAGACCCATGAGGCCTTTGATGCCCATACTGACCCCTGTTGCAGAGTGGGATTTAGCAACAGGAATATTGATTAATACAGGGCTGTCCAAAACCTCTTTCATGACCTCCACGCGTTCCAAGACCTTTCCCTGCGGAATCTTAATCTCGCGAAAGAACTTTCTTTCCTGCAGGGCAAGAACATGGACACCGGGGATGTCTTTACACGCTTCTCGAATACCTGTTCTCTCAAGACAAAGTTCTGCCCTGTGGAGTGTATGATCTAAAACCAAAACCTGCTGGGCTCCTGCCTCCATGCAGGCCTGAGCTACCGTCGCAACGACCTGGGGATGAGTCGTAGCGCCGAATTCAGGGGTCCTAGTAAAAGACATATTTGGTTTGAGGATAACGCGCTGCCCTTTCTTTACAAAGCGGGAAATCCCGCCCAAAGCATCAAGGGCCTTTTTAGTGGCAGCAACAGGGTCCCCTGAGATAACAGCCAAATCAACTTCTTCTCTTGCAATGGAAAATGAAGGCCCACCGGCAAGGCCCAAGGCGATTCCTGCGGCAGTAGTTTTGAGGAACTTGCGTCGCGTCATCCTTTGGTTACATTCACTCATAATTTACCACTCTCCTTTTAAAAGCATAGCGCAAAGCGCCTGCCTACCGGCAGGCAGGCGCAGGCAGACATAGAGCATAGCCTAAAAGAAATTTCACTAGACTGTTTAATCTTCAGTATACCCCATGAATAGATTCCTCGCCACTAGCGGTTCTGGTCTAAGCCCAAACCCTATTTGGTTTTTTTCCGGCAGACTGCCTAAAATGCAACAACAAATTTCACCGTAACGCGAGGATCAAAAATAAATTATCTATCTCAACTCTCTTATCAACCCTTCAATAATTCTACGGAAACGCAAATCCTTTCCATTCATGGGTCGGCTGGCACAGGGATTGCTGATGAATGGTGATACGAACTACCAACAAGAGTTCTGCCTGGTAATTGTAGCCGCAACCTTCAGGTTGCGTCCCTTAAACGCAGACTGAAGTCCCTGCCTACCGGCAGGCAGGTGCGGCTACTAATCATTTTAAATATTCTTAGATAACTTGGAATAAGGGCATGAGCGTATTGATTATTAAACACGTCGCGATTGAGGGGCCTGGATTAATTGAAGATTGCCTCAAGGGAGAAAGGATCCCCTATCAGATTATAAACTTGGAGTCTGGGATCCATCTTCCGAAGCTCGATGATTTCAGCGCTGTTGTTATTTTGGGAGGACCGATGAATGTTTACGAGGAGGATCGCTATCCCTTTCTTAGAGAAGAAGATAATTTTATTAAGGAATCGATCCAGCGAGGAAAGAATGTTTTAGGAATCTGTTTGGGAGCACAACTGATAGCGAAGGCATTGGGCGCAAAGGTCACCAAGGCACTGGTAAAGGAGATAGGATGGTTCGATATCTCATTGACAGGAGAAGGTTTACACGATCCTCTATTCTCCAGACTTCCAGAAACATTCTCTGTATTTCAGTGGCATGAGGATACCTTTAATATCCCTTCAGCCGGGAGACTGATCGCCACGTCGAATCCCGTCCCTCATCAGGCTTTCCGTTATGGGGAGAATGCCCACGGACTTCAATTTCATCTGGAGGTGACAGAGGAGATGATTCGCGAATGGATGAAGGCCTATGAAGATGAATTTAATGGATCTCAGGCCCCTCTCCTCCCGAAGTTAAGAATCCTGAGTGAAACGGAGAGGAAGATTGGGGCTTATAAAAAGAGGAGTGCCGAATTTTTTAAAAACTTTTTTACACGCACCATTCATTCACAATAATCCCTTTAACCCCCTCGGTTGCGAGTCGTACCGACTTTAGAAAATGGGGAAGAATTTTTCATCTCCCCTTATTAAAGACAGGTGGGGAGGGATTCAGAATTTAAGATCCAAGGAGGATTCGGATGAAAAAGGTTTTAGTTCTGCAATTAATGCTCAGTTTTTTGATTGCAGGGGCTGCCCTGGCTCAAGAAGCTCAGCTTCCTGTCCAAGCAGTTTCAACTCTCCCTAAAGTGGATACAGGAGATACTTCCTGGATTTTGATCTCCACGGCCCTCGTTATGCTGATGACACCCGGGTTGGCCCTTTTCTATGGAGGGATGGTGAGATCGAAAAATGTGCTAGGGACAATCATGCAGAGTTTTATCGCCCTCGGAGTGATTACCATCCAGTGGGTTCTCTATGGATATAGTCTTGCGTTTGGCCCTGATATCGGTCATGTCATCGGGAGCCTCGACTGGATTGGACTGAAAGGCGTGGGATTAGACCCCTTCCCAGATTACTCCGCAACGATTCCGCATCAGGCCTTCATGATCTTCCAGATGATGTTCGCAGTGATCACACCTGCACTGATTACAGGGGCATTTGCTGAAAGGTTTAAATTTAAAACTTATCTTGTCTTTCTCATTCTCTGGGCCACCTTTGTTTACGATCCGCTGGCCCACTGGGTCTGGGGTGTGGGCGGTTGGATCAGAAATCTTGGGGCCCTCGATTTTGCCGGAGGACTGGTTGTCCATATCAGCTCTGGAATTGCTGCGTTGGCTGCCACTCTTGTGGTGGGAAGAAGGAAGGGCTATGGTAAGGAGCCCATGCCTCCCCATAATTTGACTATGACCCTTTTGGGTGCAGCACTGCTTTGGTTTGGGTGGTTCGGTTTTAATGGTGGAAGTGCGGTGGCCTCCGGTTCTCTCGCCACCTCTGCCTTTGTGGTGACGCATATCTCTACTGCTGCAGCAGCTTTGTCTTGGATGATTGCGGAATGGACTTACCGGGGCAACCCAACGGTTCTCGGCGCAGCCTCTGGAGCGGTCGCTGGACTGGTTGCCATTACCCCTGCATCGGGTTTTGTCGGTCCTGTCTCCGCTATCATCATCGGGCTCGCTGCAGGTGTGCTATGCTACCTCGCCATTAATCTCAAAAATAGACTGGGGTATGATGACTCTCTCGATGTTGTGGGGGTTCATGGAGTGGGCGGGACATGGGGAGCCTTAGCCACAGGACTATTTGCGTCGAAAGCCATTAACGCTGCAGGGAATAATGGCCTCTTTTTCGGCAACCCATCCCTCATCGGAATCCAGGCCATCAGTGTTGTCTCCGCCTGGATCTATTCCTTTGTGGTGACGTTGATCATTCTGAAGGTCCTCGACTGGACGATGGGTTTGAGGGTCAGTGAGGAGCATGAGATTGGTGGTCTTGACATCAGTCAACATGGGGAGGCGGGATACTCGTTTTAAACAAGTTAGGAGTTCGGAGTGGAAAAAAATTCAAAGAATGAAAAACCCCGAACCCCATTCACACCGAAGGCAAGAAGACGGATATTTGCATTATTTTTTTCGAATTGTCCTCCGAACACCGAACTAATTACTCCGAATTATTCCAGGAGGAATGACATGAAAAAGATTGAAGCGATTATTAAACCCTTTAAACTGGACGAGGCGAAGAACGCATTAACCAAAATCGGTGTTCAGGGAATGACGGTTACCGAGGTCAAAGGATTCGGAAGGCAGAGAGGGCATACCGAAGTCTACCGCGGGGCCGAGTATAAAATCGATTTCCTCCCTAAGGTCAAGATCGAACTGATCACTCCTGATGATATCGTTCCGCAGGTCATCGAGACCCTTGAGCGGGCTGCCAAAACAGGAAAGATCGGAGACGGGAAAATCTTCATCTTACCGGTGGAGGAAGTCATCCGAATCAGAACAGGGGAACGCGGGAAGGATGCAATTTGATTTAGGCATCACGAGAAACGGGCTGAAAGATGTAAAGAACCGGATGGCCCAGGGGACCGTTACCTCCCTCTCTCCCAGAGAACTCCTTCGCCACTATTCCGATATGGTGGATGGTCTGGTGAGAAAGGCTTTTCAGAAGGCCCAATCCAGTGTTCCTTCTCCTTCTATCTGCCTCATGGCAGTAGGTGGCTACGGAAGGACTGAAGTGGCTCCCTATTCAGATGTGGATCTTCTCCTTCTTCACTCTCCTGCCGATCAGTCAGACCTTTCTCCGCTGGTTGAAAAGATTCTCTATCCCCTCTGGGATTTAGGATTGGAAGTAGGCTGCAGTTCGAGGTCGATCGCCGAATGCGTAAAAATGGCCCAATCCGATTTGCAGATCAAGACGAGCCTCATTGACGCACGTTATCTTGACGGAGAATACGAATTCTTCCGCAATCTGTATGATCTTTTTTCAAAAAGAGTTCTTCACCGAAAGGTCCGGAAATTTGCAGAGTCCCTGGCTCAGGACCTTTACCTCCGTCGCCGGAAATATGAAGATCCTGCTTATGTTTTAGAACCCAATATCAAAGAAGGAGAAGGAGGGTTGAGGGATTTTCAGATCGGGCGATGGGCTGTGAGGGCAAAATACAAGACCGATCGCTGGGATTCCATCCTCTTTCCGGACCATTCAAGGATTCTCGATAAAAGCCTCCAATTCCTGTGGGCAGTAAGAAACCAGCTCCATCTCCTAAGTGGAAGGAGGCAGGATGACCTCACGTTTGAATGGCAGGAAAAGATCGCACCGATCCTTGGCTTTTCCCCCGGGGCAAGGGGAATTGAGGAGATGATGAGACAGTATCATCTCTCCGCACAGAAGATTTCAAACTTTGCCTGGGATATCCTCGAGCGAGTGCTGTATGAACCCTCCTCCTTGAAAAGAACCTTCCTCTTCTTTCAGAAGAAGAAGATCGATCCCAATTTTGGATTGACCCGTGGAGAGCTCACCCTTCTGGATCCCATGACCTTCAAGAGGGAACCTGCCCAGCTGATGACCCTCTTTCAACACTGTCAGGTGTCCCATGGGAAAATGGATTTTCGGACCGAAGAGGCTGTGATGGAGGCCCTTCCCTTCATCGATGATCGTTTCCGGCGTAAGGATGAAGTTAATCAGATTTTCCTTAAAATTTTAAGAAGAGGAGAAGGTGCGACGGCCATCTTAAAGAAGATGCACGAACTCGGATTTCTCTCGTGTTATATTCCTGAATTCTCAGAGATTGAAGGAAAAGTCCACTATGATCTCTACCATGTCCATCCGATCGATATCCATTCCATCTTAGCCGTGGAAGAACTAGAAAAATTAAGAAGGGGTGTGTATCAAAGGGATTATCCTCTTCTTACCTCTCTGATCCAGGAACTGGAGAAACCCGAGATTCTTCTTCTCACAGCCCTTCTCCACGACATAGGAAAAGGAACAGAGGGAGATCATTCCATTATCGGGGCGGAAATCGTCAGGCAAATCGGTAGCCGAATGGGACTTCCCAAAGAAGACAGGGACCTGATAGGATTCTTGGTGAGTCACCACCTCTTCATGCTGGAGACCGCCTTCCGGAGAGACCTTAACGATGAACAGACCGTTTTTAATTTTGCCAATACTGTAAAGAACTTGACTCAGTTGAGAATGCTCTACCTCTTAACCTTTGCTGATGTTAGGGCGGTCGGACCCGAAGCCTGGACCTCTTGGAAAGATTCCCTTCTGACGGAACTCTTCCTAAAGACCGCTCATCTCCTTGAGACAGGGGAAAATACGCAGGTCTCACAAAAAGAAAACGAGACGGTAAAGAGATTGACGGAATACTTACATCTTAAAGGGATTCCAGAATATACAGAGCATCTTCCAGTCCGATATCTATCGTGCTACGGATGGGGAGAGATGGTCCATCACATCGAAATGGCGCTTTCCCTTGAACAAGAATCGCTTTTAGTAAGATGGACATTGGAGAGTGGAAGGCTAGCGAAAGTCACCCTCTGCACCAAGGATAGCTATGGGCTTTTCTCGAAGATTGCAGGCTCCATGTTTCTGAATCGTCTGAATATTCTCGAAGCGCAAATCCATACGTGGGGGAATGGGGTGGCCCTTGATACATTCTATGTCGAAGATGCCACTGAAGAAGTGGAGCGACGCCTCCACCATTTTAAGAGGGATGTTGAGGAGATTCTCAATGGCAAGATCACTGTGAAGGATCTTTTTCCCAAAAGAGGGGAATCCAAACCAAATCAGCAAAAAATTATCCCCGGCGTGGTGGCAGAGGTTAAGGTGAACAATAGGGACTCAGATTTTTACACCATTATTGAGATCACCGGAGAAGACCGATTAGGGCTCCTCTACGAGATCACCCAGGCCTTAACCGACCATGGTTGCAACATCTCTTTTTCAAGAATTTCAACCCTGGGAAACCGTATTGTAGATGTTTTCTATGTTCAGGATGAATGGGGAGAAAAATTGGAGGCAAAACAAAAAGTGGATAACCTGAAACAAACTCTCCTTAGTCGGCTGACCCCACCCAATAACATTTCATGATCCAAGGCTAATCCCCCAAAATCATTCCCATGATCGTTTTCCTGTGTAAAAAAGCCTATCTTTTTCAATAGCTTTCGCACCTCCATCCAGCTATCTACACCTTGTTTTATTGGTCCCAAGGTATTATATTTGTAATAAAGGAGGTTAATTTTTCAAATGGAAAGGAATGGAAAGGAAGTGAATGCTAATGAAAAAGTTAATAGGTAACGTCATCATACTTGGGATGCTTATGATGCCGCTTGTGGTCTATGCACAATCAGAGCAGAGAGGAGCACAGGCTCCCCCAGTTGAACAGAGCCTTGTCCCTGAAGGCGATTTTGCACTCAAGTTGGTGCCCGCACTGAAAATGGGTACGACTGAAAATCAGGCGGAGGCAGTAGACATGCTTTCCTCGGTGGGCATAACCCCCCGAAACGGGTGGATCGCCGATTACCCTGTAACACCCGATATTATCGGCGAACTGGAAACGGCAATCATTGCTGCGGCCGATGCCAAGAAGCTGCCGATTGAAAAAGATGAGGCTTTGAAGGCCTTTCAGAATCTCACGGCCGAGTTTGGGTTAGGGGCTGCATCCGAGTCTTCCGATGAGTATGCTCAAGCCCAATCGAAGGGATACGCCGAATACCCGGATTCAACGGTGATCAACAACTACTACTACGATGTTGGGCCTCCGGTGGTAACTTACTACCCTCCACCGTGGGATTACTACTATCTCTATGGGTGGGTTCCTTACCCCTTTTGGTGGCACGGGTTCCACTTCGGTGGGTTCTTCGTTCTTCATGACTTCCACAGGGTCGTCCACGTGCATAAGAAGGTGGTCGTGGTTAGCAATCACGTCACCCACCCGGTCACGAAAAAGGTTGTCACCATTGACCCGGTGAAGAGAAGAGGCGGCGATGCCTTTAGAGACGAAAAAGATAGACTTCACAGGAGAGGATTTCGTTCACCCGAGGTCAGGAAAGGTGCTGAATCAATCTTCGAACGCAGCCGTGAACGGAGGGGTTCCTCCAGTCCTGGAGCTCGGGGGTCAGGAAGAGAACTGATCGAGAGAAATTCACCCAAGTTTGAAGGCAGGCCTGGAAGGGAGGATTTCGATAAAAGAGGACGGAATCTCTCAACCCCCAGCGGACGTGAAGGTTCAGGGAGTCAGATAGGTCCCGAACAAAGGAGGGATGGGGACCGGTTTCGAAACGACTTCCGTGGCAGGGATCAGAGGACATTGAGAGAACCAGGCAGGATCGAAAGACGAAATGAAATGGACTCTTCAAGGCCGGCGGCCGGTCGAGGGAGGTCTTTTACAACTCCCAATCCGAATCGAGAAAGATTTAGCGCGCCGTCAACGGGCGGAAGATCCTCCGGTCCAGGTCGCTCGCTCAGCGCCCCATCAATGGGTCAGAGAGACCTTGGAAGATCCTCCGGTGCTCCAAGCCGTTCGTTCAGTGCACCTTCCAGGGGAAGCACGGGTTCTGCTGGTGAGTTCCGCCGCGGTGGCGGTGGCCCATCGTCTGGAAGGGGTGGCTTCGCTGGGGGCGGCGGTCGTGGGGGCTGCAGAGGCCGCTGCTGAGAATCAGGCCTGACGTTCAAGGGAGACCAATAGGTCTTCTTTTTAAGGATGATCGCCATTTTTTTCTTTCATCTTTGTCCCAATCATTATTTTTGATGTCTAATGACATCCAGACACGTTGTCCACCCGCTTCTATCCATGCTGTGGGTCATCCATCACAACTACATTGTAATGCCTAACACGCTGGTCATATACCTATCACGACGGCCCAGGGTTGGACCTCCCATCGGGTCACCAGTCCATTCATCACGTAAGGATCGTTTCGAGCAAAATCTTCAGCGATCGATCGGTCCTGCGAGCGAAACACCAAAAGCGCTCGATCCGCCGGATCTCCTAACGCACCCGCCAGTTTTAGCTCACCGCAACGATTCGCTTTTTCTACAAGCTGAAGATGTTGTTCGCGGAATGGGGTTCTTCGCGAGACAAAGCCGTCCACCACATAGTAAATCAACGCAAAGTATTTCATATCCGTTCTCCCTTAATACGGCCGCCCTTTTCGGGAGCCCACAGAGGGGCTCCCCTACGATAACCCTATTGCTCATTATCTTATTTTCTAGCTAATTTCTTTTGGACCGCTTCGCTCGTCAATTCCCGAATCGCATCCGACTTCGTTTTGTCAAAGAGATTTGAGCAACATTGATCGCAGATATCCCACGAGTCGAAATCCTTGACCCAACTTTCCATCTGTCTTTCAGTCACCATTTCCGGAGAATCGATCATAGGTGCAAGGATCCGAGCCTCATAGATATCTGAATTCCATAACCTCTCTGCGAGGAGATGATTCTTGCCTATTTGTTTAGCCATCTTCCTCAGAACAGGAATGGAAACCCCGTAGGTGTTCGTCGGATTGATTCCGAATCGTGCCATCCCAGCGACGGCATCCGGATTGGAAAACGATTTCAGTTGCTTTAAAATCCCCTCACCGTTCATCATTCGGTCTCTCATAGTGCGCTTCCCAAAAAGAATAGGATCGCGACAATCGATTTTACCAAGGGGCAAACCTTGATCGGCGTGATCGAGGTTTTCGCTCCAGTCACGAATGTCAGCCCTGCCATCACAACGAGCATCCAAGCGGCCGCTTGATAGACAAGAACCGAAACGAGGTTTTGGGGACCCGCAAATGAAGTGACCAGAAGAACAAGGACCCCGATGAAGCAGAGGGTTAGCCCTTCGACAATCCATTCCATTTTGATGATTCGTCTATTATCCAATGAGATGGAGCCAAAACCATCCACGATAGACTTGGTTGGAAAAAGATGGGCAATTCCCCACACCGTGATGACAAGAGAACCGAGGAGCAGTAACACATATCTCAGAATCATAATCATTCCCTCCTTTGATGGGGTGATACGAAACAACAAGAATGTATTTAAATTTGTGCGATCAAGTCAATAAGAATTTGATAAAATTTGTAATCCCTCAGTTATGGGTGTTCTGCGTGGGTAGGGTCCCGTCAAGCGGGGCCTTCAAGGCGACTAAAGTCGCCCCTACCCCACACGAGTCTTTAGACCGTGAGGCTCCACTTTCTTTCAGGTCTGACCTTTCAATCCTTTTCTTAATGCTACCAGAATAGGCATTTTTATGAACATTCATACTATTCATTTCTGTTAGGACGCATATTTATAAATCAATTGCATATCTTCTCAAAATTTGCTTTAATTATTTAGAATTAACGAGGCGTTATCATTATTGATTTGAATCTTTTCAGCAAATTTGTTATGTATTGTTCAAAAATGAAAGGTAGATTCCTTGTTAAGTTTCGAAGTTATCTACCAGAAAAAAGCTTGTGAACTACTGTTTTTGAGATTTTTGAAAAGTCCAGAAATCCATAATTACACCGATTATGAAGCGATTACACAGATTACAAATGCATTGAGAAATAAAGAAAAATCCCTGCCTACCGGCAGGCAGGCATCCCGTCAGGACGGGACAGGCACGGCGGCGCTTCCCGGAAAGAAAATTTCATTCTAATTGTGTCCCTTGACCCGCCTATAAGGCGGGGGTTGCGGGGCACTTGCCGGCCAGTTGACAGGACTGAACTATGGAGAATTTGAATGACCAAATCACCTCCTATCTGGTTGAGAAGGGGGTTATCCAGAAGGAGGATTTCGAGAAAGCCTTTCCTTCCGATCAGCCACTGGAGGGGATTTCCCTTGAGGAGCGCCTCGTCCAATTCGGACTCCTGACCGAAGAAAAATACCACTCAGCTCTTGAACAATTCTTCGGCGCCCCCTTTGCCACAAAAGATGATTTTCCACGGGAACCTGTCCTGGTCAATACCCTTTCGATCCAGTTCATGAAGGAATCAAAATTCGTCCCGGCCCGGTTAAACGATAAAGAGCTGACCGTTATTATGAGCAACCCTTTAGATTTTTACACCATCGATGCCATCCGACTGGCCACCCAGCACGACATCCAGATTCTATTGGGAAGAGAGACCGACATCCTGGAAACCATTGAGCGGTGCTACGGAACGGGCGGGACCTCCATGGAGAAAATTATTGAAGATATCGAGGGTACCCCGGAATATCAACCGGATGATGAGGAGAATGTTGATCATCTCCGGGACATGGCCTCTGAAGGACCCGTCATTCGACTGGTAAACCTGATTATCACGAGGGCGATTGAGATGAGGGCGAGCGATATTCACTTCGAGCCCTTTGAGGACCGGTTCAGGGTCCGGTATCGTATTGATGGAGTGCTTCATGATGTGGAATCCCCTCCGAAGAGGCTCCAATCGGCCATCGTTTCACGTGTCAAGATCATGGCAAAGTTGAACATTGCGGAGAGACGTCTTCCCCAGGACGGGCGGATCATGCTCCGGGTAAAAGGTAAAGAGATCGATTTCAGGGTTTCCTCCGTCCCGACGATCTACGGGGAGAGCACGGTTCTTCGAATCCTGGACAAGAGCAGCATCGTTCTGGACATTGAGAAACTGGGTTTCCCAGAAGATACGATGAGAGGATTCAGTAGCTTGATCGAAAGACCCCATGGAATCATCCTTGTTACCGGTCCGACAGGAAGCGGAAAGACGACTACCCTTTATTGTGCCCTGCAAAAGATCAACTCCTCCGATAAAAAGATTATTACCGTAGAGGATCCCGTGGAGTATCAACTGAGAGGGGTCAACCAGATTCAGGTCAAGTCGGCGATTGGGCTCACCTTTGCCAATGCCTTGCGGTCCATCGTCCGCCAGGACCCTGATGTGATCCTCATTGGAGAGATCCGGGATGCGGAGACCGCTGAGATCGCCATCCATTCTGCCCTGACCGGACATCTGGTTCTGAGCACGCTTCATACGAATGATGCGCCCAGTGCCATCACCCGGCTCATCGATATGGGAATGGAAGATTTCCTCCTCTCGTCCACGATCATCGGAATCCTGGCCCAACGGCTGGTGAGAGTGGCCTGTCCCCATTGTCAGGTCCCCGCCACGCCTGACGCGGCCATCTTTAGGCAAATGAAGATTGATGGATCGCAACTGGAGGGTCTCCATATCGTCGAAGTGAAAGGTTGTGAAAAATGTTCCTATACGGGGTTTTGGGGCCGTGCAGGGATCTTTGAATTTCTTGAGGTCAACGGTACGATCCAGAGACTCATTCTGGACAAAAAAGAGTCTCATATCATAAAAGAAGCGGCTCGGAAGAACGGGATGAGGACCTTGAGGGAAGATGGCTGGATGAAAGTTAAACAAGGAGTGACAACGATCCCCGAGGTCTTGAGAGTCACCCAGGAAGAGGAAACTCTATAGGATAGGCTGCTGATGGCTGAATATCTTTATAAGGCCACGACCCTCAGCGGACAGACCGTAGAAGGCTCCATGGAGGGAAAGGATGAAGCGACCATCGTCCAGAGCCTTCACCAATTGGGGTATATCCCTATCCGTATCTTCTCAACCCAGGCCAAGGGAACCGGGTTCCGCCTTTCCTCTATTCTGCCCCAGCGTGTTGGAATAAAAGACCTCTTCGCATTCACTCAGGAACTCTCCACGCTCATCTCCGCCGGTCTGCCTCTGGACCGGAGTCTCAATATCTTGGAAACCCTGACGGAAAATCAGAGATTGAAACAGGCGCTCAAAGATGTGGTCAAGGGGATCGAAGGAGGAAACTCCCTTTCCGAGGCTTTGGGAAATCATCCCAAGATCTTCCCGAGACTTTATGTAAATCTCTTGCGGGCAGGGGAATCAGGAGGCTTCTTGGAAGCAACCCTCTCTCGATTGGCCCAATATCTTCAAACGACAAAGGAAGTGAGAGACCAGCTCATCTCTGTGATGATTTATCCTCTGATTCTGACATTTGTCATGGGTATCTCGGTCACCGTTCTCATCACCTTTGTCATCCCGAGATTTACAAAGATCTTCTCCGATACGGGAAGCACCCTCCCTCTGGTGACCCAGATCGTCATCGCCATCAGCAACCTCGTTATAGGATATTGGTGGGCCGGCCTGGGAGCAGTGGCCTTAATTTACTTTGGGCTGAAGACGTACACCAAGGACCCTGAGAGGAAATGGAAGTGGGATCGGTTCAAACTGAGGTGGGTCGCCGTAGGAGATCTCATCAAGAAGATCGAGGTGGCCCGATTTTCAAGGACCCTGGGGACCTTGCTCCAAAGTGGTGTCTCGATCCTGCCAGCTCTCAATCTGGTTAAGGAGATCTCTCAAAATAGCGCCATCGCGAGATCGATCGTCTACATTCACGACCGGTTAAGAGAGGGCAAAGGAATCTCCAGGTCGCTGGAGGACACCAATGTCTTTCCGCCCCTTGCCATCCACATGATCGGGGTGGGTGAAGAGACAGGCAGACTGGATGAGATGTTGATCAAAGTGGCTGAAGCCTATGAAGCGAATGTTCAAACGACGGTGAAGCGAGTGGTCTCCTTACTGGAACCTCTGATCATCCTCGTCATGGGCGGGATCGTTTTCTTTATCGTGATTTCAATTCTTTTGGCCATACTCAGCATCAATGAAATTCCATTTTAACCTCCCCTCACCCTTCTTTCCTGAAAAAGGTGGGGGGATGAAGCGCAGAGGGAGAAAGTATGAAAGAGAAGAGAAGAAATGGAGAGAAAGGATTCACGCTTTTTGAAATTCTGGTCGTGGTCATCATCATCGGGCTGCTGGCTGCTCTCGTGGGGCCTAGGTTGTTCGGCAAGGTCAGCACGGCAAAACAGAAGACGACCAAAGCCCAGATTGAACTTTTCGGTACGGCTCTTGATACCTTTCGGCTCGATGTGGGAAGATACCCCACCACCGAGGAGGAACTGAAGGCGCTTCGAGAGAAACCTTCTGGTGTGGAGGGGTGGCAGGGTCCCTATCTTCCCAAAGAAATTCCTGTCGATCCCTGGGGAGCGGACTATGTTTACAGGTCTCCAGGGCAACACGGCGATTATGACCTCATCTCCTATGGGCTAGATAAGGCGGAAGGGGGCGAGGGAGAGAATATGGATATCGTCAGTTGGAAGGATGTGGGTAGATGAAAGACAGGGGCTTCTCGCTCATCGAACTTCTGGTCGTCCTGATTCTTCTCAGCCTCTCCCTGGCCCTGGTCGCTCCCTCCCTGTCCAGATTCTCACGGACGGTGGAGTTAAAAGGAGCGGCCCAAAAGGTTTCCGGAATCCTCCGAAATTCCAGGAGCGAAGCGGTCAACAAGGGAAAGGTTTATCAGGTCGTCTTCAATTCTCAATCCAGAGAGGTAAGAGTTCATTCGATGGAACCTGCAGAGGAGAAGGATGAAAGAAAGGAAAGCCCTGTCCCCGAAAAAACCTATTTGCTGCCGGAGGGGATTCAGATGAAAGGGGATCCGACGACCTCCTCCCTATCGACTTCTGAACTCTCCCCAATTGAGTTTTACCCAAATGGAGGTTCGAACGGGGGGACGATCTTACTGGACAGCCCCGACCGCTTGGGATACAGGATTCAGGTCCATTTCCTTACCGGAATGGTGGATATCAAGAGAGCAAAATGAAGAGAGCGCGAGGGCTTGCCCCGTAGTTGAGTGGATATGGATCGATGAAATATAGCGAGAAATATGGTTAGAAACAGGTTCCCTCACTCAAGGAGCGACGTTTTTTCAACAACGGGGTTCACCCTCATTGAAGTGGTGGTGGCTATGGCCATCCTGAGCGTTGGGATAACTGTGATCATCGAGCTCTTTTCCGGTAGCCTCCGTCTGGTCAGGACCTCTGGTGAATATACCAAAGCGGTCAATTATGCGCGCGTCAAAATGGAAGAGATGACGGTCAAACCAACCATGAATGAAGGGATCGAAGAAGGGGAGTTTGATGGAGCCTACCGCTGGCAGGTGGATGTGAAGAGAGTGGACATCCTCCCTCCAAGAATCGAGACAGACTTCAAACCTCCTGTGGAACTCTTCCAGGTCAAGATTCACGTCCTCTGGAAGTCAGGCACAAAGGAAAGATCTACGGTGCTTGAAACCTACAGAACAATTAAATTGGAAGAAGAAGAAAAAAAGAGTTAAAAGAATGACAAAGCGAGGATTCACCCCGTAGCATAGTTGAGGGAATAAGGGCTCTTCGAAATATGAGGCGACAACGATTTCATAGAGGTTTACTTGATATCAAGAGTTATGCGACGGGGTTCACCCCGTAGTTGAGTTGATCTATGGTTCGAAACAAAAGGTTGGGTATAAGAATTAGGAAAGCGCTGAACCACTCGGGACGAAGGTTTTTTTCAACGACGGGGTTCACCCTCATCGAGGTCGTGATCACGCTGACTATCCTCGGGTTCATCTGCCTCATCACCTTCGGGGCTTTCCGATTGGGTCTCTCTGCCTGGGAGAGAGGCGAATCTGTTAAGGATGAGTATCAGAAGACGCGAATCGTTTCCCAGTTAATCACCCAACAGGTCAAATCCGCTGTTCCTTACAAGATCAAGCCTCAAAAAGCAGAAGGAGACTATCTTGCCTTTGAGGGGGATGCCCGTTCTTTGAGATTCGTTTCCGCCCTTCCCGTCCGGGGAAAGCAGCCGGAGGGTTTGGTCTATGCCAAATATGAGTTTAAAGAAGAAGGTTCTGAGGGAGGTCGTCTGATCCTTTACGAGGAAAAGGCTCTTAACAAAGATTTTTTTGCAGAAGAACCGAAGGAAGAGCTGGCCGTTTCTCTCCTGGAGGGAGTTTCAAGTGTCCGTTTTGAATATTTTCGAGAGGAAGATCCGTTGAATAACCAGCAAGAGGAGTGGGTCGAGGAATGGAAGGCCAAGGATGAAAAGAGGTTGCCAAAAGCCCTCAAAATGACTATCATCCGAAAAAATCAAAAAGGGAAAGAGGAACCTCCGATTACGGTTTTCGCATCCCTCCCGGCCTTCCGTTTTGAGGAAGTGAGAACGATGCCAGGCAGAAGGGTTCCTGGGATGTCGGTTATAAGGTAGGAGTTAAGAATAAAGAGTTAATAGTTAAGAATTAAAAATTAAGAGTTAAAAATTAGGAAGTTTGAGGTTTAAGGTTTGAAGTTAAAAGTTAATCCTGAGAAAAGGCTGCTGATCTTAAGAAAATTCCTACCCGATTCGAGGGGTATTGCATTAATTATGGTTCTCTGGGTGATGGCCATCCTTTCGGTCGTGGCCCTCGAATTCTCTTTCGCCATGAGGACTGAGATTACCATTACCAAGAATTTTAAGGAAGACCTCCAGCGCTATGCCATGGCCGAAGGAGGAGTTCAGCGCGCGATTACAGAATTGATCTACAAACATGATGCGCGAGTTCAACAATCGAGGAGAACCCTGAGTTTGGAAGAGATTCCCCCGGAACAGAGGGAGTGGATGGCAGACGGCAGATCGTATACCCTCCCCTTTGACCAGGGGTCTGGTGAGATCAGGATTATAAGTGAGGCAGGCAAGATCAATATCAATACCGCCTCCGAGTTCTTGCTCCGCAAGATCATTGGCCAGTTGGGCCTGGAAGGAGAAGCAAGGGATGTTGTGGTCGATTCCATTCTCGATTGGAGGGACCCCAACGATTTCTACCGGGCGAACGGAGCAGAGAATGATTATTACCTTTCGCTCGAGGAGCCTTACTACTGCAAGAATGGGAATCTGGACTCGATCGAAGAGCTCCTCCTGGTTAAGGGAGTTACTCCGGATCTCTATCATGGGAAAAAGGGAACTCCGGAGGGTGAGGAGGGATCGGCTGACCGGGTGGGCTTGAAGGATATCTTTTCTATCTACTCTCCGGGGGAACAGGTGGACATCAACAGTGCCACACCCCTCGTGATGAATATGGTTTTAGGTATTCCACGAGAAGTCTCCCAACAGATGGTGACGGCCCGGGAGGAGAAGGGGTTCGAAAACCAGCAGGACCTTCTCAATCGGGTCCCTGAGCTTGCCCCTTTCGTCGGAGAGGTCGGCAGGTTCATCGTCTATCGATCGGCGCTTCCCTATTACACGATTGAATCGAGAGCCAAGTTGAAAGATGGACCGTCTATGCAAGGACTAAAAACCATCGTGAAGATCGACCCCAGGGAGAAAGAAGGATATAAAATCGTCCAGTGGGTGGATAGGCTGATGGAGCGCTAACCCCTGCTCAGGATGAGACAGGCATCGACATGATTTCAGGAAAGATGATGTTAATTTCCGATGTGAGCCTCGGAATCGATTTTAGAAAGAACCATTTGATCCTCACCCTTTTGAGAAAATCCTTCTGGAGGATCAAACTGGTGGACTACGAGATCCATGCCCTTCTACCGGAAGAGCAGAAAGAGGAGCGAGAGGCTCAACTCATCAACCTGGTCAACGGGTTTATCTCCAAACATACGATCAATAAGAATAAGGTCTCCGTTTCCGTACCGAGGGAGAAAGTCGTTGCCCGCTTCATCCGTCTTCCGATCGCCACTAAGGAGAACTTGCGCAAGGTTCTGGAATACGAGGTCTCCAAGTACACGCCCTTCGAGAAGGAGGAGATTCATTTTGACTACCAGATCCTGAAAGAGGAGAAGGAATGGCTCGACCTCTTTGCCGTCTTTATCAAGAGGGAAGAGGTCGATATTTATCTCGCTCTGCTGAAGAAGGTCGGGATTCAACCCATTTCCATCCAGATTCCCTCCACCGCAGCCCTCAACCTTTTCTTTTACCACAAGATGGCTGGACAAAATGAAATGGCCGTCCTCCTCGATGTTACCGCACCCTTCTTTGAGATGAATCTGATCCAGGGGAAAGACTGGAAAGAAAGTTTCCACCTGCCTCTGCCTTCGGAAGAGCAGGAGTCAAAGATCATCAGCACCTTCAAGCGATCCGGACTGAAAAGCGATGCCTTTCCCAAATCGACCTTCTTCGTGTTTGGTTTAGATGCCACGGAAAAGATGCTGCCTTCCCTCAGAGAGAGTGACCAGATCAAAGGGATTTTCCTTCCCCCCCTGCATCGTATTGAAGCAGAGACCGGGGCTTCCAGACCTGATAAGATCTTCTCCTCGATCGGGCTCCCCCTGAAAGGATTGATCCAGACCAAACTCGATCTGAACCTGCTTCCCTTTGAGATGAGAAAAAAGGTGAGGGAGATTGGAAAACCAGTCTTTATGATCCTGGCCTCCCTTGCCGTGATCCTGAGTTTGACCTGGGGAATCGGTGTTTTCTTTCGATACAGAAATGCGTTGAATGGAATCAATGATGAGATTAAGAATCGAAAGCCTGCTGTGGAAGCAATTGAACAGGTGCAAAGGGAGAAGGACGCCTTGAGGAAAGAGATCCTGGACCTTGATAAGATTCGATCCGCGGAGCACAGTAAGGTGGAGATCCTGAGAGAACTCACCCAGCTTCTGCCGACCACGGTCTGGATCTGGAATTTCAAATACACAGGAAGGGATCTGGAGATCAGCGGATTCGCTGATTCGGCCTCCGAACTCATCTCCCTTTTAGACCGGTCTCCCCTCTTTGAGAGGGTCGAATTCTTAGCCCCTGTGACCAAGGAGAGGGAGAGAAGGGAGGGTGTGGATAAGGAGAGGGAGAGGTTTAAAATCAAAGCGAGGTTGGAAGGCAGGGGGTCGGGAATTTGAAAGAATGGCCTTTCTTAAAGAAACTGTCCTCCCTAAAAAAATGGCCTGTTTTGAAGAAATGGCCGCTTCTGGAAAGATGGAGATTCTCCCAGAAGGGGGTCCTCTGGGGACTCGTTGGAATCGTCGTCCTCATCCTCCTCTACACCTTTGGGATCCTTCCTCTGGTCGAAGCCAGGAAGAAGGCCGAGGAGGAGATCCTCTTGAAGAGGAGGGCTCTGCTGAGATATGAAGAGTATCTGGGAAACCGAAAGACCTTCGAAGAGGAACGGGATCGAACCCTGAAGCAGTATGAATTGATTCAGGGAAGACTCCTGGCCGGAGAAACCCCTCAGCTCGGAGCCGCCAGTCTGCAAGACATCGTAAGACGGCTTTCGGAAAAGGCTGGCGTAGGCATCCGGAGCTTTCGAATGCTGGAGCCCAAAGAGATCGATTCCTACAGAAGGATTTCGATCCAGATCGATTTCAATCCCAACAATAGCATGCTCAATCTTGGCCAATTTATTTATGATATCGAAACCCACGAGAAAGAGCTGATGATCTCCGAGATGGACCTTCTGGTTCTAAATATTCGGATGCCCAATCAAGTCCAGGGGAGCATGGTCATCTCTGGACTGATGAAAGGGACGAAAGCCAAAGAGAAAGGAAAGGAGCGATGATGTCCTGGCGATACGGTGTCTTCTCTCTTCTCCTCTTTGTCGCTGTGGTTCTTCTGGGTCTAAAAAATTATGACGTGTGGACCCAGCCCATGGAAACCTTGCAGGAAGAAGGAAGGGCGAAGAAGGGAGAAACAAAAGTCCAAGGAGCCTTAGTCACCGGAAGGCAAAAGGAGGCGACCTCCATCGCCTCCACCATCGCAATTTCTGAAAAGAATATCTTCAACCCGGACCGGAGGGAATTTTCGATCACCACTCCTGAACAATCGAAACCCATGTCCCGCCCCCAAATCATTCTCTATGGAATCACCATTGCCAAGAACTACCAGGCTGCATCGCTCGTTCATCCGGGAAGGCCCCTCCAGAAAGGGGAAAGGGAGATGATCACCGTAAAGATTGGGGATAAAGTCGGAGAATATAAACTTG
>Ga0209286_1000090_pt1 | contig 18834 bp, 17 predicted proteins | sample PPLLak1March2015_2_FD_187250 | JGI IMG/M metagenome (GOLD analysis project Ga0209286, IMG submission 187250) | Freshwater sediment microbial communities from Prairie Pothole Lake near Jamestown, North Dakota, USA - PPLs Lake P8 Core (3) Depth... | ecosystem: Environmental > Aquatic > Freshwater...
GGCCGCGAGCACGGAGCTGCTCGAGACCGGCATCAAGGTGATCGACCTCATCTGCCCGTTCGCCAAGGGCGGCAAGATCGGCCTGTTCGGCGGTGCCGGCGTGGGCAAGACCGTGAACATGATGGAGCTGATCCGCAACATCGCGGTGGAACATTCCGGCTACTCGGTGTTCGCCGGCGTCGGCGAGCGCACCCGCGAAGGCAACGACTTCTATCATGAAATGAAGGAAGGCGGCGTGCTCGACAAGGTGGCGCTGGTGTACGGCCAGATGAACGAGCCGCCGGGCAACCGCCTGCGCGTCGGGCTGACCGGCCTGACCATCGCCGAGAACTTCCGCGACGAAGGCAAGGACGTGCTGCTGTTCATCGACAACATCTACCGCTATACCCTGGCCGGCACCGAGGTCTCGGCGCTGCTCGGGCGCATGCCCTCGGCCGTGGGTTACCAGCCGACGCTGGCCTACGAAATGGGCATCCTGCAGGAGCGCATCACCTCGACCAAGAAGGGCTCGATCACCTCGGTGCAGGCGGTGTACGTGCCCGCCGACGACCTGACCGACCCCTCCCCGGCCACGACCTTCTCGCACCTGGACGCGACCGTGGTGCTGTCGCGCCAGGTGGCGGAGCTCGGCATCTATCCGGCCGTGGACCCGCTCGACTCCACCAGCCGCCAGGTCGACCCGAACATCATCGGCGAGGAGCACTACCGCACCACGCGCGACGTGCAGGCCACCCTGCAGCGCTACAAGGAACTGCAGGACATCATCGCGATCCTGGGCATGGACGAGCTGTCCGAGGACGACAAGCTGACGGTGAGCCGCGCGCGCAAGATCCAGCGCTTCCTGTCGCAGCCGTTCTTCGTGGCCGAGGTGTTTACCGGCAGCGCCGGCAAGTATGTCTCGCTCAAGGACACCATCCGCGGATTCCGCGGCATCGTCGACGGCGAATACGACAGCTATCCGGAACAGGCCTTCTACATGGTCGGTTCCATCGAAGAAGTCGCCGAGAAGGCGAAGACACTGTAAAGGAAGTACAAAGTTGCAAGTACAGAGTACAACGTTGAAATCTTTTACACGGTACCCTGTACACTAAACTCGGAACTATTTTTATGCCCCTGACCATGCACGTTGACATCGTTTCCGCCGAGAAGGAGATTTTCTCCGGCCTGGCGGAGATGCTGGTGGCGAATCTGGTGAACGGCGAGGTCGGCATCCTGCCACGCCACACGCCGCTGCTGGCGCGCATGAAGCCGGGCGAGGTGCGCGTGAAGACGCCGACCGAGGAGCTCTCGTTCTACGTCTCCGGCGGCCTGCTGGAGGTGCAGCCGCACGTGGTCACGGTGCTGGCCGATACCGCGCTGCGCGCCAAGGACATCGACGAGGCGGCCGCGCTCAAGGCCAAGGAACGCGCCGAGGAGGCGTTGCGCAACCGCCAGGTCGACATCGATTACGCCAAGGCCCAGGCCGAGCTGGCCGAGGCCATCGCGCAGTTGCGCGCCATCCAGAAACTGCGCGAACGCGCCCACAAGTAAGCGGCGTCCGCGACTTTCCCGTTACTGAACCCCTGTTTCCATGACCGCCGTCGTTACCAAAAACAAGGTTGTTTCCCTCATTTACGTGGTGCGCAACGAGAAGGGGGAGATCTTCGAGTACCGCGACCTGCCGGTTTCCTACGTGCACGGCTCCGGCGCCGACCTGTTTCCCAAGATCGAACAGGCCCTGGAAGGGCGCGCCGTCGGCGACCGGGTGGCGGTGCAACTGACCCCGGCCGACGCCTTCGGCGACCGTGATCCCAAGCTCACCTTCACCGACGACATCGAAAACGCGCCGCCCGAGTTGCGCCGTGTCGGCGCCGAATTCGAGGCGCAGAACGCCAAGGGCGAGAGCATCCTGCTGACGGTGACCCGCATCGAAGGCGACAAGATCACGGTGGACGCCAATCACCCGCTGGCCGGCCAGAACATCAGCTTCGAGGTGACGGTGCAGGAAATCCGCGACGCCACCCCCGAGGAAATCCACAACGGCCGCCCCGCCGGCGACCTGCCGAGCTTGCAGTAGGCCTGCTCCACACAGCCGCTTATTTCCTATAGTTAACGGGACATATGGCCTCTCGCCCTGACATGTCCGCCCCGCTCGAAATCGTCATCCTGGCCGCCGGTCAGGGCAAGCGCATGTATTCCGACATGCCCAAGGTGCTGCACGGCCTGGCCGGCAAGCCGCTGCTGGGGCACGTGCTTGATACCGCGCGCGCCCTGAAACCGGCCGCGATCCACGTGGTTTACGGCCATGGCGGTGAACAGGTGCGCGCGGCGTTTCCTCATTCTGAGCTCATCTGGGCGCATCAGGCGGAGCAGAAAGGCACCGGCCATGCCGTGGCCCAGGCCATGCCCAAGGTCGCGGAACAAGCCACGGTGCTGGTGCTCTATGGCGACGTCCCGCTGATCCGCCCGCAGACCCTCCAGGAATTGCTTTCAGCCGCCGGTACCGGCCTCGCCCTGCTCACCGCGGAACTGGACGATCCCGGGGCTTATGGCCGCATCCTGCGCGACAAATCCGGTCACGTGATCAGGATCGTGGAAAGCAAGGACGCGAGCCCCGAGGAGACCCGGGTGCGCGAGGTCAACACCGGTTTTCTCGCCGCCCCGGCGACGAAACTCAGGAAATGGCTGGCGGGCCTGAAGAACCACAATGTCCAGGGCGAGTACTATCTGACTGATATAATTTCCATGGCGGTGGCGGAACAGGTGGCGATCGCCACCCGCGCCCCCCATGACATCTCCGAAATCCTCGGGGTTAACAGCAAGCCGGAACTCGCGCAGTTGGAGCGCATGTACCAGAAACAGCAGGCCGAAAAACTCATGCAGCAGGGCGTGACCCTGCGCGATCCCGCGCGTCTCGACGTGCGCGGCGAGCTGAGCTGCGGGCGCGACGTGGTCATCGACGTGAACGTGGTCTTCGAAGGCAAGGTCACGCTTGGCGACCGCGTGCAGGTCGGCCCGAACAACGTCATCCGCGACAGCCGCATCGGCAGCGGCACCGTCATTCATCCCAATTGCGTGATCGAGCAGGCCGACATCGGCGCCGACTGCCGCATCGGGCCGTTCGCGCGGCTGCGTCCCGAGACGAAACTGGCGGCGCACGTGCATGTCGGCAATTTCGTCGAGGTGAAAAAATCCGAGGTCGGCGAAGGCAGCAAGATGAATCACCTGAGTTACATCGGCGACACCACCATCGGCAGCGGCGTCAACATCGGTGCCGGCACCATCACCTGCAATTACGACGGCGCCAACAAGCACCGCACCGTCATCGGCGATAACGTATTCGTCGGTTCGAACACGGCGCTGGTAGCGCCGGTGACCGTGGGCGCGGGCGCCACCATCGGCGCCGGCTCGGTGATCACGAAAGAGGCACCGGCCGGCGAGCTGACACTGACACGCGCGCCGCAGTTGACCAAGCCTGGCTGGAAACGGCCGGTCAAGAAAGCGAAAAAATAAGCACGAGGTTTTTCTCATGTGTGGCATTGTCGGCGCGGTCGCGCAGCGTAACGTGGTCCCGATCCTGGTCGAGGGGCTGAAGCGGCTCGAATATCGCGGCTATGATTCGGCCGGACTTGCGGTGCTTGGCGACGGCGGTGCCGCACGCCTCGACCGCGTGCGTGCCCTCGGCAAGGTCAAGGCGCTCGAGGATTCCATCCAGCAGCTCAAAACCGAAGGCCAGACCGGCATCGCCCATACGCGCTGGGCCACGCACGGCGTGCCGAGCGAGGACAACGCCCACCCGCACGTGAGCCACGGTGTCATTGCCGTGGTGCACAATGGCATCATCGAAAACCACGAAAAACTGCGGAAAAAGCTGCAGGAACTGGGTTACGAATTCACCTCCCAGACCGATACCGAGGTGGTGGCGCACCTGGTGCACCATCATCTGAAGAAGCACAAGGATTTATGCAAAGCGGCCATGGCCGCGATCCATGAACTTGAAGGAGCGTATGCCCTCGGCATCATCAGCCGCGACGAGCCGCACCGCCTGATCGCCGCGCGCAAGGGCAGTCCGCTCGTGGTCGGCGTCGGTATCGAAGAGCATTTCATAGGCTCGGACGTGCTGGCCCTCGCCCCGGTGACGCGCAACGTGATTTATCTCGAAGAAGGCGACGTCGCCGACCTGCGCCGCACCGGGTACACCATCTACGACGCGAGCGGAAAGAAGGTGGAACGTCCGGTGCGCGTGTCCGAGGCCTCGGCCGATTCCGTGGATCGCGGCCAGTATCGCAACTTCACCGAAAAGGAAATTTTCGAGCAGCCCAAGGCCGTCGCCGACACCCTCGAAGGGCGCCTCGGCAAGCACCGCATTCTGGAAGAGGCCTTCGGCGTCACCGCCGGACAGATTTTCGACAACACCAAGGCGGTGCAGATCATCGCCTGCGGCACCAGTTTCCACGCCGGCTCGGTCGCGCGTTACTGGATCGAAAGCCTCGCCGGCCTGCCGTGCAACGTCGAGATCGCCAGCGAATACCGCTACCGCAAGCACGTGGTGCTGCCGGACACGCTGGTGGTGACCATCTCGCAATCGGGCGAGACCGCGGATACGTTGGCTGCGCTGCAACTGACCAAGAAGCTCGGCTACGGCCATTCACTCGCCATCTGCAACGTGCCGGAATCGTCCCTGGTGCGCGAGTCGGAGCTTACCCTGCTCACCCGCGCCGGTCCCGAGATCGGTGTCGCCTCGACCAAGGCCTTCGTCACCCAGCTCACCGCGCTGCTGTTGCTCACCATCGCGTTGGCGCGCCGGCATGGGTTGACCGCGGAGAAGGAAAAGCAACTGGTGGCAGAACTGGAGCAACTCCCGGGACGCATCCAGAAAGTGCTGGAATTGAGTGAGGAAATCCGCGCCCTGTCCGAACGCTTCGTGGACAAGCAGCATGCGCTGTTCCTCGGGCGCGGCGTGCACTACCCCATCGCCATGGAAGGGGCGCTGAAGCTCAAGGAAATCTCCTACATCCACGCCGAATCCTATGCTGCCGGTGAACTCAAACACGGCCCGCTGGCGCTGGTGGACGCCAACATGCCGGTGATCGCGGTGGCGCCGAACGACGAGCTGCTGGAAAAACTGAAATCCAACCTACAGGAAGTGCGCGCCCGCGGCGGCGAGCTCTACGTGTTCTCGGTCAAGGGCACCGGCGTGCGCGCCAGCAATACCACCAAGATCCTCATGCCCGAGGTGGGCGAATGGACCTCGCCGATTCTCTACACCGTGCCGTTGCAACTGCTGGCGTATTACGTCGCGCTGGCGAAAGGGACCGACGTGGATCAGCCGCGGAATCTGGCGAAGTCAGTGACGGTGGAATAGGTTTCGTCATTCCCGCGAAGGCGGGAATCCAGGGTTTAAATAACAAAGCCGCCCGAATGGGCGGCTTTTCATTTGTGTCGCCTGCGGCGACGCATACTTGTGGGTGGCTGACCCACGGCAGGTTACTTTTCTTTGGTTGTGCAAAGAAAAGTAACCAAAAGAAACACACCCCGGAGCGCGCGACATCTCCTTCGTACCCGGGGTGCGCCGATCCACGGCGCACCCGTTCGGCGGCAGGGAAGTCCACCGGACTTCCCTGACTACTCCGCCTCACCCTCGCCCGAGCGGGCGCTCGCCAACTCGTCGGCCGCCCACAACGCGGCTCGACTCAAACAGGGGCTCGCTTGAAAACCCCCGCTCGGGCTGCGGTACTCGGCGCGCGCTACGGGGTAGGTTAGCAAAATCTTTTCTGGGCTTCGTTTGACCTATCGGGACGAAAAGCACAAACATGTAGAATTACTGAGAGCCACATTGAATTCCAAGTTATTACGTTAAAACTGAAATCTAATTAATTTAAGTGAGGTCCACGCTGATGCCTAGCGATACGTCCTCGATCTCTGTAATAGTTGACGTCCTTATTTTTCTTGGTTTGGTAGGAGCGGCTGTCGCTGGCGTCTGGTTTTTCTTTTCTCCTTCCTATCGCGCCCGAAAGCAGAAACAATGGAATGAGGATGGAAACATGAAGGCTGTATCCGAATGGGGGGATTGGTTGTTGGGTCTGCTCGTTGTCGTTGTGTTTCTTTCCGCCGTGGTAGGAGCCTATTTACGGGAATGGTTATAGAGATCAGATGACCCATTTTGTTAACCTACCAACTGACATGTCCACAGCAACCACCTCCATTCTTTCATCGCTTTTGTCACCCAAAGCCGCCGATGAATTCCTGAGCCAGTTCTGGCCGAAGCGTCCGTATGTGGCGCAGTGCGATCCGGCGCGCTGGCCGGCGGTGTTGCGTGGCGAGGAACTGGCGAGCGTGCAGAATCTCGCCAAACGTTACCGCGGCAGCCTGCGTTTCACCCACGGGCGCAAGAGCGATCAGATGATCCAGATCGACCGGGTCGATCCGGCGATCCTGTTCGAGATGGGGCTGACGCTGAATTTCGAGGACATCGGGCCGTATGTCCCGGGAGCGCCGGAATTCCTGCGCGCGCTCGAATCCGAGCTCGGGCTGAACGAGGGCTCGCTGGTCATGAGCGCCTTTGCCTCGCCGTACCAGGATGGCCTGGGTTGCCACTACGACGCCCAGGATGTCATTTCTATCCAGCTAATCGGCACCAAGCGGTTTCATTACGCACCGGTGCAGGAAGTCGCCGTGCCCTATGGCACGCAGTACATCCCGGGCGGCAAACCGTACGATGAAATGTACGCGCAGGCGCAGAACGGATTTCCCGATAACAAGAACGTGAAGTTCGAAACCGCCGAAATGAAACCCGGCACGGTGCTGTTCCTGCCGCGCGGCACCTGGCACTACACCGAGGCCGGCGAGCCCTCGCTCTCGCTCAGCATCACCATCAGCCCGCCGACACTGCTCGACTGCGCCATGGAGCAGTTGCGCTGGTTGCTGCTGCAGGACAGCGCCTGGCGTGAGCCCTTGTACGGCGCCACGGCCAACGGCGCGATGCATGAAAACTTGCGTGCCCACACCCGGCGCCTGCTCGAACGTCTGCCACAGCTTGTCGCCAGTTTATCGCCCGAGGATTTGATTCAGGCGCCGATTCCCGTGGCCAAACGCCTGGACCAAATCAGCGAAAAAACCCGTTTCCAGAGAATCCCCGACGCCGTTCTCGAGGCGGAGACCAACAAGTCGCCGCAAGGCCTGTCGGTGGTCAGCATCCGCTTGGGCCACTCCGAATCGAGCACCCGTATTTCCGCGCGCCTGGAAATTCCTGATGACGTCTTGGCTGTGTTCCGCTGGATCGAGGGGCAGCGCAAACCCTTTGCCGGTTCAGATGTTCAAGCGGCGTTTCCCAGGCTTGCCTTCGGGGAACTGAAAAAAATCCTCGCCACCCTGACCCGGGCGCAATACATTAAGCTGTTCTGGTTTGCCCAGCTCGCGCCCGGCGCGCGCTTCGGGGAAGTTTCCCGCTCCGCCTGATCCCCCGCGCGGGGCACGTCTGGTAAGATTCCGCGATGAATATCGGCCCCTTGATGGAAGATCGCACACCGCCGCGCCGTCGCCGTCGCGCAGGCTGACACGCCCATGGTCCAGTCCTACCAACACACGTTGCCGCTGGGATCGCGCCTCGGGTCCTACGAGATCCGCGAAGTGCTGGGGGTGGGCGGATTCGGCATCACCTATCGCGCCTTCGACCACGATCTGCATTGCGACGTGGCGATCAAGGAATACCTGCCGAGCCAGTTCGCCGTGCGCAATCTCGACGGCGAGACCGTGACGCCCAAGTCCCAAGGCGACCAGCAGCCGTACGAATACGGGCTCAAGCGCTTTCTCGACGAGGCGCGCACGCTGGCCCGGTTCCGCGAACCCGGTATCGTGCGCGTGCTGCGCTACCTCGAGGCGAACCACACCGCCTACCTGGTCATGGACTACGAGGACGGCGAGCCGCTGAGCGCCGCGCTGATGCGCGAGACCAGCCTCGACGAGGAACGCATCAAGCAAATCGTCATACCGTTGTTGCGCGGCCTGAGCGCGGTGCACGCCAAGAAATTCCTGCACCGCGACATCAAGCCCGCCAACATCTACCTGCGCCGGGACGGAGCGCCGGTGCTGCTGGATTTCGGTTCGGCGCGCCAGGCATTGGAACAGCAGGAGCGCGCGCTCACGGGCATGGTCACCCCGGGCTACGCCCCGGTCGAGCAGTATTTCGTGGACGGCAAGCAGGGCGCGTGGACCGATCTCTATGCGCTCGGCGCCACCATGCATCATTGCGCCTGCGGCGTTGTCCCGGTGGCTGCGACCGAACGTGTCGCCATGATCCAGGACCGTGAGCCCGATCCGGTCGCCCAGGCGCACGCCTTGCTCGGCAACCGATTCAGCGCGCCATTCCTCCAGGCCTTGGCGTGGATGCTGCAACCCAATGCCAAGGATCGCCCCCAGACCGCGGAGCAGGCCGCCGAGGCGCTGCTCAACGCCGGCCAGGCAGGCACGGCGCCAGCCGCACCTGCGTCATCCGCACCGTCCGCTACCGGTACCGCGGCCCTGGCCCGGCCCCCCGGCTGGCAGCCCGAAGTGCTGCAGGCGGTCGAAACCACGCTCGAGCGTTACGTGGGGCCGATGTCCAAGACCCTGGTCAAGCGGGCCGCGGCGAAAACCCGCCAAGTGGAGGAACTGACGCGCCTGCTGACGGATTTTCTGCCATCCGAGGAAATCAAGAGCAGCTTTCTCGGCCAGACCCGGCGTTTGACCACGCCGCTGCCGGCTGCGGCGGAGAATGCCCTGCCGATCAGCCAATCCCGGCCAACGCCCGATATCACCCGCGAAATGCAGCAAACTGCCGAGACCGCGCTCGCCGCCTACCTCGGCCCGTTCGCGCGGGTGCTGATCAAAAAGGCCGTGAGCCAGGCCACCGACGCCGGCGAGTTCCACCGGATCCTGGCCAGCGAGCTTCCCAACGACGATCAGCGCCGCGCTTTTCTTAAAGCCGTGGCGGACAAAACCCCGGTCCCCCGCCGCTGACGCCCGCGGCACAGCGGAATCCAGCGGCTGTTCTGTCGTTGCCGGCAATGCAGGCGCCGACGCGATTTTTTGCCGTGCACCGCCAATCTTTCCTTCCCGGCAAGATGTCATTATCATGTCCCGCGGGGGATTTCTTTCGCGCGTCGTTTGCGCAGCCAGCGTGTGCCAAGGCGGCCGGGTGTTATTTCGAAACGCCGCCGGCGAGTCGACGATGACCAGGATTCATTCGACAAACTCGGTCCTGATGGCCGGTGCCTTGGTGGCTGCCACCGGCGCGCATGCCGACTGGACGGCCTCACACTCATACGATCAAGTCAAAGACGAGAACCGCTGCGTGGCCGAGTCGGACAGGCTGCGCATTCACGACGGCTATCGGGAGACGGAACTCTACCTGCGCGTCGACAAGGATTCGGTGTTGGTGGTGACCGACTCCCACATCGATACCCGGGTCGCGGATGGCGGCATCAGCGTCGACGGCGCAGCACCGATGCCGCCCGATGAAGTCTATCGCGATCAGAACGCGTTTTTCCGCAAACATGCCGCCAAGTTGATTCAACAGTTCGAATCCGGCCGCCGGGCCGAGGTGCGCCTGCGGTTCTGGCCGACTTGGCCGACGCAGGGCCGCAAGACGGCCACGTTCAGCCTGCGGGGGTTTCGCAAGGCCTTCGCGCGACTGCCGGGTTGCTGAGCGCCCGGCGCCCGCGCCGTAAGAATAATAACAATTGAAGTTCAAGGAGATTGGGCATGAGACTGACGGTCAAATTCAATCTGGTGCTTCTGGGGGTCTTGTCGGTCGGCCTGCTCATCAGCGGCGCACTTTCCTATACGATCCTGCAGGAAAACGCACGCCAGGAAATCATCGAGCGCGCCAGCATCATGATGGAGGCGGCCGAGGCGATGCGCGGCTACACCATCAGCGAGATCCGTCCGCTGCTGGCGCTGCAGATGAAGGAGGCGTTCCTGCCTCAGACCGTCCCGGCTTATGCCGCCACCCAGGCCTTCACCAAGCTGCGTAAATCGCATTCGGAATATAGCTACCGGGAAGCCACCCTCAACCCGACCAACCCGCGCGACCGCGCCGCCGACTGGGAGGCGGACATCATCCAGGAGTTCCGCAACCACAGCGAGCGCGGAGAGGTCCTCGGCGTGCGCGACACGCCCACGGGCAACTCGCTGTACCTGGCCCGTCCCATCCGCATCAAGGACGAGGCCTGCCTGATCTGTCACAGCACCGTGGAGGTCGCCCCCAAGACCATGCTCGCGCGTTACGGCGAAGCCAACGGCTTCGGCTGGAAGCTGAATGAAGTGGTCGGCGCGCAGATCGTCTCCGTGCCGATGTCCGTGCCCATCGAACAGGCGCGGCGCGCGTTTTACACCTTCATGGGATCGCTGGTGGGCGTGTTCGCGCTGATCATCGTGGTGCTGAACCTGATGCTGCGCTACATCGTGATCAGGCCGGTGACCACCATGTCGCACATCGCCGACGAAATCAGCCGCGGCAAGATGGACGCCGCGGAACTGCCGGAAACCGGCAAGGACGAGATCGGCCTGCTGGCCACGTCCTTCAACCGCATGCGCCGCAGCCTCGAGAAGGCCATGAAAATGCTCGGAGAGTAGCCGAGCCTCAGGAACCGCCATGCAAGAGAGAAGAAGCAAAACCTGGCTCAGCAGCGTCGTGTTCCTGGACATCGCCCAGTACACGCAGCGGCCGGTGGCGCAACAGATGAAGCTGAAGGCGCAGCTGGTGATCTACGTCGAGGAGGCGGTCGCCAAGGTGGCCGAGAGCGACCGCATCATCGTCGATACCGGCGACGGCGCCGCGCTGTGTTTTCTGAGCGATCCGGAGGATGCCCTGTTTGCCGCGCTCAGCATGCGCGAGGCACTCTTGAAAGACGATGCCGTCGCGCTCGACTTGCATGTCCGCATCGGCATCAATCTCGGCCCCATCAAGGTCGTCACGAACCTGAACGGTCAGCTCAATCCGCTCGGCGACGGCATCAACAAGGCGCAACGGGTGATGAGCATCGCGCAACCGGACCAGGTCATGGTGTCGCGCTCGTTCTACGACGTGATCGCCTGCCTGTCCGCGGAGTACGCCCTGCTGTTCCGCTATCGCGGCATTTACAAGGACAAGCACGGGTGCGAATACCCCCTGTACGAGGTTGTCCCCGCGAGCGAACAGAACACCAAGACCCGCGCCCTGTTGACGCGGCAGGTGGAGCCGGTGAGCAGCGAGGAAATCGCCATGGCCACCGGCTGGGATCCGGCGGTGCTGTCCTCCGTGAGCACGGAGCTGGCGGCTTACATCGGCCCGTTGGCGAAGGTGCTGGTCAAAAAGGCGGTCAAGAAGGCACACGACTTGTCGGAGCTGTGCCGCTTGTTGGCCGACTCCATTCCCATGGAAGAAGGCCGGCGCGCGTTTCTGGATTGCATTGCGCACAACTTGCCGGCGGCTACTGCCGCCGCTTCCCCGGAGCCGGCTGTGCCCCCGGCCGCGGCGCCTGTCGCCGGTTCCGTTCCCCCACGGCTGTCCGACCCGCAGGCACTGACGGAGATCGAGACGTGTCTGGTCGAATACCTGGGACCGGTCGCGCGCATGCTGGTAAAGCAGACCGCCAAGCAGACGCACGACGTCCAGGATCTGTGCCAGCGGTTGGCCCAGGAGATTGATTCGCGCGAGCAGCGCGAAGCGTTTCTCGTCACCGTCCGCAAGATAGCCAGCCACGTTTAACCGCCGCGCGCGGCTCATCTTTCAACCGGGGTCGTGCGTGCTCTGGTAAAATCCCGCCATGGATGTTTCACACCTGATGGACGATCTCAACGATGTGCAGCGCGAGGCCGTGGGCGCCCCGCCGGGGCCGTTGCTGATCCTCGCCGGTGCCGGCAGCGGCAAGACGCGCGTGCTGACCCACCGGGTGGCCTGGCTGGTGGGGGTGGAGGGCATCTCCCCGCATTCGATTCTGGCGGTGACCTTCACCAACAAGGCCGCGCACGAGATGCGCGGGCGCATCGAGTCCATGCTGCACACGCCCGTGGGCGGCATGTGGATCGGCACCTTTCACGGGCTGTCGCACCGGCTGCTGCGCTCGCACTGGAAAGAAGCAAACCTGCCGCAAGCATTCACGATTCTTGATAGTGAGGACCAACTCAGAGTCATCCGGCGGCTCATGAAGGGCATGAACATGGACGAGGCCTACTGGCCGCCGAAGCAGGCCATGTGGTTCATCAACGGTCACAAGGAAGAGGGCCGGCGCCCCAAGGACATCGGCGAGGCCAACGACCCGACCCAGCGCGAGCTGCGCCGGGTGTACGTCGCCTACGAGGAGACCTGCCAGCGTTCCGGACTGGTGGATTTCGCCGAACTGCTGTTGCGCGCCTTCGAGTTGCTGCGCGACAACCCGGCCATGCGCGAACACTACCAGGCGCGCTTCCGCCATGTGCTGGTGGACGAGTTCCAGGACACCAACCGCATCCAGTACGCCTGGCTGCGCCAGTTCGTCGGGCCCGAGCGCAACCTGTTCGTGGTCGGCGACGACGACCAGTCCATCTACGGCTGGCGCGGCGCCAAGGTGGAAAATATTCTCAAGTTCGAAAACGACTTCCCCGGCACGCGCACCATCCGCCTGGAGCAGAACTACCGCTCCACCGGCACCATCCTCAAGGCCGCCAACGCCGTCATCGGCCACAATACCGGGCGCCTCGGCAAGAACCTGTGGACTGCGGGCGAGGAGGGCGAACCGATCCAGCTCTACACCGGCTACACCGATTACGATGAGGCGCGCTTCGTGATCGACCGCATCCAGGATTGGGTCGCGCGCGGCCATGCTCGCGCCGAGTGCGCCATCCTGTACCGTTCCAACGCCCAGTCGCGCCTGTTCGAGGAACGTCTGATCAACGAGGGCATTCCCTACCGCGTGTACGGCGGTCTGCGTTTTTTCGAGCGCGCCGAGATCAAGGACGCGCTCGCCTACCTGCGGCTCATGGCCAGCCGCCACGACGACGCCTCTTTTGAGCGGGTGGTAAATCTTCCAACCCGCGGAATCGGCGCCAAGACCGTGGACGCGCTGCGCGAGCGCGCCAAGGGTGAAAAAATTTCCATGTGGGACGCGGCGCAGAAACTGCTCGGCGCCGCCGAGCTGCCGGCCCGCGCGCGCGAGGCGTTGCTGGGCTTCCTGCAATTGATCGAGCGCCTGGCCTCCGAGACCGCCGGGCTCGCGCTCGGCGAAACCGTCGAGCTCATGCTCGCCGGCAGCGGGCTGATCGAGCACTACAAGAAGGAAAAGGGCGAGAAGGCCGAATCGCGCGTGGAGAACCTGGAGGAACTGATCAGCGCCGCGCGCGGCTACGAGCACGACGAGGCCGAGGGCCTCGATCCGCTATCCTCGTTCCTGGCGCACGCGGCCCTGGAGGCCGGCGAGGGCCAGGCCGAGGCCTGGGAGGACTGCGTCCAGCTCATGAGCCTGCACTCGGCCAAGGGGCTGGAATTCCCGCTGGTGTTCCTGACCGGCCTGGAAGAGGGCCTGTTCCCGCACCAGCACTCGCTCCAGGACCCGGTACGGCTCGAGGAGGAGCGGCGCCTGTGTTACGTCGGCATGACCCGGGCGCGCCAGCAGCTGGTGCTGACCCAGGCCGAGCTGCGGCGGCTGCACGGCAATGAGCATTACACCAGCCCCTCGCGCTTCCTGGGGGAGATCCCCGAGGAGTTGCTCCAGGAAATCCGCGCCAAGCCTGCGGTTTCAGCCTATGCCCCGGCCAGCCCGGCGCGCGGCCTGCCGGCCGATGAGTCTCCGGCCGGTGGCATGCGCCTCGGCAGCCGGGTGCGCCATGGGACCTTCGGCGACGGCGTGGTGCTGCGCTACGAGGGCCAGGGGCCGCATGCCCGGGTGCAGGTCAATTTCGAGGCCGCCGGCACCAAATGGCTGGTTATAGGCTACGCCAAGCTCCAGTCCCTCTAAAAGCTGCCTCAAAAACTGCTGCGCGCTGCGCTCCTTTCCCGCTGCGCCTCCGGCTCCGCGGGAAAGTCCGGGGCCGCCATCCCTGGCGGCCCGTTCGGCGGCACGAGCTTCGAGCTTCGCCATCCTGGCTTCGCTCGAAGTCCAGCCCGCCCATCCCTGGGCGGGCGTTCGCGGCATACGCCGCTCACCCACCGGACGTTCGTGCAAGCTCCGCCTCACCCTCACCCGGCTGACGGTCGCTCGCGACGTTTTTGAGGCAGCTTTTGCACCCCACCCCGCCCTTGCATCCCCGGCTGATGGACTATAGTTAAAGACAGAAAAACACAGGGAATGCCGGGTCAGACCGGGTAGAGAAAACACAACGGGGATGTGTCGTGAAGCAAGCTAGGAGCGAGGTTCAAACGGCGGTCAAGGCCATGCTGGCCATTGCGGTCATGCTCTTCCTCGTTGAAGTGCTGATCATGTACGCCCTGCGCTACCTGGGCTTCGAATTCGGAACCACTTTCACCCTCCTCAATGGCATTCTGCTCGCGGTGATCTGCGCGCCGCCGATCTACTGGCTGGTGCTGAGCCCGATCCGCAACCAATACATCAGGCGCCTGCGCGGCGAAGGCGAGGACGAAGACCTGAGCCACGCCGCCATCACCGATCCGCTGACGCGCATCATGAACCGCCGCGGCATCACCGTCGGCCTGCTCGACGCCATGGCCCATGCCGAGCGCTACCGCACCCCGCTGACGGTCGCCATGGCCGACATCGACCTGCTGAAGGAAATCAACGCCTCTTACGGACGCGGCGGCGGCGACAGCGTGCTCAAGGACGTGGCCGGCGTGCTCGCCGACGCCCTGCGCATGCCGGACAAGGTCGGGCGCTATGGCGGCGAGGAATTCCTCATCGTGCTGCCGCACACCAGCCTGGCGCAGGGCAAGAAAATCGTTGAGCGCATCCGCAACTCGGTCAGCAAGTGGGACTTCGAAGTCGGCTCCAAGAAAATCCGCCTGACCATCAGCATCGGCGTCGCCCAGTACAAGGATGGCGAGGATCTCGAGCAGCTGATGTCGCATGCCAGCAAGGCCCTGCAGCAAGCCAAGCAGGGTGGCCGCAATAAGGTTGTAGCAAGCAAAAGTCGTTAGTCCTTTCCGTTCTCCTTTTCCGTAAAGCGTTTGGCTCCGGTGCATGACTGGGGCAGAATGTCTGTCATCCGCAAAAGCCATCAAAAAAATGACATGAAACGACGCGATGTCCTCAAGGGCGCCGGAGTCGGGCTGCTGGGCGCGGCCGCCGCCGCGCGCGCCGATGAATCCCCGACGATCCGCTGGCGTCTTGCTTCAAGCTTTCCCAAGAGCGTGGACGCCATCTACGGCGCGGCCGAGCGCCTGGCGCGGCGCGTCGGCGAGGTCACCGGCGGCAAATTCCAGATCCGCGTGTTCGCCGGCGGCGAGATCGTGCCGGGTTTGCAGGTCATGGACGCCGTCGGCCAGGGCACGGTCGAGTGCGGCCAGACCGCCGGCTATTACTATGTCGGCAAGAACATGGCCTTCGCTTTCGAGACCGCGGTGCCATTCGGCCTGAACGCCCGCCAGCAGATCGCCTGGATGTACGCCGGCGGCGGGCGCGAGCTGATGCGCGATCTCTATACCGAGCATGGCGTGGTGATGTTCCCCGGCGGCAATACCGGGGTACAGATGGGCGGCTGGTTCCGCCGCGAAATCAAATCCATCGCCGACCTGAAGGGCCTCAAGATGCGCATCCCCGGCCTCGGCGGCCAGATCCTGGCGCGCCTCGGCGCGGTGCCGCAAACCCTCGCCGGCGGCGATATTTATCCTGCGCTCGAAAGCGGCGCGCTCGACGCCACCGAATGGGTCGGGCCCTACGACGACGAGAAGCTCGGCTTTCACAAGGTCGCCAAGCACTACTACTACCCCGGCTGGTGGGAGCCCGGGCCGCAAATTTCCTTTTATGTGAACCTCAAAAAATGGCAGGAGCTGCCGCCGGCCTATCGCGCTGCGTTCGAGGCTGCTGCCGCCGAGGCGAATCTGTACATGCTCGCTGACTACGACGCCAAAAATCCGCCGGCCTTGCAACGCCTGCTCAAGGCCGGCGTGCAGCTGCACGCCTTCCCCAAGGACGTGATGCTTGCCGCGCGCAAGACGGCATTTGAAATGTACGAAGAAGAGGCGCGCAAGAACGCGGTATTCAAACGCATCTACACCGAGTGGAAAAAATTCGCCCTCGCCAGCGACCAGTGGTTCAAGGTGGCGGAGTCGCCGTACGCGAATTTCATGCACTACGTGAAGTAATCGCGGCGCTGAAGACTGATATGATAAAAAATGCCAAGCCAATGATTAAACGAGCTTCCAGTTTTATTACAGCCGAAATGCTGGGTTGCAATACAGCATTTAGGCGGTCGAATTTAAGTTGGGCTTCATGAACAAGGACGTTCGTAATTATGTTTTGGGTGTGTGGGCGGTTGGCGGTGCACCCCTTTTCTTTTGGGCTTTCGTTTATTTTTCCTTAAAAATATTTTTGGATCATGGGTCTTTGCCGTTTAACTCCCCCTTTGGTGAAACTATTTGGTTTCTAGTATTCGGTTTTTGTTTAATCTCGGGCGTCGTTGCCCTTGTTGCTCTGCCGTTTCCGTATGTTTGGCTTCGAGTTGGTGCAGCCGTGCTGTATCTTGCTGCAATGCCGGGGTTGTTATTCGTAATGAGTCTTTTTGCAGCATGCGCGAATGGAGATTGCCTATGAACCCAACATCACGCTCAAGCGGACTCGCTACGTCGGCGCTTCGCTCCGCCTCCGCTCTCCGCTTAGCTTCGCGTTAGAAGGCAAAATGGAAACCTCGGAAAAAGCACAGACGCTGACGCCTGTAGTGGCAGCAGTCAGTCTATTTCTCATTGGTATGGCTGCGCTTGCGCCAGTGTCGTTGGAGATTGCCCCATATTCATTTGTCACCATAATTCCAGCGTTTCTAGTCTCGGGAATCCTGGGCGAAAAGTTTCTTATCGTTGGCGCAGTGCTTGGGTCACTGATTGCGCCGATTGGCTACATTATGGCCGCTCGATACATATCAAGGAGCGGGAATACATTGCCAAAGGCCTCTGTAATTACATTCGTGCTTGTCTCAGTCTTAAGTCTGGCTTCTGCTGTCAGCGGTTGGGATTTAACCATTCGCTATATATCAGCCACTCGGGCAATTGCCTTGGTCATTCAGGCCTTATCACCCGCGCTTCTTATTCTGCTCATTGGTTTTATATGCCGAAAATCACTCACTGTACGCAGATCGTTAGTGCTTCATTGGGCGGCTTTCGCATGGCTCTCATGGAGTGCATTCCCATGGTACGGGGAGCTTCTGTGAATTCAGCGTAAAAGGGGACGGAGGGATTAAGCTTTAATCCCTCCGTCCCCTTTTCGCCAATCTCTCCATCCTCTTTTCCACCCCGCGATGAATCCGAAAATCGTTATCAGGAGCGAAACCGATGCCGATGTGAGCGCGATAACCGGGGTGACCGTCGCTGCGTTCCAGACCCTGGAGATCAGTCATCACACGGAGCAGTTCATCATCGCGGCACTGCGCGCCGCCAGGGCCCTCACGGTATCGCTCGTCGCCGAAGCAGATGGCCGTGTGATCGGGCATATCGCTTTCTCTCCCGTGACCATTTCGGATGGCACCCGGAACTGGTACGGCCTTGGACCGGTATCCGTGCTGCCCGAATATCAGCGCCGGGGCATCGGCAGCGCGCTGATACGGGAGGGACTGTCACGCCTGAAGGCGTTGGGTGCCGGAGGATGCTGCCTCGTGGGACATCCGGCGTATTACCGGCGCTTCGGTTTCGAGAATGCTCCTGGGCTTGTCTGTGAGGGAGTTCCCCAGGATGTCTTTTTTGCTCTGTCCATCGACGGGCATGTTCCCCAAGGCATTGTGGAATTTCACGAGGCATTCAAGGCAGATAGATAGTAAAAAAGGACGGAGGGATTAATCGGATTCCACCGGCATCTTGTCTGTCCGATTCTCTGTCCTCTGTCGCTGGCGCATTCAAATTTTGCGATATAGAGTCCTGGCTTCTTCGTAGAAGCGGGTAAGGATAATGCCGCCAAAAATCAGGGAGTTGATCGCCGAGCTGGAACAGGCCGGTTACGTGAATCGCGGCGGGAAGGGAAGCCATCGAAACTTCGTCCACCCGAAGGCCCGGAAACCGGTGACGATATCGGGTAAACTGGGAGACGATGCGAAGCAGTATCAGGTCCGGACGGTACGCCTGGCCCTGGAGGGATTGAAGAAATGAAAGACAGCGCGAAATACGCCAAAATCGTTGAATGGTCTGACGAAGACCAGTGCTATGTCGGGAGCGCACCCGGCCTGATTCTCGGCGGCTGCCATGGCGACGACGAAAAGCAGGTTTTCGAGGAACTTTGCCAGATCGTGGAAGAGGCCATTGAACTCTACCGCAAAGACAAGAAGCCCTTGCCACCAGCAACCTCCGGCCGTGATTTTGCGAACCGAATGCAGGACGTGGCGTAAACCGTCTGATTCATCGCATCGGCGCTTTACATCTCGCTACTGATACTTGGCCTTGTTTATCGCCACTCCGGCGGCAGAAAGCCGGCGTCGGGATCGACCTCCAGCGGTACTTCCATGATCTGGCTTTCCGGAGCGATGGGCGCATGGCCCACGATCTGCGGGAATACGATCACGATCACCACCATCAGGATTTGCAGCAGCACGAACGGCACCGCGCCCCAGTAGATGTCGGCGGTGCGAATACTCTTGGGCGCGACGCTGCGCAGGTAGAACAGCGCGAAGCCGAACGGCGGGTGCAGGAACGAGGTCTGCATGTTGATGCCGAGCAGCACGCCGAACCAGATCGGGTCGATGCCGAGCTTGGCCGCGACCGGTGCCAGC
>Ga0209286_1000091_pt1 | contig 18783 bp, 19 predicted proteins | sample PPLLak1March2015_2_FD_187250 | JGI IMG/M metagenome (GOLD analysis project Ga0209286, IMG submission 187250) | Freshwater sediment microbial communities from Prairie Pothole Lake near Jamestown, North Dakota, USA - PPLs Lake P8 Core (3) Depth... | ecosystem: Environmental > Aquatic > Freshwater...
TCCTTATAAAGGAAACGGATGCTTTCCTCATCGTCTACAACTAAAATCTTTTTCATTGATCTGTCTCCGTACCTTTAAGCCTATCCTCTCTCCCTTTCTCAGAGGCGGGTAGAGTGATGATAAAATTCACTCCGATGCCTGGTTGGTTGTCCACTTCGATTTGACCTCGATGGGAGGTGACAATTTTATGGACAATGGGTAAGCCCAGACCCAGACTTGAATCCTTGGTCGTATAGAATGGATTGAAGATGTTATGGAGATTTTGAGGATCGATCCCTCCGCCGGTATCCTCCACTTCCACCCGGACATAGGAGGCGCCATTTTTCGCAATGGAATGGAGTCGGAGGGAGAGCATCCCCTGTCCCTTCATGGACTGATAGGCATTATTGATCAAGTTGGAGAAAACCTGCCTTAGTTGATGGTAATCCCCATGGATTTGGGGAATCTCTTCAGGGAATTCTTTGACAAGTTTGACCCCTCCCGCATCGATTCTACTCTGGGTCATTGATAGGCTGTCCTCAAGAATTTTTCGGAGATCACATTCTTTAAAGGCAATGGATTCATCATGTGTGTAGTTGAAGATATCCGTGAGGATCTTCTCAAGCCGGGCAACTTCAACCATGATGGTTTGGGTATATCGTTTTTCCATGGCGTCATCGGGTATGACTCGATAGAGGCGACGTGCAAACCCGCCAATGGAGACCAGAGGGTTTTTAATCTCGTGAGCAATGGAGTTGGAGAGTTCTCCCAAGGCGACCATCTTTTCCCGGTGGATAAGAAGGTTCTGTGTCTCCTTGAGTTCCTGATGAACTTCCTCCAGGTTTCGATAGAGAATCGCATTCTCAATGGCCAGCCCTGCCTGATTGGAAAACATGCTGAGAATTTGAATGTCCTCTTCAGTAATTGGATTCTGGTTGTAGAGGTTGTCCACCAAAATCACACCGATGATCCCTCCTTTCCCCATGAGAGGAACCGTGGCAAAAGAATAGACCTTGGGATCTCGGCTGAGATGTTCACCGACGTAGCATCCCACCTCAGAACTTAAATGGCAACCCCTTTCGCATTGAGTTCGTATCCCCCCCCCTTTTGATTGAGAAGATTGAATGTTAAACGGTTTTCCTTCGAGGACAGTTCTTGAAAGAATGCATTGTTTCTGTTCCAAAGAGATTTGAATTCCTTTGACGATTACGTTTAAAGCAGAGTAGCCCTGAGGATTGAGTTGGGTAATTTGATCCGAAAGGGTTCCTTTTCTCTGGGATAGGGCAGCCCATATCCTCCCTGCCTCTTCCGCACTATCCGGACCTACCGCCATGGCCCCTTCTAATGTTCGATTTTTCTCATTGACCAGGAAGAGCATCGCCCTATTGAACTTCAATCCCTCTCCAATCGTGATAGCCGTCAAGGTTAACTGGAGGATCCGTTCAAAATTCACCGTAGTCAGAAGGGCCTTGTTGAATTCCCAAAGGGAGGAAAGCTGGGCTACCCTCTTCTCATTTTCCTGGGCCATATTTGAAATTTCATAATGGGTCAAGGCATTCTCAATGGCAAAGGACAACTGGTTTGTGATCATCAACAGCAGTTGAAAATCCCTCTCATTAAATTTTGAAGAATCAGAATCCTTATCATAGAAGGCCAAGGTTCCCAAAATCTTTCCCTTTGAGAGAAAGGGGGCGCAGAGCATGGAGAAGGAAGGGTTTTCTTCTCCGGGGGGATTGAAGGAGAGAGGAGTCTGGGTGTAGAATACTCTTTTGGCTATTTTTTCATCGAGAGGGGATTGATGATAATCTCCCACACTCCATTTGACTTCCAACTCTCTCGTCTTTTTATCCTCGACTCTCAGCACCCCTCCCTTCGCTTTTAGAATTTTTAGACCGGTTGTGACGATTAACTGAAAGAGGTTTCCGAGTTTTAATGTAGAGGCCACCGCTTTTCCCATTTCATAGAGAGCGGTCAATTCCGAAATCGTTTCTTCTGCCTTTTGATGAAGATGGTCATTTCGAATCGCCCCCACCATCGCCTCCCCCATCAGGAGGAGAAGTTCTACTTCTTGAGGAGAGAAGTGATAGGGCTTTGATAAACCGATATAAAGCATTCCTTGGAAGGAGGTCCCATCATACAGAGGAATACAAGCAAAGGTTGGGCAAAGGAGACCTTCCTCTTCTGGGAGGACATTCTCTTTTCGGAAAGACGATCCTTCCTCTACCCATAAGGGTTTTTTTTCGGAGGCCAGACGAGAAAGAAATCCATTTTCAATAATCTTTTCCGGCCTCAGCAGGAGACATCGATCTAATTGAAAAGCTGCGGAAATGGATTGAAGCATTCGGTCCAGTCTGACATGGGTGGGGAGCGGTGTCGTGGAGAGTTGGACGATCGACTTCAGAAGATCGGTGGGATAAAGTGGGTTGACCATATCGAATTACTTCGCCTCTCTCATATACTCGGTTGCTTCCTCGGGAGGGGTAGGGTTGATATAGAATCCTGTCCCCCATTCGAATCCAGCCACCTTGGTCAACTTCGGCATGATCTCAAAATGCCAATGGTAGTAATCCCTGTCCACCTCCGGGAAAGAGGAGGTGTGAATGACATAATTAAAAGGAGGGTCGGTCAGCACTCGGTTCATTCTCTGGAGTGTATCAGAGAGAATTTGAGCTGCCTGTTCATATTGAGAAGGGTCCATATGCTCGAAGCTGGGGTGATGGGTTTTAGGAAGAATCCATGTTTCAAATGGAAATCTGGAAGCAAAGGGAGCAATGGAGAGAAAGGATTTGTTTTCAAGGATGACACGGACTTTCTGCTGGAGTTCTTGCCGAATGATATCACAGAAGACACATCGATCTTTATAATTAAAATAGGTTTTAGCTCCTTCAATCTCTTCGCTCACCCTTTTCGGGACGATGGGAAGGGCGATAATTTGAGAATGGGAGTGTTCCAAAGAGGCTCCTGCCGCCACCCCATGGTTTTTAAAGACGAGGACATATCGAAGACGCTGGTCACGCCTTAGATCGATAATCCGCTCGCGGTAGGCCAACAAGACATTCTCGATACCTTTTAATGGCAAGGTGATTAAGGTCTCTTCATGCCGAGGCGTTTCGATCACTACCTCGTGGGCGCCAATTCCATTCATCTTATCATAGATCCCCTCGCCCTCTCGGTCCAATTCTCCTTCTATTCGAAGAGCGGGGAACTTATTGGGGACGACGCGGAGTGTCCAACCAGGAGTATTAGGAAGTGTTCCATTATCTCGAAAGGCAATGATTTCAGGAGGGGTCCTATCTTCGTTGCCTTCACAGAGGGGGCAGAATCCACCCACAGGCCGTCGCTCCTCCGGAGTAAAATCAGAGGGCCTTCGACTCCTCTCAGTGGAGATGATCACCCATCTTCCATGAATGGGATCTTTTCTCAATTCGGGCATAAAGGTTTTTCTTCTTAGGGGAGTTCAAGTCTAAGAGGGGAAACTTCTTTTAACCTTTGTCCCCCTTTGCCTTTCCATCCGTTCTTGATTCTCTCCCTCGGTTTTGCATTCAATGCACAGCGTGGTGACTGGTCTCGCCATAAGCCTTTTTTCAGAAATAGACCTTCCACAGGATTCGCAAATCCCAAACGTCCCGTTATCAATCCGATCCATTGCTTCCTTGACTTTCGTGATCAACTTCCTTTCACGATCCTTAATCCTCAAAAGAAAATTTCGGTCTGATTCCAGTGAGGCTCGGTCGGTGGGGTCGGGGAAGTCCCCTTTGCTATCCTGGCGCATGTCGCTACATGTCTTCCCAGCCTCCACTAATAGGTCATGGAGCATTCCCTCAAGCAGTCCTTTAAAATAGAGAAGCTTTTCTTGATCCATTCACACTTTCCTTAAGGATAACTCAGGCTCCTTAAAAAAGGAGGCCTCATATAAACTTAATCTCTTTATCATAATATCTTTTAAAAAAAAATCAAATGATAAATGGCTTTTTGAACCGCTTAGAGAACAAAATGGCAGGCGACGAGGTGATCTTCTCCTTCGTCCATGAGCAGGGGTTCTTCGGTTTGACACTTTTCTTTGAAATGGGGGCATCGTGGCTGGAACAGACATCCTCGATTCGAAGGCAAGAGATGCTGTTCCTCTTTCAAAAGAGTTTCTTCTCTTTTTTGGGAGGGATCCAATTTTGGGATGGCCTTGAGCAAGACCTGGGTGTAGGGGTGTAGGGGTCGTTTGAAAAGATCCTCACTATTGGCCATCTCTATGATCTTTCCCATATACATCACTGCTATTCGTTCGCTGATATGCTTAACAATACGGAGGTCGTGGGAGATGAAGAGATAGGTGAGACCCAGTTGATCCCGCAGGTCCATCAGAAGGTTAAGAATCTGGGCCTGGATGGATACATCCAGAGCAGAGACGGGTTCATCCGCAACGATCAGTTCAGGATTGAGGGAGATGGCCCTGGCAATTCCAATCCTCTGGCGCTGTCCACCGCTGAACTCGTGGGCGTAACGAAGGGCATCCTGTGGATGGAGGCCCACTTTTTCGAGAAGTTCTGAAACCTTTTGGATTTTTTCTTTCCCTAAAGCCAATCCATGAACCTCCAAACCCTCACCTATGATCTGTCCTACCTTCATCCTCGGGTTGAGAGATTCATAAGGATCCTGAAAAATGAATTGCATACGGGGTCTCAGTTTTCTCATGGCTTCCCGATCAAGATGGAGGATGTCCTGTCCTTTAAAGAAGATCTGGCCAGAGGTCGGTTCGATCAGTCTTAAGATTGATTTGCCCGCTGTGGTCTTTCCACAGCCACTTTCTCCCACCAATCCCAGTGTCTCTCCTTTTCGAATGGAAAAGGAGATGCTATCTACCGCACGGATAGGTTTCTTATCTGTAGAGAAGAGGCCTTCTTTGTAAAAATACTTTTTTAAATCTTGAACCTGGATCAGAAAGTTATTTTGGGACATCATCGGGAATTCCAAATTCCCTGCCTTCGCCGAAGCGGCTTCGCGCAGGCAGGCAAATGTCAAATGAATGTCAAATTTCAAAATTAAGAATTTTTGACATTTGAGCTTTGGATTTTATTTGAACTTTGACATTGTTTTTCTAACAGCACTCCTTCCATCGGATGCAACGGCTGAAGTGATCTCCATTAATCTGGAAGAGGGGAGGCTCTTCTTTCTTACAGTCTTCGATCACCAGATAACATCTCGGGTTGAACTTACACCCAACGGGCAGGTCCATGGGATCAGGGACTTGGCCCGGAATGGCATTGAGCCTGCTTCTCTTCTCGGTCAGTTGAGGGATGGAGTGCATTAGCCCACGGGTGTAAGGATTGCGCATCTTACCAAAGATGGGTTCGATGGGACCGTATTCAAAGATCCTTCCCGCATACATCACGGCCACCCGATCAGCTATTTCTGAGACCACTCCCAGATCATGAGTAATCAGCATGACCGACATCCCCATGTCCCTTTGGATCTCTTTCAACAGTTGAAGGACCTGAGCCTGAATGGTCACATCCAAGGCCGTTGTAGGTTCATCGGCAATGAGAAGTTTGGGTTGACAGGAGAGAGCCATGGCAATCATCGCTCTCTGCCTCATGCCTCCGCTCAACTGGTGGGGATAGGAATCGATCGTTTTATCAGGAGAAGGGATCTTCACCCGATCAAGCATTTCAATTGCTCTTTTTCTCGCCTCTTTTTTATCCAATCCCTGATGGAGGATGATTGCTTCCATGATCTGGTCTCCGATCGTAAAGACTGGATTGAGGGAGGTCATGGGTTCCTGAAAGATCATCGAGATATCATTTCCCCTTACCTTCTCCATCTCCTTTTCTTCTAAATTCAATACGCTCCTTCCCTCGAAAAGGATATCGCCGTTCACGATTCGGCCAGGTGGGATGGGGATGAGCCTTAACAGGGAGAGACCAGTCACACTTTTTCCGCATCCAGATTCGCCCACGAGGCCAAGGATCTCCCCGGGATAAATTTCGAAGCTCACATTTTCTACTGCGCGGACCACTCCCTCTTCGGTGAAGAAATGGATGGTGAGGTTGCGAACCTCCAACAAAGGATTTTTCTGCGAGGGCTGATTCATCAGATTGATCTCTTTAATAAGGAAGTGAAACTTCCTCAACCCAATATTCCATTATTCCAGTCTTCCATCATTCCATATTGCTTCCAGGTTTATCGCCTTCCTCGAAGCCTTGGATCGATGGCATCCCGAAGTCCTTCTCCAAAGAGGTTAAAAGAGAGGACCGTAATAAGAATCGCCAGTCCCGGAAAGACCGTCAACCACCAGGCATCGAAGATATAAGTTCTTCCTTCTGTGAGAATATTGCCCCAACTCGGCGCAGGAGGTTGAACGCCAAAACCGAGGAAGCTAAGGCCAGCTTCTACCAGAATCGCTGAGGCTACCCCCAGGGAGGCAGTGACAAAGACTGGAGCTAATGCATTAGGGAGGATGTGTCGAAAAATGATTCTACGATCTTTTACACCCAGAGCTCGAGCTGCCTGTACATAATCCCTTTCCCTCAAGGAGAGAAATTCAGCCCTGACAAATCGAGCTGTTCCTTCCCAAGAAGTGATGCCAATGACTATCATGACATTATAGATATTGGGTCGTAAAATGGCTACCACCGTAAGGATGAGGAAGAAACTTGGGAAGGAGAGCATGATATCCACGAATCGCATCAGGAGGGAATCAACCCACCCACCCTTATATCCTGCCATCGCACCCACCAGGATCCCAATGAGGATGGAGATCCCGACAGCGACGAATCCTACTGACAAAGAAATCTGGGATCCATACAGCATCCGACTGAAAACGTCCCTGCCCAACTGATCTGTCCCAAGGTAATGTTGAAAGGAAGGAGGCTTCAATTTCAGGGAGACATCGGTCTTTCCGTAATCGTAAGGGGATAGAAAAGGGGCGAAAATAGCGATGAAGAAAACGATGACGATAATGACTAAGCCCCCTACACCCAGTCGATTCTTTTTAAAGTGCCGCCAGAAGTTTTTTATCTGCTGCTTTTCCATTTTTTATTCATATCGGATTCTGGGATCCGCTATCCCATAGAGAATGTCGGCAATAAAATTTCCAACAAGTGTAAGCACGGCTGCGATCGTATTGAGTGTCATTAATACAGGATAGTCCCTGGCAAGGATGGCTTGATAAGCCAATTGTCCAATTCCGGGCCAGGCAAAGACGGTTTCCATAATGATGGATCCGCCAATAAGCCCCGGGATCATAAATCCAAAGATGGTGATAGTAGGAAGCAATGCGTTCCGGAGGCCATGCTTGTAATAAACCGTTTCCTCTGAAGCCCCCTTCGCCTTTGCTGTTCGAATATAATCTTGGCGGATCACTTCAAGCATGCTTGAGCGGGTGTATCGTGAAAGACTTGCAATGCCGTGAATCGCCATAATGATGGAAGGAAGCATCAGGTGCCAGATACGGTCAAGGACGATTTCAGTAGTGGTGAAATCTTCCGTCACAAAAGACCTCATTCCAAGAACGGGGTAACCGAATAGTAATACCGTTCCCAGTATAAGGAGATAGGCTAGCCAGAAACTGGGTGCGGAAACACCCAAATACGCTCCGAATGTCCCGAGGTTGTCCAGAAAGCTGTACTGTCGCTTGGCTGAGAAGACACCCAGGGGAATCGCTAAGGAAAAGATGATGATGGTAGCGACCAGGTTGAGGAGAAGGGTATTCCAAATTCGCTCGTTGATTTTTTGCATCACAGGCCTTCCGTCCTTGAAGGAATAAAGTTTGCCAGTGAAAAGCTTTTTGAGCCACAGGTAGTATTGCTGATAAATGGGTTTATCAAGGTCGTAATTCTTCATCATCTGTTCAATAATCTTAGGTGATGCCTTTGGATCGAGAGTCAAACCAATTGGGCCCCCGGGTGCCAAGGTGATGATTACCCATGAAATGATGCTAATCCCGACAAGCGTAACGAACATTTGAGCAAGACGTCGGAGGATAAAAGAGGCCATGCTTTATTTCTCCAAAAGGATTCCTTTCGGGACATACCACTTCGTGAGGTCGTACTCCAAGCCCGCCTTCTCCATTTTAATTTCGCGAAGAGTTTCTCTGCCTGTTTGATCCTTTTCCATAAGATAAAATTTCCTTTGGAGGGCGGAGTTGCCCAAAGGCACATAAAGAAATGTATAAGGCTGGTCTTCAGCCATCAATTCATGAATCCGCCAGTAAATCTGTTTTCTTTTCTCGACGTCGTATTCCCTTCTTCCTTCTTCCCAGAGGAGGTCCACCTCAGGATTTTTATACGAGACGAAGTTAAAGCCTTTTTCAATCTGGCTGGAATGCCAGATCTGGTAATCATCGGGGTCCGGTGAAAGCCCCCATCCCAGGATACACGCATCAAAAGCCTTTGCATTGATGAAATTTTTTAGGAAGACACTCCATTCGTAAAGTTCGAATTTGACATCAATTCCAACTTCCCGGAGTTGCCTCTGAACCAAAACCCCCACATCTTTTCGAATCTCATTCCCACTATTCGTAATCAATCTAAACTGAAAAGGTTTTCCGTCTTTATCCAGAATACCATCCCCATCTGTATCCTTCCATCCTGCCTCAGCAAGAAGTTGACGGGCTTTTTGGGGATCATACGGAATGGGTTTCACCTTTGGATTGGAATACCAGAGATGATTGGGAAATGGGCCGGTGGCTACCGTTCCTAGACCATAGAGGACATACTGCACAATCTCCTCCCTGTTTGTGGCATAAGTGAGGGCTTGGCGAACACGTTTGTCCTGGAAAAGAGGGTTTTTTAAATTATATCCAATATAGGTATAACTAAGAGTTGGTTGGGAATACATTTTCAAGAAGGGGACCTCTTTCATTCGTCGTAATTGGTGGGGAAAGACGCTATAGTAATCCACCCCCTGGGTGAGGAGTTCCATTTCACTCAGAGAGGGTTCTGGAATAATCCGATAGATGATACGATCCAGGTTTGGTCTTCCTTCCAAATATTTGGGATTGGCTTCAACAACAATTTTCTCATCACTCACCCACTCTATGAATCGGAAGGGGCCTGTTCCAACGGGCCTGCGGTTGAATTTGGTGGTGTTGATGTCTTCCTCCTCGAGGAGATGTTTTGGAATGATTCCCATTCCCCAGGTGGCCAGACCTGGGGAGAAGGGCTGTTTGTAGGTGACTCGAAAAGTATAAGGATCCAATACCTCGGCAGTCTTTACCAGTTCATAGTCGCTTCGTCGGACTGTATTGGTTTTCTCATCCATAATTTTATCATAAGTGAATTTCACATCTTCGGCAGTGAACTCCTTGCCGTCGTGCCAGAGAACACCTTTCCTCAGATAGAAGGTGATGACAGGTTCAGAGCCTTTCTCAACCTTCCAGGATTCTGCTAATACTCCAACAAAACCCTGGAGGTCTCTATCATACTTGATCAATCCATTGAAGACAAAAGAGTTGATTTCGCTGGAGGCCGAATCCTGAGAAAGGATAGGATTGAGAAAGGAGGCATCGCCTATTGAACTGATGACCAATTGATTGACTTTTTGGGGAGGCCTGGAACCGACGAAGACAATGTTGATCCCTAAAAGGATAAGGAAGAGAATGGGAGAGATAAAGAGAACAGTCTTGATTCTCAGAAGGAGTTTCCTTTTAATGGATAATTTTTAAACATTATAGAGAAAAAGTCGCTTCTTCTCAATAGAACAATTGATATTTCTCGTTGTTTTTAGTCTGTTGTCTGTTGTTAATCTTTTCTCCGAACTCCGAACTTTTCTATTAAATCTACCTGCTGGTCACCAAAACCTTAAAGCCCATCTGGGAAAGTTTTTCGGCGATGACCAGAGCTGATTCCCTTGTTTCGAATTGCCCCACTCTCACCCGATGATATTTCTGTGTCAGTGATTCAACAGTGGTCACAAAGACATTCTCAAAAGTTTTTCTAAGTTGTTCAGCAAATTTCTGGGCGCTGGGTTCATCAGCGAAGGAACCCACCTGAAGAGTAAATCGCTGAACCGGTTCGATCCCAGGAGTGACCACCTCCACTTTAACGAAGGCGGTTCCTTTTTCCCACATCCCGAGCATTTGAGCAGCGGCATAGGAGACATCAAGGATTCTCTCCTTCGCAAAAGGACCCCGATCATTGACTTTTAACTCAAGAGATCTTCCATTCTCTAAATTAGTTACCATCACGACCGTGCCCAGAGGGAGGGTGTTGTGGGCGCAGGTCAGCTGGTACATATCATAGATCTCGCCGCTCGAAGTGGGTCTCCCGTGAAACTCCCCTCCATACCAGGAGGCGACTCCATGTTGAACTTCACGGCTCTCCCTCTTTTCGATCTTTGCCTCCGGAACGGGTTTCTCCTTCCTTACTTCCTGTTTTTCAGGGGGAGGAGTTCTTCTATCAGTCACAACATGTCTGGGTCCACAGGCGGCTATGAGAAAGAAGGGGACTAACAAAAAGACTTTCCACATATTACTGTTTACTCCTTGGCAGTATGGTAAGAAACAATGAGGCGGCCTCATTGTTAAAGTTGTAGAATTATAACGGAAAATTGTTTGATTTCAAAGACTTTTCAATAAAAAGTTCGTTGACAAGCCCTCTTTGCTAACTATAAAATGATGACATAAATAGAATAAGCTTAAAAAATAAGTTCGGCGGGGCATACGCTCATTGGTTCGGGGTCAATCATCTGGGAAATCGGAAATGCCTTCTCGGCTATGCTGAACAAAAAGATGGAGACGGCGCGTGTAAAACCGCGCGTTTCATCCGTGTCGTTCGACCATAGAAAGGAACAACCATGAAAGGGAATCCCTACAAACGGTTCCAGCATAAGGAGCTTATATTGCGCGATGAACTCGCTATTGACCGCACCCTCCTGGCGAATGAGCGAACCGTCTTGGCGTATCTTCGCGGGGCGCTGACCCTCTTCATTGCTGGGGTGACTTTTCTCCATTTTTTTTACACAGGCATGCTTTTCTACATCGGGATTTTTTGCATCCTCCTTGGTCTCGCCATTGGGATCTTGGGTGTCTTAAGATACCTCAAGATGAATAAGTCCATCCGCATCATACGTGAATCTCTCAGCCGGCATGAAGATGTACGAGAACAGGGCAAGCAACCAAGTCAAGGCAACGGGATGACCTAAACGCCTCACCCATGACGTGATTGGCATCCTTTTAGAAACCCCCCAAAACATTTTCTAAAAAACAAGAGACTTTCTATGGATTGAAATCTTTCCTTCCTGGGTTTGAAGCTCAAGGTAACCTCTTGGCAACTCCTGTCCCCCTTCAATTAAGATCTCTCTAAGTTTGAAATGCTGCATCAGCTTTAAAATATTTTCATTCCTCTGGCCTCGCAGGTTCGAGAACTCTTTGGGGTGACAAAAGAATATGGCTTGCCCCTCTTTTTGAGAAGTTTTGAGAAGGGAGGTCGCCATATCAAAAAGAAACGTTGAATCTATCAGCTGACGCAGAGCTGGATGATAGGGCCCTGCGAGATAATCTCTTTCCAACTCCCGGGTTGGCTGAAGGCCAATCCGAGACACAGAGATGGATGATTTTTCCAATTTATGCATGCCTTTTTTAAGCCACTGAATCGCCTCATCCAACGGCAAAGGTGAATACCCTCCACTCCTCCAAAGGGTTTCAAGGGGGGCGCCTTTGAGGACGAGTGTGGGATGGATCCTGACAAAATCAGGTTTGAGTTCAATGATCCGGTCAAGGGTTTGGAGAAAACGATCGCAGGAATCCTCTGGAAGGCCGATCATTAGCTGAAGTCCCACCTCGAAACCCTGTTGTATTAAACGTCGAATAGCATCAACCGTATCTTCTGCACGATGTCCTCTCCTGGAGAGGAAGAGGACTTCATCAATCATGGATTGCACTCCAATCTCTACAGTCTTCACGCCATATTCTTTAAGCAGGGAGAGAATCTCTCCATCCAAGGCGTCGGGCCGGGTAGAAATCCGGATAGAATCGATCAGACCGGAGGAAAGGAAAGGTTGGACTGTTTTAAAATACCGAACTTGGTCATCCTCAGGAATTGCAGTGAAACTTCCACCATAGAAAGCAATCTGTTTTTCCCTATTTTTCTTATCACAAGGAATCCCAATAAGAGAGGTTTCAATAGAGTTTCTGAGGGAGGAAGGAGAGGGGAGTCCTTGAGAAGCTGTCTTCTGATTGCAGAAGAGACAGCGTTCGCGGCAACCCAGATTGGGCAAAAAAATGGGAATGATCAGTGGAGTTTTAGGTTTATCTCTTACTCCCATTATAGCAAAATTCCAAATTTCAAATAAACTCAAAAATCCAATTTCCGATGACCGAAATAATCCTATTGGTTATAGTTTTAAATTTATTTGTTATCGGGCGCTTGGGATTTGGCGTTTATCTCCTCAAGCGCATTCTTGGCTGCCTCCTGTTCTGCCTCCTTCTTGCTTTTCCCCCATCCCAGACCCCTCACTTCCCCAGCGATCGTCACAGATGCTTGAAACTGTTTATCATGGTCTGGCCCTGACTCTTTCAATACTCGATATTGAGGCGATTGTCGATGAGATTGTTGGGAATAGATTTGTAGAAGACTTTTAAAATCATCAAATAGTACAGATGGGGTTTTTGTTTGGAGATAGGGTTCAAAATGTTGTTGGATGATCTCAAGCGCCCGATTAAATCCTGAATCCATGAAGATGGCTCCGATCATGGCTTCATAGGCGTTCGCCAAGATGGAGAATTTTTCTATCCCTTTGTTTGACTGTTGGCTTTTTCCGAGGAGGAGATAGCCTTCAAACTGAAGTTCTTTAAAAAGGGCGGCCAGGGAACTTCTTTTGACCAGTTGGGATCTCATCATGGAGAGTGTCCCTTCATGAGCGTCAGGAAATTTATTGAGGAGAAGGTGACTGACGGCGAGGTTCAGGACGGAATCTCCAAGAAATTCTAAAACCTCGTTGGCTACATTTTCCGGATGATTGGTTTCATAAATATATGACTTATGAGTGAGGGCCTGATCGAGCCATTTGATCTCTATGAAACGATGCCCCAACCGCTCTTCCAATTCTGTTAAAGTTGCCACCCTCTCTTCGTCCACACTATTTCTCCAGAACTTTTCCGATGACAGATTTTTCAGTCAATTCCGTCACCCTAACAATCCATTCCTGATTGACCCAATCCTCATATTCTTTGGCTCCATTTTGATTGTTGAGAAGGACAGGGATGTAGTTCCGGGAAAGGCCCTTCCATCTTCCGGTTCCTTTTTCTCTTCGGTCCTCTCCGAGAACGCTTAGCTCCTGGTTGAGAAACTGGTGGTAATAAGCCTGACGTTTTTGTTTTCCTAACTCCCTCATTATCTCAGCTCTTTTCTTGATCTCTTTATCATCCACCCCTTGGGGAACTTGATTGGCAGGGGTTCCCTCTCTACGAGAAAAGGGAAAGACATGGAGATAGGAGAAGGGCAGAGATTCCACCAGTTCATAGGTATGTCTAAAATTCACTTCTGTCTCTCCAGGATATCCTACGATCACATCTGCCCCGACGGAGAGATTTGGAATTCTCAGATGGAGTTCCTGGATGAGCTTGGAGAGAAAAGAACGGTCATAGTTTCTGTTCATCTTTTTCAGTATCTCATCGTCTCCACTCTGGATAGAAATGTGAAGGTGGGGGCAGATCTTTCTCGATTGAGAGAGAACGGAAATGAGTTCTGGAGAGAAATCTCCTGGCTCAATGGAACTGAGTCGAATCCGATCAGGTGTTTCCTCTCTCTCCAATTGTTCCATTAGTTTTTTCAAAGGGAAAGGAGGGTGGAGGTCCACTCCATAGGCGCCCAGGTGAATGCCTGTAAGCACCACTTCTTTAAATCCCTTCTCTTTCATCATCTTCAGATTTTCTGACACCCTTTCCGGGGGGAGGCTCCTCGATGGGCCTCTTGCATAGGGAACGATGCAATAGGAGCACCGACCATTGCATCCATCCTGAATTTTTAAGAAGGCTCGCGTGTGACGATGGAAAGAATGAAGAGGAATTTCCGAAAAGAGTATCTCCTTCTGCATATCACCCACTTGAACCTTTGGGAATTCGCCTCTTTGCATTAAAGAGAGAAGGGCGGGAATCTGGTTTTTTTCTTTATTTCCTAAAATATACCTCACCCCTTTCATCTTTATAAAAGCATCGGGCTCCACCTGTGGATAACATCCGGTCACGATGATCATCGATTTTGGATTGAACCGTAAAGCCCTTCGGATCAACTGTCTCGATTGAAAATCAGCCCGGTGGGTGACGGTACATGTATTGATAATAGCGATGTCCGCCCCTTCTTCAAAAGGAATGAAAACATACCCTTTCTGTATTAAAGTAGCGATGAGAGCCTCAGACTCGAACTGGTTCACTTTGCATCCGAGAGTGGCAATAGAAATGGTTGTCCTACACTTAGGTTGCATAGAGTCCGCGGGTAGTTGTGCTTTTGGCAACATTTAGTATGCTATTTGGAGCATCATGTTTAGAGCTGGATCAGTTTAACATTCCCCCAGGCTCCCATCTTTTCCCCAATAATGATGAGTGTCCCCAAAACCCCTTCGATCCCTCTTCCCCTTTCGAGACCCAATTCGATATCCTTCTTCTCCTTTATGATATTCCCAACAGAGGTCGCTGCGGCGTCCGCCAAAGCGGAAGATTTAGCGAGTATACACACAGCACTTGCTTTTCCAAAGCTGAGAGAGGGACCCACCGTTCCTGAAGAGGTGCAGATGCCAAGAGGGGTTTCTTCGGGTTTGATCACGATCCCTATTTTAAGGCTGAGGGAAGATTCGCCTGCGTAGATACCTACGGTGCGCTCCTTGGAGGTGGCGAGATAGATATCCCCACCATTTTCAACGATCAACTCTCTTGAAAGTTGAAGCAAGTCTTTTGAAACCCATTCTGCCATGGCTCCGGCCACAGCAGCCATCGGGCCGACATGAGCTAATTGAGAGGATTGGATCATTTCTTTGACAATTTCAGGAGCGTAAGGGTCAGCCCTTAAAGGGATTAAGCTATTCTGGAATTCAGGTTTCATGGCGATATACGTTTCAAGCTGATGACGGTATTTTAATACGGATTCTCGGGTTTCTTTGGAAAGGTCCCTCTCTGCCCGAACAAGGAGATCCGTTTCCTTCACCATGACCTCAAATTTAACGAGATCATTGGTTTTCACCAAATTTCGGTAGGTTCGTTTTTCAAACATTTTAGTGTTTCAAAATCTCTTCTGTGTTTAAAATCTGAATATCTTTTATCTTAGAAAAATGAATTACATTTTTAGTATAGAGGGGTAGGCCATTGGCAAGACAGACGGCTGCGATGAGAATGTCGTGAGTTCCGATTAATTGACCGTTAGATTTTAATTGTGTATAAATCTTCCCTGCCAACGCCGCTTCAATGACATCAAGAGGTAAAATAGTCATATCTCGAATAAATGTTTCTATTTGGCCCAATCTTCTCTTTCCTTCAATCCCGGCATATAATTCAAATACAGAAATAGCAGTTAAAGCGGCTTCCTCATGAGAAATCAGCTTTAACACACCCTCTGCTTCTGGAGAAATGCCCGTGAAGAAATCGATGACAACATCTGTATCTAAAATAATCAATCGATTTTCCAATTTCTCCTGATCTCCTCCAGCCGCTTTCTAAATTTTTTGGCTTCCTCCTCGCTCCATGTTCCCTTCATTTTCAAAAGATGTTTATGACTGTCCCCCCTCTTTACTTTCTCTTTTATATAAAAATCAATCGCTTCCTGTATCAGCTTTGAATAGCCTCGAAGCCTCCTTCTAACTGCTAAGGAATGGAGTGTGCTCCGGTGATCATCAGACAATTCAATCGTGGTCCTCATCTTTTCCCTCCTTCTTCAATTTAAGGTATTATAATACTCAAATGCATTTGATGTCAAATGACTCAAGTATTTGATGTCTTGAAATTGACGCATGAGAGAGTATAGAATTTCAGTGTGGGTCGAGACATTGCTACAGCAGACAAAAACCTAAGAAAGAGCTTTTTCATCTTCCTCAGGCTGACGATCGTCACCGCCTAATGAGATCCTGAGTTCCCGACTCTCCATCAGGCTTGAGGCGGAACCCTCTTTGATAAAACGCCCATTTATGAGGATATATCCCCGTTTGGAGATACTCAGCGAGAGATGAATCTCTTGTTCGACGATAAAGAGAGTGAGTCCCTTTCGATTCATTTCCCTGAATGTAGCGAAGATTTCATCCGTTAAGCGAGGAGCTAATCCCAAGGAAGGTTCATCCAGCAGCAGGAGTTTAGGGCGTCCCATCATGGCCCTTCCTATGGAGAGCATCTGTTGCTCCCCTCCGCTGAGGGTCCCTGCTCTTTGATGAGTTCTCTCTTTGAGGACAGGGAGGAGTTGATAGATCCACTCCAAATCTTTTTTTATCTCATTCTTTTCATTTCGATGAAGGTAGGCACCCAACATGAGGTTATCCATGACAGAAAGAGTAGGAAAAATATGGCGTCCTTGTGGGACATGTCCAATTCCTCTGGAGACGATCTGATGAGGATTCAGGTTGGTAATATCCTCTCCTTCGAAAATAATTCTTCCCTCAGTGGTCTTTAAAATTCCAGAAAGGGTGAGTAAAAGAGTTGTCTTTCCCGCCCCATTGGGTCCTAAAAGTGATACGATCTCTCCCCGCACGATTTCCAAAGAGACTTCATATAATGCGGGCAGAGGCCCGTATTGGACAGTCAGTTTTTTTATCTTAAGCATTCGTTTTTTTGACTTTCAAGTAAGCCTCAATGACCTGAGGGTGTTTTCTTACTGCCTCCGGTGTTCCCTCTGCAATGAGTTTGCCATTGTGAAGGACCGCTATCTCATCCGCTATCTCCATCACCATCCCCATGTGATGCTCCACGATGAAGACGGTCACCCCATCCTGTCTGATCTGTAAGATTTGCTCTGAAAGCTGCCGCATTTCAGTCAAGGTGAGTCCGGAGGCGGGTTCATCTAAGAGGAGGAGTTCCGGTTTCATGGCGAGGGCTCGGCCTAATTCCAGAAGTTTTTGTTTGCCATAGGGAAGCTGGGAAGCCATGGATTCCCATTTGCCAAGCAGACCCAGGGCGTTCAGGATCTCCTTGGCTTCCATCAGGGCTTCTTTTTCCGACCTTCTAATCCAGGGGAGCCAAAGCCCAGAGGAAAGCACTCCCCCCCTCAGCCTTCGATTCATCCCGGCCATAATGTTTTCGACCACCGTCATATTTCCCCAAATCTGAAGGGTCTGAAAGGTCCTTCCCATTCCAAGGGCTGATATTTCGTGAGGCGCCATAGAGGTAATGTTTTTTCCTTTAAAGTAGATTTTCCCTGAATCAGGTTTTTCCACACCACTGATCAAATGGAAGAGGGTGCTTTTCCCAGCTCCATTGGGCCCGATTAGTCCCTTGACACTTCCGCGTTCCACTCTTAGTGAAACCTGATCGAGAGCAATGACCCCGTCATATTCCTTAACAATGTCTTCCATGGAGAGAAGTGACATTAGAATTTTCCTTGTTCTCTCTTCTTTTTTTTCGCCCAATAACCGATCAGATAAATCACCCTGGCATTCAAACGAGTTCCAATACCCTCTGGGAAAAATATGAGTAATAGGATCAGGATCACGCCGTAAATGGGGAGGCTGTATTCCTGATATCGGCTGAGGACATCTGTGAGCCATGTGAGGAGAATCGCTCCTGCAATAGGACCGTAGAGATTCCCCATTCCTCCCAGAATGACCATCATCACGATGAGCACAGTGAACCCCAGGCTGAAGGCCTCGGGATTGGCGATGGACATGACGCAGGCGAAAAGACTCCCGGCCAATCCGGCAAAAGCGGCGCTTAAAACAAAAATTTCTAACTTGATCCGTGGAACATTGATCCCCACGCTTGAGGCGGCATCCTCACTGGCGGCGATAGCCAAAAGGGAGCGTCCCACCTTGGATCGAACCAGGTTTTTTGAAAAGACAAATAACCCGATGAGCACTCCCCAGATGAGATAGTACTGTTTCAGATAGGTATCGAAAGAGAACCCCGACACAGAAAACCAAGGGATGCCGAAGATCCCGATGACCCCACCAGTGAGATCGGTGGACTCCCGGAGGATCACCAGAAAAATTTCTCCAAACCCCAGTGTCGCTAAAGCTAAGAAGTAGCCCTTCAATTTGAGAATGGGTCTTCCGATGAAATAAGCGATTATGGCCGCTGAAAAAGCCGAGGCCCAGAAAGCCAGAAAGATTGGAACGCTGTAACGAGTGGTGAGGATGGCTGTGGTATAAGCGCCGATTCCAAAGAAAGCAGCATGCCCCAAAGAGATCTGCCCCGCATAGCCCATGAAGAGACTTAATCCCAAAGCCAGGATGGCGTAAATCCCTGCTAAAACCATGAGATGATGGAAATGAGGGTCAGACCAGATCAGAGGCGCCAAACATATTGCGCCAAGATAAAACAGGTCTTTCTTTTTAAATTCCTTTTTATGATAAAGGTATGGATCGGGGGCGATTAAGGAAAGTAACCAAAGGGGCGCCAGATAGAAGAGGTCCCTCTTTCTGAACTCACTTTTGTTTCTCATCTTCATAGATCTCTAATCCCCCCAACCCCCCTACCTACCGCCAGGCAGGCTTTTCTAAAGGGGGGCGAGAGGGATTTGTATCTACCATCGGCGGCTATCAATAAAAGGCGATCCCAAAATCCCTTTTGGCCTAAAATATAGGATGAGCAATAAGATTCCGAAGGCAATAGCGTCCTTATAACCCGAGGGAATGAAAGCCAAGCTTAAAGATTCGACAATCCCGAGAACGAAGCCTCCAAGGATG
>Ga0209286_1000093_pt1 | contig 18694 bp, 14 predicted proteins | sample PPLLak1March2015_2_FD_187250 | JGI IMG/M metagenome (GOLD analysis project Ga0209286, IMG submission 187250) | Freshwater sediment microbial communities from Prairie Pothole Lake near Jamestown, North Dakota, USA - PPLs Lake P8 Core (3) Depth... | ecosystem: Environmental > Aquatic > Freshwater...
CGCGGTCGAAAGGCTCGCCGGTTGCAGCCTGCCGCGACTTCAAATCCAGGGCCATCACCAGCTCATCCATACCCTGCGGGTTGAATTGCGCCTTGTAGCAGCGCACAGCCGCAATCTTAGCCTCCCAGGTGGATGAGATGTCTACAATCCGGTTGGGTTCTCGCGTGTAGTAGAACGCAATGGCCTTCAGGTCATGCCCCGCATAGGCTGCGTCCACTGCCGGATCGCTGGACGCGATCTTCGGCAGCCCTGTAAAAATGACGGCTTCGCTGGTCGCTAATCCTGTCTGGATATGGTCACGATGAGCCTCGTAGGTGAGCCAGGGGTCCGGGGCGAAGATTACTTCCGGTCTCAGCCAGCGTATATACTTAAGCAGGTCCCGCCGCAGGTCAAAATAAGCATACTCGCCGGCATCCGGGTAGCCCAGGAAGTAATGCTTATCTACTCCGATGATCGCTCCTGCATTGAGCTGGTCACGATTTAACGCTTCAGCAGCGGCCTCGTCCGATAGCGAGCTGTCCACCACTCCCATCAAATCATCTGTGACGGTCAGATAGATAATTTCAATCCCGGCACTTTTCAATAAGGCGTAAGTCCCGGCGGCTCCAATGTCATTATCGTCATAGTGCGGCTGGATGCACAGGATGCGTTTTGCGGAAAAAATATCAGGGACGGGAAGAATGCTCTCGATGGACATACGATCGCCTCAGGTAGTATCGGACAATTCAGGAAGATTCCACAATGATTTCGCGCCGTTCCTGCATTTGAGTGTGCAGGCTTGCAGCATCGGTAGGGAATACCCGGTAATATAAGGGCGTGACCAGGAATGCGATGGCCCAAAAACCGCATGTCAGTATGAGCAGGGTCCTGGAGAGGCCAAATTGGTCAGCGTAATTGCCAAACAGGATGATGACCACGGAAGCAAATGCGCCGTTGACAAATTCTGTTAATGCCATGGCGGTGCTGCGCAGCTCGGGCCGGACCGCGCTCTGCACCATAGGCTGCATCGCCCCGCGCCGAGTCCAATCCAGGAAAAAACCAGCCAGGAGTGAGCAGATCACAATCGAGGCAGTAGTGGTCGCTCGCGAGAAGAGGTACCACATGGCTGGCAAAGCAATGGCGATCGATATTTGCGAGATCGCCGCACGCCCGTACTTGGGCCAGCGGCGATATGCCCAATCTCCAACCGCGCCGCCCACGAAATTGCCGACCGCCAGGGCGATAACCACGCCTCCAAAAAATAACGGCGCATCCGCTTCTGAAAAGCCGCGATCGTCCACCAGCCAGGTGACATAAAAAGTCGCCAGGGCATTGATGGTGGTAAGCATGAAGATGCCCTGCAGGAAATTCACCAACACGGTCTTGATGCCAAGAAGCTCCCGCACGCCTTTGAGGTCGAATTGGAATCTGGCAGCCGACTCACCCGTGATGATGCTCTCCAGCTCGGGCTCTGCAGCGCCGCGCACCGGCTCCTTCACCAGCACGGCAATCACCAGCCCGGAGATGATGCTCATCAACCCAAGACCGACGAACCCGATGCGCCAGCCATTCTCGGAGATCCCGATGATCTCACCAAAGGCCAGCGCCCCGACCACGATGCCGAACATCCCCACGGCGCTGATGGTCCCCATCGCGCGGCCGCGCTTATTCGGTCCGAACGAGTCGGCCAGCAGGCTGAACGCAGCGGGATACAGGCAGCCCAATCCGATGCAGGCGATCACCCGCACGATGAGCAGCTGCCAGTAATCCGACGCCAATCCGCACACAGAAGTCCATAACCCCCAGATCCCGGTTCCGATCACCAGGATCCATTTGCGATTGTAGCGGTCCGCCAGCATGCCCCAAAATGGGCCGCTGAAGGTCTGGAAGATGACGCGTATGCTGTCGATGTATCCCAGCTGGGCATACGATAGCCCCAGCGCAGTCCGCACGGCCGGCCACAGCATCGGCAGCGCCACATCCTCGGCAGAGTCGATGAAAAACCCGAATCCAAGGGCAGTCAGGATTCGCGAGCGTGCTCTTTTTGGGCTGGATTCCATAGCCTCCTCCCCTAAATCACTTCTATCCCATCCCGTACTTTTCGCGCAGGGCGGCGTAGGCTTTCTGGCAGACGCCCAGCGCATAGAACTCACACTTCCATTGCCCACCCGGTCCACACAATTGTTCCAGTTTTCCGTAAGGGACTTTTTCAGCCAGAAGCCGTTGCAGCGCCTCAAGGCGGGTCTGGTCGCCAGGTTTAAGCCCAAGGTGATCGAGAACGGCGGCATCCTTGCTGGTCTTGTTCTTCCAGCCCGTGGTGCAGCGTCCCTCCTCCTCCGACCAGTAGCCGCACTGGTAGCAGAACAGGTCATAACCGTAGATGCTTTCCACGATCAAATCCGGATCGGGATTTAAATAGTTGACCAGGCTGGCGTATCCAAGCCGGAAGGTTGGCTGGGCGATCAGCGCCTCGAACGCCCCCGCACACAGGTGATGGTGTCCCATCAGGCGCACACGTTCCGCAATATCCTGCGGGATAATACGGCACAGCTGTCCCTCCTCCCAGGGCAATGCGTGGCTTTGGTCCAGTTCCGCGCGCACCGGGGCTGGCTGGGAATTTTCCAATGGCTCAGCCATCATCTGGAACAGCGGTTCCAAATCGCCGAAACGCTCCAGGCGGAACGCTTCTGCCAGGTGCACCTCGCTGTCCCAACCCGCAGCCGCGGCCTGGGCTTTAGCTTGCTCCTGCAGGAACATTGCCAGCAGGGGACGCATGTCCCCTGCCATCGATTCCTTCAGCCAGGGCACATGCTTTCCCCAGGTATTCAGCTGCAGCTGGTATTGGTTGATGGTGTTGCGCATCATCTCCCGGTGGGAGCATAAAGCCTCGATCTTCTTTTCGATAGTCTTAGAAATCTCTTCGTAATGCGTCACCCGGGGCAGCTGGCGGGCGAAATACCAGCGCTCACAAACGGAAAACGGCTCCAGCCCATCTGCGAAGTGTTCGGGGTAATGCTTGTCGAAGCACGCCACCCAAAAAGCCTCGTCCACGGCCTGCGCCACGCGCACGTGATCCTGGTTGTTTTCATAGAGGCCAAATGGGTCAAAGGTGAAAACCGCATAAGGTTTATATTTGCGTAATAAAAAGACGATGCGCTCGCGCAGTTTCCCCAATGGGATATCTGCCAATCCATCGGTCTCGAATCCAAGCTCCACGATCTCGCTCACGCCAAGTATAGCAGCAGCTTGATGGAGCTCTTGCGTGTTGCGGGTGATCGTCTCCTCGATTGTCAGCCCTACAGAATCCTTACGGTCATCGGTGACCCGCACAAGAACGATATTCCAGCCCTGGTTAGCGAATTTAGCGATCGTCGCACCGCAGAAGGCTGCGGCATCGTCTGCATGGGGACTAATAATCATGGCCGTTTGCATGTCTCACCTCATCACATAAAGTTTTCACCGCGCCATCACAGCTCGATATCTACAACTTTCCCGGTCCGGCTCGATTCATAAGCCGCCTCCACGATTTTCATGTTCAGCAAGCCTTCCTGCCAGCCCGGGAGGGGTGTCGCGCGCCTTTCGACGCACTGCATGAAATAGCTCATCTGCGCGTCGTACATGCTCTGCGGGCAATGTTCCTGGCGCGGGAATTCGAATCCGGCTTTGACCACCTCCGCCTGCTTGGTTTGCGGGTTGGGTATTTCCAGCAGGGTCGGGAAGAGCTGTCCAAAACCACTTTCCCCGTAAAGCTGGGTCGCCGCCTCCAGGCCATCGCAGTGCGGCTGCCACCAGCCAGATTCGATGTACGAAGTTGCACCATTGTCCCAATTGACAATAATTACACCAGTGTCGTCAACGTCGAAATCCTTATAAAACGTGCCAATCCTGGCAAAAACGCTCGCCGGCCGCGGGTCGCCGAGCAGGCAGCGCGCCGTATCGATGGCGTGGATGCCCATATCGGCCAGCGCCCCGCCCCCAGCAAGCTGCTTCTGCGTGAACCAGCCGCCCGGCCCCCAGTTGGTATGCACCCCATAGCCCTTCGTGCGGATGATTTTCCCCAGCCGGGGCAGCTGCTCCTTGAGCCACAGCACGTCCTGGTCAAATCGCCAGCAATGCGCCACCATCAGCGGCGCGCCGCTCACCTGGCTGGCTTCGGCCATCTCTCGGCATTCAGCGCTGTTCATCGCCATCGGCTTTTCCACCATCACTGCCAGGCCCGTGTGCAAGGCTGCCAGCGCCTGCGGGGCGTGCAAGAAGTTGGGCGTGCCGATCACCAACGCATCAAACGTAAACGCTGCCAGGGCCTCTTCCACGCTTTCGTATTGCTGCTGGATGCGGAAACGTCTGGCAAATTCCGCCCGCTTATCGGCAAACTTTTCAATCACGGCTGTCACTTCCCCGCCGTTGTTTTTGATCGCCCCGGCATGGATGGCGGCAATGTATCCTGCGCCCGCAATAGCTATTTTCATTACAACTGTTCTTTCATCTGAAGTATCAAGATTTGAAAGTTCATTCTGGCAGAGTATGCGCCAGCCCAAACGCCAGCCCATGCTTTTTGCAGAAGGACGGCAGGCTCTTCAGCGTTTGAGCAGTGATCGCGGGGGAAATCCGCTCCAGCGGTATGTGGCAGGCCCGCAGCGCGGCCTCGTAGCGCCCTGTTTCCTGTCCCTGCAGCCTTGCCATGAGCAGGATCCCAGGCCCCACAAGGTCGCCGTGCGGCCAGCCGTACCCGGTAAAGTTTTCGGCGCAGTAAGCGAAGTAATGCTCGCTGCCCTCCTCCGGGCGCGCATGGCCCACCTGGTTGCACAATTGCACTTCCATGGCAAGGCAGTCGTAGAGCGTTTTTAGCCCCTGCTGGTCGCCGCGCCCGGCAGCTTCGGCGCAGTCCAGCGCGCCGTTCAGGATGCTCTGGGCGTTTTCATAGGCCCATGGGATGAGCTCCATGCCCTCTGGGTTCATGCCCTTTTCGTGAGCAAATTTCCAATCCCAGCATCCGGTGGCGATGGACATGACGTCCGTGATCCCCGCGGCCCGGATGGCGGCGGGGGCGTCGGCGATCACTTCGAGGTCGAGAATCAGCTGGTCTGGAACTTTGGTAGGGAGGTAATAAACACAGCCGCCGCGGCGAATGCCGGAGGCGGCTGTAATGAAGGCGTCCACCGAGAGGGCGGTCGGCAAGACGGTCAGCGGTAAATCCAGCTTTGCGGCCAGATATTTGGCTGCATCTGCGGTCAGGCCCCCACCGACCGCCAAAACGTTATCGAACTGGGCACCCGCATGCGGCTGCAGCAAGCTGTCCCAGTGAGCGGTGGTGGCCGCCGTCGCTTCGACAACCGCAGCCGCGTTCAATCCACGCAGCTTCTCTTTGACGGCATTCCAGGCCGGGGTCGAGGTGACCAGCAATGCCGGGCGTTTTTCGACCAACTCGGCGAATCGGACCAGTTCGACGATGGGAAGGTTGGGAATAGGGTTCATAAGATATCTATCCTCATGCTGGTGGCGCGGTCAAAGAACAGCAGACCTTGAGGGTCTATATCCACTTTAATATGTTCTTTCGGCTTAAGATGCGAAACTCCATTGACCCGGGCAGTAACGCTGCCGCCCTGCCAGTCAACAGTGACATAGGTGAATGGACCAACAGGCTGCACCAACCGGACTGTGGCATCGAAGCCTTTTTGCCCCAGGCTGACAAATTCTGCCCGCACGCCGGCATCAAATGCGGCCTCGGGCAATCTGGTCAAAGTCGGAACAGGGATCTCGGCTTCGCCGACTTTATAACGTAGGCCCTCCTTATCGATAAACTCGCCGGAGAAGAAATCCATTTGCGGCGTGCCGATAAAGCGCGCCACGTACTTGGTGGCTGGCCTCAGGTACACCTCTTCCGGCGAGCCGTATTGTTCAAGACGACCGGCCTGTAAAACCGCAATCCGGTCGGATAAAGACAGCGCCTCTTCCTGGTCGTGGGTCACAAACACGGAAGTCACGCCCAACCGCTGGTGCAGCTCCTTGATTTCACCCCGCGTCTTGATCCGCAAGGCCGCATCCAGATTGGAGAACGGCTCATCGAACAAAAATATGGATGGCTCGCGGATCACGGCCCGCCCAATAGCAACCCGCTGCTGCTGGCCGCCAGATAGCTCACGCGGCAGGCGCTGCATGAGCTTTTCCAGCTCCAGCATTTCCGCAACCCTCTGAACCTTCTCCTGGACCTCGCTTTTGGGGCGTTTTCTTAACCGCAGGGAAAAGCCGATGTTCTCCTCCACCGTCATGTGCGGGTAGAGGGCATAGTTTTGGAATACCATGGCCACGTCCCGCTCAAAGGGGCCCAGCGCGTTGACTGTTTTCCCATTGATTTGGATTGCGCCTGCGGTCACATCCTCCAGCCCGGCGATCATATTGAGGATTGTGGATTTCCCACAGCCCGAGGGGCCCAGCAGGGTCACAAACTCGCCGTCCTCCACCTTCAAGTGAAAGCCGTCCACCGCAGTGACCGCGCCGAACTTCTTGGTAATATCGATCAGCTCAAGGGTGGCCATTATGCTTTGATCGCTCCTTCTACAAAGCCTTCCAGAATGAACCGCCGGAAAATGATTGCCAGGAAAACCACAGGAATGCTGGCAAGTACTGCCGAGGCCAGCATCTGCCCATATAATGTCTGGTACTGCCCCGAGAACTCCGCAATGGCGATCGGGGCGGTCTTCACATTGATGCGGGTAAGGATGATTGCGAAGAAGAACTCATTCCAGGCCTCGATGAAGACGAACACCCCGGTCGCAAATAACGGCGGGAGGGATATGGGCAGTACGATGTGCTGAAAGGTTTGTAAAGGCTGGGCGCCATCCACCGCCGCGGCGCGCTCCAATTCCATGGGGACGCTTTCAAAAAAGGCCTTCAGAATCCAGATGACAATCGGCAGCGTGAAAGACAGATAAACCAGGATAAGTGCGAAGTGCGTATCTACTATGCCCATGCGGCTCATCACCAGGAACAGCGGGATGGCGATGACAATGCCGGGGAACATCTGCGTGGCCAGGATCATCATCAGGATTAAGCTGCTGCCCGGCATGTTCAATCTTGCCAGGGCATAGGCTGCCATTGAGCCGATGACCAACCCTACCGCACTGGTGAAGGTGGCGATGATAAATGAGTTGATCAGTCCAGAGAACAAGCCGCGGCTGCTGTCGAGCACGAGGCCATAATTTTCGAGGGTCATGTTCAGCGGGTTCAGGTCCGGAGGGCGGCTGGTAAGCGCTGTCAGGGGGAGCAAGCTGGTGACCACCGCCCAGATCACAGGCCCGAGAGCAACGCAGGTGAAGATGGCCAATCCCATACGGACAAAGAAACGTGATAGTTGATGCTTGTAGGAGATCACATCAGCCCACCTTTTCTTTGGTTTTGCGCGGCCTCAAAGCGCGAATATACACCAGCGACAGGATGAACATCAGCACAAACAGCACATTGGCGATTGCCGCCCCATAGCCAACATCCAGATTGCTGAATGTTACACGCCATGAGAGATAGTTGAGCAGGACGGTGCTGTCAGCGGGGCTGCCCTTGGTGAGGACGTAGATCAAGTCGAATACCTTCAGTGCCCAAATGCTTTGCAATACAATCGAGATGATGAGCGTAGTTTTGAGTCCTGGCAGGGTGACATGCTGAAATTGCTGCCAGGCGTTAGCGCCATCGAGCCGGGCGGCTTTATATAGATGGGAGGGAATGTTTTGCAGACCTGCCAGAAGCAACAAGGCGATAAAAGGCACAGCTTTCCAGATATCCGCCAGCAAAATCATGTTTAGCGCCAGCACCGGGCTTCCCAGCCAGATAATATTGCGGTCGATAATTCCCAGGCCGATGAGCGCCTGGTTGAGGATGCCGTAGTTGGCGTTGTAGATCCATTTCCACAACACGGCGTTGGCGACGGGGGCCAGCGCCCACGGCACGAGCAGGACCACGCGGAAGAAGGCATGTCGCCCAAGCGGGTGGTTGAGCAGCAGCGCCACGATCAGCGCCAGGAAGGTCACCACGATGACCTCAACCAGTGTGAAATAGATCGAGCGCAGCAGCGCCTCACGGAACAACTGGTTCGTGAGCAGCTCCGTGTAGTTGGTCAGGCCATAGAACCTGAAGCTCAATCCCTGGCCGGCAAAGTACACGCGCAGGAAGGAAAGCACCCAGGATGCCAGGATGGGGTACGCCAGCACCGTCAGCAGCACGATCACAGCCGGGGCGGAGAACCAGATCCCCATGCGGATGCGCCTGCGGTTGTATTCGCTGATTTGCTGCATAACCAATAATCCTTCACCCCAGCCCCTCCCCTGCCGGGAGAGGGGCTGGGAGCCAGACACTTTATGATCCGCGTTTCTTCACAATCTCTGTCACCTGGTCGGAGGCGTTCTTGATGGCGTCCGCTGCGCTTTCAGACCCAGCCAGCGCCTTTTGCAGCTCCGAGCCAATGGCAGTCGTCACCGCGTTGTAATCCGGCGTGACAAAGCTATCGTAGGGATTCTTGGCCTGTTCGAGAATGACCACCGCATTGGGCGCGGCCGCCTGAACTTCGGGGTCGTTCAACACAGACAGGCGTATCGGCAGCCAGCCTGTGTCGAGCACCTGGCGCTTCTGGACCTCCTTATCCAGGTAGAACTCGATCAGCTGGCGCGCCTTATCGGGGTTGGGGGACAGCTTGGCGATGGTGTAGGCGTCCGTGCCGTCGATAGATGCCGTACCGGCAGGTCCGGCAGGCAGAAGCGCGGAACCCACCTTTCCTACCACTTTGGAAGTGGCTGGGTCATTAGCGGGCTTCCACATGAAAGGCCAGTTCATCATCATCGTAGCCTGGCCTGCTGAGAAGACGTTGGTCGCATCATTGATGCCCACGTAGCTGATGGATCCCGGATCAGTGCTTTCCATCAAATCTACCATGACCTGCAGCGCGTCCACACCGGCCTCATTATTGAAGGCCGGCATGCCGTCCTCGCCGTACAGCTTCCCGCCGGCCTGCTGCAGGAAGCACATCCAGTACGATGCAACCCCGCCGATGCCTTCGGGTGCGCCGTAGTTTAATACCCAGCCGTACCTGCCCCCACCGGTTAGCTGTTTAGCCATCCCCTTAAGCTCGTCCCAATTCTTAGGCGGGTCCGTAATGCCTGCATTGGCAAGATGCTCCTGGTTGTAGAACAGCGTGAGCAAGGAGAGCGTAAATACCACCCCGAGTCTCTTGCCATCCCAGGTGACGGTGCTGAACGAGGAGGCAGGCAGGTCGTCGATCAACTCCTTGGGCAGGTCCTTGACAAAATCGACCAGGTAGCCGGCAAATTCAGGCCCCCAGCCGCAGTTGTACATAATGTCATGCACATACTGTCCAGCCGCCAGGTTGGCAGCCATCTTGTCGTGCAGTTGCGGCCAGGGCGGCGCCTCGTAGACCACTTCGACGTTGTTGTCGGTCTTCCACTTGGCAAAAGCCTCCTCGCTGAATTTAGCGACGCCCGGTGGGGCCGGGTCGGGGGCCGCCGGCACCAGCACGTTGAGTTTCACCGGTCCGCTGGCCCGTTGGGCGCATGCCGCAAGCAGATTGCCTGCTGCCAGGCTGGCGGCGCCCGCTCCCGCCAATTTCAGGAAGTCTCGGCGGGACACACGATTGAAAGTGCGATTTTTATCCATGGTTTCTCCTTTGAATAGCATCAGGTTCCGTTTCTTCACACACGATTGTGTAGATGCCATCTCAAAAATGGTTTGTTGGTGTGTGTGGCGGCTTCGCCACCACACACACCAATATCTCATGTTTTTTAGATAGCCTGTAGATCCTTCAGTCTGTTTTTTGGATGCCTCCTTTTATTTTCCGCCAGATTGCAGCGTTTCGCGCACTGCTGCTCGGATTAGGTCCAGGGATTCGGCCAGCGTCTCTTCCGCGTGCAGGGCGGAGACCGTGAAATCAGTGTGAAAATACAACCCCTTCTCGATGCACTTTTGGAAAAATGCCTTTCGCAAGGCCGGATCCGTCTTTTCGGCGATATCACGATAGCTGCGGACAGGCTGGCGTGTGCCAACGTAAATGCCGAACGAGCAACCTATGCCTTGCAAAATAGCAGGAAAACCCTCCTCATCAAAAATCGCCTGGACTTGTTCGTAAAAGTTATCTGCGCGTGCCAGCCAGGTATCGAAAAAGCCGGGTTGTTCCATAATTCCTAGTGCGGCGATGCCTGCCGCGCATCCAAACAGGTTACCTGAAAAAGTCCCTCCTGCGACGACGGGATGGTGGGGATCCATGATTTTCATCATGATATCTTCCCTGCCGGCAATCGCTGCCAGCGGGACGCCGTTGGTCAGGGCTTTGCCCAGCAGGCACAGGTCGGGGGTCACGCCGTAGTAGCCCTGACCGCACGTGATGCCAGTGCGAAAGCCCGCAAGGATTTCGTCGATAATGAAGACGATGCCGGTCTCGTCGCAGATTTTGCGAATGTCTTCGAGGTATTCTGTGGAAGAGCCGATACAGCCGTTGTTGTAGTCGATTGGGTTCAGCAGGATGGCGGCAATCTCGTGCCCGTGCTCGCGGGCAAGTTTTCTAAAGAGTTCGGCGTTGTTCCATGGGATGACATACAGCGTGTCATCCACTTTCGTGGGCACTCCTGCGCTCGAATGTTTTATTTTCGATAGCCGGTCTCCAGGATTGTCCTGGTCTACAAACTCGGCGAGATTGTTGAGCAGGGCGTAATCGTGCCCGCCGTGGAAGTGACCGTCTATGCGTACAACCTTCTGCCGTCCGGTGAAGCCCCGCGCCAGCCGGATTGCCAGCAGGGTGGCTTCGCTGCCCGAATTGACGTAGCGCACCCGCTGCGCGCACGGGATATGCTGGACGATCTTGCGCGCCAGCTGCACGGTCAGAGGATGGTCGAATTCGGCGAAGAAGCCGATATCGAATACTTTCTGCATCGCTTCACGGATCTCAGGACGGTTATGCCCAAGCGTGCAGGCGCCGTGCCCCATGAAGAAATCGATGTAGCGCCTGCTATCCAAATCGTAGAAGAACGCGCCATCCGCTTTGGAGAGGTACATTGGCCTCCCCGTAAACGGGTTGATGCGAAATGACGAGGACACGCCGCCGACCAGGAATTGTTGCGCTTGTGTCCAATAGGTTGTAAAAGTTGAGTCCATTCTCTTCCTCTCAATGATTGGATAGGATAAACGGTAAATAACTGAACAATGCGCTGCAGTGAGTTGTTGGAATGCGCGTGCTGGCGTTCATTGTTCCTGTGCACCTCCTGAGATAGTTGCAAGTGTCCGGTTGAGAGCGTTGGTGGGCGGCGATTGGCAGCCGCAGGATTCCCGGATAACCAGCTCGGTGGGTAGCAGGGTTAATGGATCCGCCGGCTGGTCATGCAGTAAACGCAGCAACTGGCGGACGGCAGCACGACCCACCTGCTCAATTGGGGAGCGTACGGTTGTCAGCGCCGGGGTCAGATGCTGGGCAAAAGGCACGTCATCAAAACCGACCACCGCCACATCGCCGGGCACATGGGGACCGGATTGCTTTAAGGCGCGCAGCGCTCCGATGGCAGCATCATCATTACCCGCAAAGATAGCGTCCATGTCAACACCTGCGTGCAGCATGTACTGGACAGCCTGATATGCCTCATCTTCATCGAAGCCGCCCATGACGATCAAAGCGGGGTCGAATGGGATTCCGTTCGCATCCAGCGCGTCGCAGTAGCCGCGCTCGCGCCAACGCGAGTCTTCGTGCGCAGGTGGGCCTTGCAAATAGGCTATTCGGCGCCGGTGGTGGACCTTGATCAGGTGATTAACCAGCTTTTTAGCACCAAATTTGTTTTCAACTGTGACAACAGGAATTGAGAGATCCTCCGGCGGGGTATCGTGCAGGAGCACGACCGGAAAACCTTTCCGATAGAGAGCAACCAGCTCATCCTTATGCAGGCTGTCGGTAAAAATAAGCAGGCCATCAGTATTGTGCTCACCCAACACCTGCGGCGAGGAGCTGTCCTGCATGGAGTGGATTAATAACCAATAGCCCGCATGGCGGGCCTCAGATTCGATGCCGCTCAGCATGGGCGGGAAGAAGGATCCGCTGATCTCGGGCAGGATGAGCCCGATGGTGTTGGTCTTGCGGCTGGCCAGCACGCGGGCTGCCGTGCGGGGCACAAATCCCAGCTCGTCGATGGTGGAGCGGACTTTTTCTGCGGTCTGCGGCGCTACGACGGCAGTCAGGTTCAAGACACGGCTGACGGTTGCGATGGAGACGCCAGCCCGTCTTGCGACATCGGAGATCGTGGGCGTTTTATCGACTGGCATAGGATGTAAACGCTTACATGAGTATATGTGAATATTTAATCAGAGTCAAGCATTTATCGGCGAAGGAGTGGCTTGCTCCGTGTTTATCCGTGTACAGCACTCTCTGTGCCTGATAATAGGACACGGATGTTTCTGTTGATACCGGATCTCTATCCGTGATCTCCGTGCTTGTCCGTGTACAAATCCCCCGGCGGTTGGCTGGTTTTTTACAAGTCCTTTCTTGACTTTTTCCTTTTCTTGTCTATAATCTTAATTAGTTTCTTTCAGTTAGAAAGTAAGTCTACGGCGTTCTATGGTCCCGCACCTCCACCCGCAGAGGCAAGGTATGATCCAACGCAGCGCGACCGCCAGGCTGATCCGCCGTTTGAACCGCTCGGCTGTCCTGGATTTAGTCCGGGAACGCAGCCCTATTTCCCGCTCCGAGATCTCTCGCCAGCTGAACATGAGCATGCCCACCGTGATGCGCGTCGTGGATATGCTCCACGACGAGGACCTGGTGCGTTGGTCGGGTGATTCCGAGTCTACTGGCGGGCGACCCGGCAGCCTGCTGGAGTTCAACGCCGAGGGCTACGCTGTACTGGGATTGGACCTGGGCGGCAGTAAGATGTTCGGCACGATCGCCAACCTGGGCGGCAGTATCCAATGCGAGATCTACCGTCCCTGGGAGAGCAACGACCGTGAGCAGGCGCTGGAGCAGGTATGCGTCCTGATCTCCGACCTGCTCCACCGTCCGCGCCCGCCGCGGCAGCAGATCCGCGGCATCGGCGTGGGCACCCCGGGCGTCACCCTGTACGAGGAGGGCGTGGTCACCTGGGCGCCCAGCCTGGGCTGGCGCAATCTGCCGCTCAGGGATATCCTGGCTGAGCGCTTCGCCCTGCCGGTGGTGGTAGAAAATGACGTCAACCTGGCAGCCCTGGGGGAGTACGGTTTTGGGGCGGCGCGGGGTGCTTCCAGCGCAGTTTGCATCGCAGTGGGCACTGGCATCGGGGCCGGCATCATCATCGACCGGAAAATCTACCGCGGCTTCAATCAATCTGCCGGCGAGGTGGGCTACCTGCCGCCGGATGTCTCCTACCTGGGACGGCGCTATGAGGGCTTTGGGGCGCTGGAGAGCATCGCATCGGGCAGCGGGGTGGAGCACCGCGCCCGCCAGGTGCTCCATCAGCACAACCGGCTTGTGCCGGAGCAAGGCTTTTCCGCTGAAGACGTCTTCAAAGCCGCCCGGCTCGGCGAGTCCTGGGCGTTGCAGGTCGTCGCCGAAACAGTGGACTACCTGGCCTTCGCCGTAGCGGTGATCAGCGCCGTGCTGGACCCGCAGGTCATCGTGCTGGGGGGAGGGGTCTCCCGCTCGGCGGATATGCTCATCGACCCCATCTTATCCCGGCTGGAAGGCGTCGTTCCTGCCCGTCCCAACCTGGTGCCGTCCAGCCTGGGTTCCCGCGCCGCCGTGCTGGGAGCCATCATGCTCGTCCTGGACACCACCACCGATTTCGTCACCGTCAAAGGTATATCGTAGGCCCTTACCCGCAGGCATATTCCAGCGTCTGGTCGGATGCCATAATCTATCGATAATGAGAAGGAGAGTCCTATGCAGAAATTAGCTTGCCAGGGCGGCGAGCCGGTCAAGAAAACGCCTTTTGCACCCTGGCCGATCTACGACGAGAGCGAGCGCCAGGCATTGATGCAGGTGCTGGAAAGCCGGGTGTGGTGGCGCACCCCGGGCACGCACACGCTGCAGTTTGAGCAGGAGTTCGCCGCCTACCACCAGGCGCTCTTCGGCATCGCCGTGACTAACGGCACCGCTGCCCTGGAGGTCGCCCTTGCAGCGTTGGGCATCGGCCCAGGCGACGAAGTTATCGTCCCCGATTTCACCTTCGTGGCTACTGCCAGTGCGGTGCTGTTCACCGGCGCCCTGCCGGTCTTCGTGGATGTCACCCCCGACACGTACTGCATCGACCCAGAGCAGGTGGAGGCCGCCATCACGCCCGCCACCAAGGTAATCATTGCTGTGCATATGGGCGGTCATCCGGCAGACCTGGATCGGTTGACCGAGATCGCGCGCAACTACGGGGTCTACCTATTGGAAGACAGCTCGCACGCCCACGGCTCGGAGTGGCGCGGGCGCAAGATTGGCGCCATCGGCGATATCGGTACGTTCAGCTTCCAGGCGTCTAAGCTGATGACCGCGGGCGAGGGCGGCATGATCGTCACCAACAGCCCGGAGTTGGAGCGCTTGGCGCGCTCGGTGCACGACTGCGGGCGCATGCCTGGAGAATGGTTCTACTCGCACTTCATCTACGGCTCCAACTACCGCTTGAGCGAGTGGCAGGGAGCGGTGCTCAGCCAGCAGCTTCGCCGCCTGCCGGATCAGACGAGAACTCGCAGCCGCAACGCCGCTTACCTGGACACAGAGCTGGCCAAGATCGAGGGTATCACCCCGCAGCGCCACGACCCTCGCGCCACGGTCAACGGGCATTATGCATACATCTTTCACTACGACAAAAGTGCCTTTGCCGGCGTGCCAACCGAGCGCTTTATCCAGGCGCTCAACGCCGAGGGCTTCCCCACCCAGGCCTCCTACCCGCCGCTGCACGACCTGGCGGTCTTCAAGAGCGGCGAGTACCGCAAGCGTCTCTCCCCAACGGTAGCTCGGGCAAGGCATGCCTTCCTGCGTGCGACCTTCCCGAATACGCTGCGCGGCGCCTGGGAAACGGTGTGGCTGCCGCAGCCGGTGCTACTCGGCTCGCAGGAGGAGATGTCCCAGGTGGTGCAGGCGATCCGCAAGATCCAGGCGCAAGCGCAGGAGCTGGGGTAGGTGTCTGGTGCGATGCACATTGGAAGTGCATGGCACGTGTCAGTCAGCACCAGTAAACAAGCTGTCAGGGATATAGAGACTTTATTCTTTGGAATAATGAAAGGATGTTTCCAATGGTCGATTTGATGGCTGGCGTAAGCCGGGTGACAATCACCCCACCCGTGGGAATGTACCTGATCGGTATGGAGCGCGGCGAATCGTCTCACGGCTTCCGCGACGACCTCTACGCCACCGCCGTGGCGATCGACGATGGCACGGAAGAAGTGGTTATCGTCAGTATGGATGTGCTCGTCATCCACCCGGATATGGTGCGGCGCGTCCGCCAGGAAGCCGGCGAGCTAACCCGTATTTGCCCTGAAAACATCATGTTCTGCGCTACCCACTGCCATTCCGGGCCTATCATGCACGCTTTCTCGGATAGCGACCCGATGGTCAAAGGCTATCTAGAAAATCTGACGTACTTGTTAGTTGGCTTGATCCGCATGGCGCACGACCAGCTGCAGCCTGCACGCCTGGGTTTTGGCAGCGGCAAAGCGACAATTGCTATGAACCGGCGATACACCCGCCCGGATGGCATTACGGTGATTGCCGCCAACCTGGAGGGACCCATTGACGAAGAGGTCGGTGTGCTACGCATCGACACGCTGGATGGCGTCCCGTTGGCGACTCTGGTCAATTACGCCTGCCACCCGGTGGTGCTGGGCAACGGCAGCAACGTAATCTCTGCCGATTGGGTTGGCGCCATGCGCCGCACAGTGGAAGCTGTGAATAAGAGCAAGGTGCTCTTCCTACAGGGCGCCTCCGCCGATATCAATCCCTGGCCGGGCGTCCCCTGCGATTCCGAAGATGTGCTGGAGCGCCTGGGGATCGAAATCGGCGGCGAAGTGCTCAAGGTCTGGGCGGGCATCGATACTCAGCCACAAGCTACGGTGAAGGCCAATGCCAAAAAGGTGTGGCTTCCCCTGCTGCCTGTCTCGCAATATACCGGCAAACTGCCGGAATTTGTAGAGCTGGCTGAATCCGCCAGCGGGATGACTTATGAGCAGCTCCAGGCCTGGCTGGACGCATACATGCCCTGGAGCGTTGAGCTCTCCGGCAAGGGAGATGACGTCAAAGCAGCTTTGGAGATGCAATGTATCCGCGTTGGTGATACAGCCCTGGCATCGGCTGGCGCGGAGATTTTTGTAAAGACCGGATTAGAGGTCAAACAACGCTCGCCATTGGCGAATACCCTCTTCGCCGCCTATACCAACGGCTGCCTTAGCTATATTCCACTTCCCGAGGACTACCCGCGTAGTGGATACGAGGTGCATGAGGCTTACCTGGGCTACCGCTTGCCCGCCCCGGTTGCGCCGGAAAGCGCTGCCCTGGTAGTAGAGGCTGCCCTGGAAATGCTGGCCTCACTTGTTAGGGAGTAGGCCTGTTGCGTTGTGGATTATGAAAGGAGGTGTGTATAGCGGTCAATCATAGCTGTACAGTGCACTTCACCAGAGACAAGTTGCGTTTTTAGGAGGAACACCATGTCGCCACATATTCGATCTACGATCCTGATATTTATCAGCACCCTGGCTGTGTTTTCCTTGCTGCTGGCTGCCTGTGCCCCCCAGGCTACCCAACCGGCAGCTACAGAAGTGACCCAGCCTGAAGCGACCGAAGCGCCTGCGCCTTCAGCGGAGAAGACCAAGATCGTCTTCTGGTCGCATGATTTCCCGCCTCGTGAGAAACTCGACCGGCAGTTCATGGATAAATTCATGGCCGATAACCCCACGATCGAGGCGGAATACGTGCTCGGACCGGGAGATGACGTCCAGTACATTACCAAGCTGATGACTGCTTTTGCGGGCAACGAAGCGCCCGATTGCTTCAATTTGCTCACTTTTAGCTCCGGCCCGCTGCTCAGCCAGGGGCTGGTCGCTCCCGTCGACCCGAGCATTTATGGCTTTACCAGCCTGGAAGAGTTGGAGAAGACCTACATCATCGGCACCCTGGAAGGCTTCAAGCACGATGGTAAGCTGTACGCCATCCCCAGTGAGGTCAGCATCTACTCGCTGTTTGCCAACAAGCAGCTGTTTGCTGATGCCGGGCTGGATGTAGAGGTAGATTATCCCAAGACCTGGGAAGATATGGTCCCGCTAGGACAAAAAATGAACAAAGAGGAGAATGGTCAGCTCGTCCAGCGCGGATTTGATTTCACCTATGGCATGGCGGATGATCTTACCTCTCCGGTGCTGTCCTTTGCCGGGATGGCTTATCAGCTTGGCGGTGTGATCCTCAACGAGGATGGCACAGAGTCGTTGGTCAACACCGAGCCGTGGGTAAAGACCTTCCAGTTCATCCAGGATTGGGTCTATAAAGAGAAACTGGGCAACCCTGCCCTGACGGTCTCCCTCGTGGGTTACTACGAAGGCACGGTGGCCCAGGTCCTCTCCGGCTCCTGGTACAGCTCTTACGTCAAGGAGCAGAATCCCGCCGTCTTTGACCAGATCGTCGTCAAGCCTTTCCCGCAGTTCAAAGACGCTGTCCAGAAGAGCGGCGCCTTAATGTACGCCTACGGGCTGTTCACCAACGCCAGTTCCAGCCCGGAAGAGCAGAAAGCCTGCCAGATGCTGATCAAGGAGATGAGCGACCACCCCGAGGACTATCTGCGAGACGCCGGTCTGCTGCAGTCGCGCGTTGACCTGCAGGACACGCAAACCTTCAAGACCGATCCTAACCTGCCAGTATTCTTGAAGGATATGGAAGGCAGCCCTTACTTCCCGGCTCACCCTAAGGCATTCGAGATGCTGGATGTGCTTACCCGCGCCCTGCAGCGCGCGGTGACTGAGCAGCAGGATCCACAGGAATCGCTCGATGCCGCCAAGGCAGAGATCGATGCCCTGCTGCAAAATCCATAACGATCCTTTCCTGGCCTTGCGAAGGTAAGCGGTGCCTGTTTCACCAGAGCCTTCGCAAGGCCGTCTTCTACCTTCTATGAGCGCAGCGCTCCCCTCTCAGAAGCACTCTCGCTGGAATATCTACACCCGCCGGCAGCTGTGGGGGCTGGTGTTTGTGCTGCCGGTGATGATCTTCTTTGCCATCTTCGCTTTCTACCCGATGATCTCCGCTTTTTACTACAGCCTGACGGACTACAACCTGATCTCGCCCCCGGTGTTTGTCGGTCTCAAGGGCTACGAGCGTATGCTGCAAGATGAGCGCTTTCTGATTGCACTCAAGAATACCTTCGTCTATGCTTTCGGGAGCACCCTCCCCATCTGGCTGATCTCGCTCGGGCTGGCGCTGGTTTTTGTGCGCGATTTCCGCGGTCGCAATTTGGTGCGTGTGCTCTACTTTGCCCCTGTGATCGTCTCGGGGGTGGTGGTTTCGATGGTCTGGCGGGTGATTTACCACCCGTATGGGCCGCTGAATGCCGTGTTGGGCAGCTTACTGGGCATCGCCCCTACCTGGCTTACTTCGCGCTCGCTTGCGCCTTTGGCAATTATCGGCATAAATGTCTGGCAGTCGGTCGGGTTCTACATGATCATTTTCATCGCCGGCTTGCAGGAGATCCCCCAGGAGTTCTACGACGCCGCCAAGGTGGATGGCGCCAGTCCCCGGCAGACT